>Ga0208232_1000053_pt1 | contig 26990 bp, 21 predicted proteins | sample LakMenEpi24Aug12_FD_150729 | JGI IMG/M metagenome (GOLD analysis project Ga0208232, IMG submission 150729) | Freshwater microbial communities from Lake Mendota, WI - 24AUG2012 deep hole epilimnion (SPAdes) | ecosystem: Environmental > Aquatic > Freshwater > Lake > Epilimnion/Euphotic zone ... | reverse complement strand
AGGTCAGGTTGTTCTTGGTAACGGCACAGGTGGTCTAGTATCACAAGCAAACGTTTCTGTTGTAAACGTAAACGTTGCAACATCAAACACAGTTAACAATATTACAACAGACGTATATGGTCGTGTAACAGGATTCACACAACAAGAAATTTCTGGTCTATCAGTTGCTCAAGGCGGTACTGGTGCATCGACATTCACCGCTGGTAGAATGTTGGTTGGTAATGGCAATGGTGCAATTCAAGCAATCGCTAACGTAACGTATACATTGACTGGTACATTAGGTGCCGCTAAGACAATCACATCGTTGACTGTTGATGCCTATGGCCGTGTAAGTGCTGCAACTGCTGGTGATATATCTGGTCTGACTGTAACACAAGGCGGTACTGGTGCTTCTACATTTACAACAAAGGGTATCGTATACGGCGATGGTTCAAATGCACTAGCTGTTACTGCTGCTGCAGGTTCATCCGACCAAACATGGTCTAATCAAATTCTTACAGTAACCAATGCAGGTGTTCCTATTTGGTCATCCGCTTTGGATGGAGGTCAATTCTAAGCTGACTATATAATGTAATAGATTTTTTTATGATAGGAGTTTGAGATGGCAAATGAAAAGTATTTAAATTATTATATTGAAACATTGACGGCAACAATGACAGACTGTGTTGTCCGAAATGTTTCAATGCAAGCGAACCAAAAAATTACTGATGATGTAGTAAAAGAACAGAGTGAAAAACTTGAAGCATTGGCAAGATCCAATAATGAATTACAATCATTAATTGAAGAATTGGAACAGGCCAATGCATCAAATGAAAATAATGTTATACAAGAATTAAGAAACAAGTTAGACGAAAAGGAAAAACTTGTTTCTAAACAAAGTACCGACATTAATGAATTGGCCAATAAACATCGTGTTGAACTTGAAGAATTAAACACAAAGTTTAGAGACTATGAAAGTGTTAAGAATCAAGCAACACACGTTGAAACGTTTAAAGGTGAATTGATTCGAGCCAGAGAAGAAACTAATAGAGTTCGTACAGAACTTGAGAATAGAATCAACTCTATTAATGCCGAAAATAATGGAAAGATTGATGGCATTAATCAAGAAAATGACAAGAATGTTAAACTGTTGACTCAGAAACATGAAACTGAAAAAAGTAATTTAAATGATACGATTAAATCATTAACTGAAAAGATTGAATACTTACAACTACCTCCTGCCAAGCGAAAAAAAATTGAAGAACAGCTGAATAAAGAAGTGGCACCAACTGCTATAACAAGTTTAGTTAGTGCTGATGGCGAACTCAAGGATGGCGGATCGTTTTAAGTAAATGTCAAACACAGCAATACAGTTAAAAAAATCAGGCGTAACAGGAAACACACCATCAGGTCTTGCATTTGGTGAGGTCGCTCTTAACTACGCCGATGGAAAACTGTTTTATAAAAACAGTCTTGGTGGAACTTCATACATCTCCAACCAATTTTCGTTTGACACAATCAACTCAAACAGCTCCCTAATATTTGCGGGAAGTGGTTCAGACACCTTGTCTTTCGTTGCTGGTAATAATATTACCATCAGCACCAACACAACCACAAAAACAATCACAATCAATGCATCGGTATCAGGAGGAAGTGATCCTGGTCCTGCGTTTGACCGTGCCAACGCTGCATATGCAGCACAAAATACCACGGCTATATTTGCTAATGCAGCCTTTATTCATGCCAACGCAGCCTATGATAAGGCAAACACAGGAACAACCGCCCTAGATGTAAACTCCGACATTGTTGCGTTCACAATCGCCTTTAGTTGATAGAATAAATAGATAATAATAGGGAATTTAAATGGCAAATACTTTTAAAAATCAACTACAAGCAGCAGTCGGAACATCACCTACCACAATCTATACAGCTGGTGCCAATGTATCGACCACGGTCATTGGCATGACGATTGCAAACATATTAAACACATCAATAACTGCAAACGTTATCTTAACTTCCGGTGGGTCGGATTATTATATGGTTAAGATGGCTGTAATTGATCCAGGTAATTCTTTGATTACAATTGGTGGTGAACAGAAATTAGTAATGAGAGCCAATGATGCTCTCAAAGTTTCAACAAGTAATGCTTCAGCAGCAGATGTTATTTTGAGTTTATTGGAAATAACATAACATGGAATTTAGTTACATTGGCAACCAAGATAAAAAGGATGTAAGGTTAGCCGGTTCATTTGCCAATGGTGCATTTGTAACTGCTAACTCAGCAGCCTCTTTTGCCAATGCGGCCTTTGCTCGTGCCAATGCGGCTTATGCTCAAGCAAATACGGGTGGAAACTTTACTGCAGCACCAGTATCAGTTTATTCTGATGAGTTCACTGCTAATGGTGCAACAACAACATTTAATTTAAGTACAACACCGACTAGTGAAAATTATATAATTGCAGTTGTTGATGGTATTACTCAATTAAGAAGTACATATACTGTTACTGGTAATGTAGTTACATTTGACAGCACATTTGAAAATGGTGCCAATGTTGAGATAACAACTATCACTGGCGGTGGTGCCGTAGACCCATATGCATCAAACACTGCCAATGCAGCGTATGCAACTGCCAATGCGGCCTTCTTACAAGCCAACAATAGTTCTACCGATACATGGGTAAGAACACAAGCTAACACGGCATATGATAAGGCCAACTCGGCAGCTTCGTTTGCCAATGGTTCTTTTGTGGTTGCTAACTCGGCATCTATATTTGCAAATGCATCCTTCGATAGAGCCAATGCTGCTTATGCACAGGCAAATAATTCTACTGATACGTGGGTAAGAGGTCAGGCTAATAATGCATTTGATACGGCTAATTCATCAGCATCGTTTGCTAATGCGTCCTTTGTAACCGCAAATGCATCATATCTTTCACAAAACACTACTGCAATCTTTTCTAATGCAGCCTTTGACCGTGCTAATGCGGCCTACGCACAGGCTAACAATTCAACAGATACTTGGGTAAGAGGTCAGGCTAATAATGCATACGATACAGCCAATAGCGCTAGTAGTTTTGCTAATGGTGCCTTTGTAACTGCCAACTCAGCAGCAAGTTTTGCTAACGGAGCATTCACAACATCCAATACAGCTGATAGTAAAGCAACAAGTGCCGGTTCATTTGCAAACGGTGCATTTGATAGAGCAAACTCCAGTTATGTTACGGCAAATTCAGGTTCTAGTTTTGCTAATGGTGCTTTTGTAACAGCCAATGCGGCAGCATCATTTGCTAATGGTGCCTTCACGCAGGCAAACAATGCAAGTTCATTCGCTAATGGTGCATTTGTTGCAGCCAATTCAGCCGCAATCTTTTCTAATGCAGCCTTTGAACGTGCAAATTCTGGTTACGGAGTTGCAAATACTAGTGCATCATTCGCTAACGGAGCTTTTGTATCAGCCAATTCTGGTGCAACATTTGCTAATGCATCTTTTGTAACAGCCAATGCGGCAGCATCATTTGCTAATGGTGCTTTTTTAAGAGCCAACTCCGGTTACGAAGTTGCAAACTCTGGTGCTTCATTTGCTAATGGTGCATTTACACAAGCCAATACCGGTGTAACAATATCTAGTTTGGCTTTTAGCCATGCTAATGCAGCCTATGCACAAGCAAATACGGGTGGTGGTGCAGACACTTTTGCAAGAGCACAAGCAAATGCGGCTTTTATTACAGCCAATTTAGCATACAACACAATTATTACAGCTAGTAATACTGCTGCTTTATATTATATAACCAGAAATTTTACTGGTGATGGTAACACAAATACATTTTCAATTTCATCTAATACAACAGCAAATAGTATTCTTATTTTTGATAATGGTATTACACAAAATCCATTAACAGATTATAGTGTAACAGGAAATACTATTACCTTTGTGGAATCTCCCGCAAACGGATCAATAATTCAAGTACGTGAATTGTTAAGTAATGTTCCAGTAGTTACAGACAATTCCAATTCTGCATTTAACAGAGCCAATTCGGCATATGCAACCGCTAATGCGGCCTTCTTACAAGCGAACAATTCTACTGATAGTTGGGTAAGAACTCAAGCTAATAATGCATATGATACAGCCAATAATGCTGGTAGTTTTGCTAACGGTGCCTTTGTTACAGCCAACTCTGGTGCTTCGTTTGCTAATGCATCCTTTATCGTTGCCAACTCAGCCGCATCGTTCGCTAATAGTGCCTTCATAACTGCTAATGCTGCCTTTAATGCGGCCAATAACTCAACAGATACTTGGGTAAGAACACAAGCAAACGCAGCATACAATGCAGCCAATTCTGGTGCATCATTTGCTAATGGTGCCTTCATAACAGCCAATGCAGCATATGCTTGGGGCAATCATGCTTCTGCTGGATATGCAACAACAACTTATGTTGGTAATGCAATTGCAAATCTTGTAAACTCTGCGCCAACAACGTTAGATACATTAAATGAATTGGCAACTGCATTAGGTAATGATGCAAACTTTAGTACAACAATTGCAACATCAATAGGTGTAACTAACTCATTCGCAAACGGTGCATTTCTAAGAGCCAATGCATCCTATGACGCACAAAATACAACGGCTGGTTTCGCTAATGCATCTTACACAACGGCAAACTCTGGTGCCTCATTTGCTAATGCAGCTTTTATAACTGCTAATGCATCCTATACAGCACAAAATACAACTGCATCATTTGCTAATGGTGCTTTCGATAAAGCAAACTCAGCTGCATCATTCGCTAACGGTGCCTTTGTAACTGCTAACGCAGCCTTTAATGCTGCTAACAATGCAACGGATCCGTGGGTTAGAAATCAAGCCAACAACGCATACAACACAGCCAATGCGGCTTTCACGGCAGCCAATACTGCTGGCGGTGCAGACACTTGGGCTAGAGCACAAGCAAACGCAGCCTTCAATAAGGCAAACACCGGTTCTGGTGGAACATTAACTGGTTATGTTGATGCATTTACTGGTGATGGTTCAAATTCAGCATTCACTTTGTCTACAACACCAGACAGTGAAAATATAATCTTTGTTTCTGTACAAGGTGTAATGCAACCTAAAACTTCTTATAGTTTATCAGGAAACATTTTAACATTTGATTCTGTTCCACCAAATACTGCTTACATTGAAGTTACAACTTTAGCAGCAACAAGTATAGTAAGTAGTTCAGGCACTCTGGTGTATAGAACATATACTGGTAACAACACAGCAACAAACTTTACAGTAACATCAGGTGTCAGTGCAAATAATTTACTTGTTGCAGAAAATGGTATCTTACAAAGACCAATTACAGATTACACAGTATCTGGAGCTAACGTAGTATTTTCTACTGCGCCAGCTAATGGTGTTGATATTCAAGTGCGTGAATTGGTTGCAGCTAGTTCGAGTGGTTCATCAATGACATGGTATATTGCAAATGCAAACACGACCATGGTTACAAGCAGTGGATATTTTGTTGACACAACAGTTGGTCCAATAACAATGACGTTACCAGCAAGTGCAACACTAGGTGATACGATTCGTTTCAATGATTTGGCTGGAACATTCAGTGCAAACAATTTAACTGTTGCAAGAAACAGTCATAAGATTCAAGGTATTGCTAGTGATTTGTTAGTAGACATAGACCAAAGTAGTTTTGGTTTAGTTTATAGTAACACTACATATGGTTGGAAGGTATTGGAACTATAATGGCAACAAGTTTAAAATCATTAAAAGCAAACTCATTTACTCCTGTTATCGTTAGTGCAGGTGTATCGTCTAGTGTTAAGGTAACATCAGTAACTCCTTCTGTTGACGTTCCTGCTGGCGGACAAACATTGACTGTGACTGGTTCCGGTTTCAATTCTGGTGCAGTAGTTTATGTGGATTCAAATACTTGCAGTACAACTTATGTAAGTAGTACTAGTTTAACTTTTACTAGTCCAGCAAAAAGTTTAGGTGCATATCACCTGTATGTTTATAACACTGATGGTAGTGTAGGTATAAAACCGAACGGCATAACATATAGTACTGCACCTTCATGGGTAACATCAAGTGGATCTTTATTTAATGCTGGTGTTGGAACATCCTACACACAATCAGTTAGTGCAACAAGCGATTCAACTATTACATATAGTTTAACTAGTGGAAGTTTACCTTCTGGATTAAATTTAATTAGTGCTAATGGTGCAATAACTGGTACACCAAGTACATCAGGCACAAGTACATTTACTATCACAGCCACAGATGCAGAAGGACAAACTGCAAGCAGGTCATTCTCAATTGCTGCTGCGGATTCACCAACAAGCATTAACTATCTGTTGGTTGCCGGCGGCGGTGCTGGTGGAGCATATGGTGCTGGCGGTGGTGCTGGCGGACTCTTAACTAATGACCTTTCTATTTCCTCGGACGTAATTTACACCGTAACTATTGGTTCAGGTGGAACATCCACAACAAGTTCAACTACTAGTGGTGCAAATTCTTCTATCTCTGGTTCTGGAATAACAACATTAACAGGTATTGGTGGTGGCGCAGGTGGTAGATCCCCGTTCCAAAATGCACAAGGTGCTAACGGAGGAAGTGGCGGCGGTAGTGGAACTGCTGACAACAACGTTGTGACTGGCGGATTAGGTACCGCAGGACCACCACGGCAAGGTTATAATGGCGGATCTTTCAATGGCGGCGCCAATTACTATGCAGGCGGTGGCGGCGGAGCCGGTGCTGTAGGTTATGACAATGATGCTCCGAGTAACAATCAAGGCAAAGGTGGTATTGGTGTTACTTCATCAATTACTGGCACATCAACATACTATGCAGGCGGTGGCGGCGGTGGAGGTTTTAATGGTCTAAGTTATGGCGGACTTGGCGGCGGCGGCCGTGGCGGCGGCAGTACTGAAACCTTTACTGGTACAGCGGGAAGTATTAACACCGGTGGTGGTGGCGGTGGCGGCGGTTATTCTGGCGGCGTTATAGCTGGTGGTTCTGGCGGCTCAGGTATTGTGGTTATACGATATGCAGATACATATCCAGATGCAGTAGTTACGGGTTCGCCAACATTCACAACAACTGGTGGTTACAAAATTTACAAATTCACATCCTCTGGTAGTATAACATTTTAATTAAAAATGACACTCAAGATTTCAACAGACAATATACAAACATCAACGTTAGCATCTCTAGCTTCCGTTAGTATTCCAAAAATTACCAGCATAACTTATCCTGGAGATGACACTGCGGCAACAACAGCAGGCGGTCAAACAATCACTTTGACTGGTAGTGGTTTTATTGCCGGTGCATCTGTTATAGTTGATGGATCATATGCAGGTGTTGTTACTGTAGTAAGCAATACATCTATAACATTTACAGCACCATCAAATAGTGGCGGTACATATCCATTGTATGTTGTCAATACGGATGGTGGCACTGCCATATCTATTCCTGGTATTAGTTATAGTGGTACACCAGCATGGAGTAACACTGCTGGAAGTTTAGCGACAGTATATGAAACTGATGCGTTAAGTACACAATTAACAGCCACAGGAGATGCAGCAATAACATACAGTGTTTATTCTGGTACGTTGCCACCTGGAAGTTCTTTGAATACTTCAACAGGTTTGTTATCAGGTACAACACAAGCAACTGAAAGTTCAACAACATACACATTCACAATTCGTGCAACTGACGCACAGAATCAGGATACAGACCGTACATTTAGTATAACAATCAATCCAGATGTTGTTACATGGAGTTCACCTGCTGATGGAACAGTTACTGCATTGTTTCAGGACACAACAATGTCGAATGTTGCGCTAAGTGCAACTAGTGTGGCCGGACAATCTATTGCGTATACCGCAAATGCATTGCCAACTGGAGTAACTATAAGTGGTTCTAATGTAACAGGAACTCCAACAGTAGTTGGTAATACAATAAGTGTCATAACAGCCACAGCTGCAAATACAAATAGAACAGCAACAAGAACATTTACATGGGTGGTTAGTGTTTCTAGTGACGCATTTTTTAAGAATACAACATTGTTATTGAATGGTGAAGGCACTTCGGCAAACAATGGTTCAAACAATAATATATTCATAGACTCAAGTAACAATAATTTCACTATCACAAGAGTAGGTAATACAAGTCAAGGTTCATTTAGTCCTTATAGTGTGACGGGTTGGAGTAATTTCTTTGATGGTACTACTGATTTTATAACTGCGGTAGGATCTGGTGCAGTAGTAAGAAGTTCCGGCAGTTTTACTATAGAAGGTTGGTACTATCCAACTTCATCGGCTGCATCGTTTAGAGCAGTTTATTCTAGTGGTACAGGATACGCTACGGCGGGCAGACTTTATCAAAATAATACAACTCTAACTTTTTATTGGGCTGGTTCGGGCGGTATCACAGGCTCAATTGGTTGGACATTAAATACCTGGAATCATTTTGCAGTAACTTGGGACGGAACCACAACTAAAGTCTATGTCAATGGACAACAGAGTATTAGTAGCACTTCGCCTACATATTCCGGTACAGTTGATTTATCTATTGGTGAATCAACGTATTCACCTTTTGGTTATATTAGTAATTTTAGAATTGTAAATAGTGTTGTTTATTCCGCAACATTTACACCAAGCACAACTCCACTAACAGCAATAGCAAATACAAGTTTATTAACCTGTCAAAGTAATAGAATTATTGACAACTCACCTAATAGTTTTACATTAACTAGAAACGGTGATGTTTCAGTTCAAGCATTTGGTCCATTCGGTAGTATACCTGAAGCAGTACCAATAAGTTATAGTACATATCTAAATGGTTCTAGTTATGTAACTGTGCCAAGTACTTCAGCTGATAGTCTGTTTGGATCAGGAAACTATACAGTTGAATTTTGGACAAAAACAGATGATACAAGTTGGGAAATGATTGCACCTGAAACTGGTGTTGGTTTAGCACTTATTATCGCTAGTGGTAATTTAATTCTTCAAAACCAATATGGTCAAGCAGGTATACTTACTGTCAGTGCTTCTTCTATATTGAATAACGCTTGGCACCATGTTGCTGTGGTACGCAATTCAGGAACAATCACAATATATTTTGATGGTACGAGTGTAGGCACAGCAGCAAATAGTACAGACTATTCTAACCAAAATCTAACATATGATATTGGTTATGGTAATCAAAGTGCGGGTAGATATCTTAGTGGTAAACTATCAAACTTTAGAATTGTTAATGGTACAGCAGTATATACAAGCAATTTTACTCCACCAAGCACACCATTAACTAATATAACAAATACAAAAGTATTAACGTTTCAAAATCCTACACTAATAGACAACTCATCTTCTGCAAGAAGTTTAGGTGTGTCAGGAACACAGAATATTTTTATAGATAATCCATTCGGATACACCGCACAGAGTTCAGCAAGTTATACTCCAAGTTTACATGGTGGTAGTGCATACTTTGATGGTACTGGGGATTATCTAAGTACACCAAGTAATTCTGCTTTTGCATTTTTGAAAGGTGCGTTGACTGTAGAAATGTGGATATATCCTACTGCTACTATAACGACACCGGCTAACATTGGTTTGTTTTATGTTGAAGAAACCAGTGGGTTAGTAGTTGGGTTGTCTAGTGGATATTTAGCAATGGGAAGAAGAACCATTGGGTATGATTTAACATCATCATATATTCCACCTCTTAATACTTGGACTCATGTTGCAGTCACTAGATCCGGAGCAACTGCATGGATATTTGCAAATGGTGTACAAGTTGGGACGGTCACTGCATCGGGGGGAGATGCAAATAATAATGCAAATTATGTATGTACTACCGGGTTACCTACGTTAGCAGGAAATTATGCAGGTGGCGCTGGTTTTGGATATTTTCCTGGGTATATATCTGACCTTCGTGTAGTCAAAGGTACTGCATTATATACAACAGGATTCATCCCACCAGCTGCACCTGTAATACCAATAGCAAATACAAGTTTATTGTTGAACTTCACCAATGCAGGTATCATTGACCAACACGGTAGTAATGTGATAGAGACTTTAGGTGGTGTACAAATAAGCACTGCGGTTAAAAAGTATAACAACGCTAGCATCTATTTTGATGGTACTGGAGATTATCTATACGGTGCATGGAATCCAAATCTTGAATTAGGTGCTGGCAATTTTACAATCGAATTTTGGATATATGCAGTAGGCGGAAATAGTTTGTACTGTTGGTCAACAGATTGGCATTATGCCATGTCTTGGAATTATGGCGGTGCAAGTTCAAATCGTGTTGGCATTTGGGCCTCATCTAATGGATCTACTTGGAATATTTTTAATGCTGACGGTGGTGGCAATGGCATCTCTACTGGAACTATAACAGCCAATACATGGACTCATGTTGCGTTAGTACGTAATGGAAGTGCATGGGCATTATATTTGAACGGAACTTCTGCTTGGACTGGAACATCAAGTGCAACTATTATTACTAGAACTGATACTTTTAGAATTGGTGGCCCTTGGCCAAATTCAGGTCCTTCGGACTTCAATGGCTACATAGATGACCTAAGAATAACAAAAGGTATCGCACGTTATACAGCAAACTTTACACCACCATCAGCATTACCAACCAAGTAATAAATATAAAAGGTTTAAAAAATGGCAACTAAAATTAGAACATATAACATAGAAGACCAGACATTAGTTGATTTGGGTTATGCGAGTTCTGATACATTTACTCAGGTTAAATTTCCTTTAGGTGATATGGGTTCAGTAGCAGAAGAAATTTTTGGTGGACTAGGTTTAGAACAGTATGGTAGAATTTGGGATAATAAAACAACAATATCAGTTTTTTATCCAGATAGTTTAATCCCACTTGATGCTGGTTATCTAACATAAATACATATATTAAGGAATATAAATGGCTACACAACTACAATTCAGGCGAGGAACTACTGCACAAACCATAATCTTTACCGGAGCAACCGGAGAAGTTACTGTTGATACAACTAAAGGTGTGGTAGTCGTGCATGATGGTACAACTGTAGGTGGTGTACCATCAGTCACCGAAGCATTTGCAAGTTCATCCGCAAATACAGCCAACAATTCATATGCAACAGCTAATGCAGCATTCACATCTGCAAACGTTGCATTGACATATACAAACACGTTTTTATTAATGGGAGCTTAACAAATGCCATCGGTCTTAAAAATTTTAGGTCAATCTAATCCATCACCAAATACTGCAACAACTCTTTACACAGTACCTGCATCAAACAGTACAGTAATTTCTACGATTTCAATTGCAAACTTGTCAGCAAACACAACAAGTTTTAGAATTGCTTGCAGACCAGCTGGTGCATCATTGGCCAATTCACAATACATTTCATACGACACAGTTTTAGGTGCAAGTGATACTGTTGCTTTGACATTAGGTTTAACACTAGCAGCAACTGATGTTCTTACTGTTTATGCTAACACAGGCAACGTTACCTTCAGTGCGTTTGGTTCGGAGAATTATTAATGGCAATTAAAAAATCTTCCTTAAGTGGATTAAGTTTTAATAGGTCTATATCTTATGTGCAACCAGTTGCTTCAGCTGGAGGTGGTGGCGGTGCTGTCACAGTTGGACCTACGGCCACGGGTGGTACAGTTACCACATTTACCGATGCAAACAATGCAACATACAAAGTACATACATTCACATCAAGTGGTTCATTTGTAGTAAGTTCTTTAGGTGCATCCAATAATAGTATTGAATTATTAGTTGTGGGTGCTGGTAGTGGTGGCTATTTGAATACAACCGGTGGTGCTGGTGGCCAAGTAAAATATTATGGCGCAGAAAATGCAAATCTTTTTACTAGAGATGTAGCTATTGCGGGTTCAGCACTAGCAACTTTAGAAGCAGCAACATACACAGTAACAATTGGTGCTGGTCAAGCAGCTGGTACCATTGGCACTGCGGCATCATCTTCTTTTATCGGAACAGGTATAAGTGTAACATCGACTGGTGGATCAAATCCACAAAGCGGACAAACCTATAGGATTTATTCAATAAGCGGTAATGGTTTTCAAACCGGTACATCAGGCAGCAATGGATATTCACACGGTGGTTCTGGTGCAGCGGGCAGAGGAAGTACATACAACTCCGATATAGGTGGCCAAGGTGGAAATGCACAATATTTTATGATAAAAGGAAACACAGTTACATTTGTTGGTGGTGGCGGTGGTTTTGGAATTAATGAAGGATATGGAGCAAATATGGAAAGATATAGAGCAACTGGTGGCCAAGGCGCCGGTAGAGCAGATGAAACTGGTGTAGCTAACATGGGTGGCGGCGGCGGTGCTGGTTGGAACGGTAGCGGCGCAAAAGCTGGCGGTTCAGGTATTGTAATTGTTAAATATAGAATTTCTTAAGAGGTAAAAATGGCACACTTTGCACAAATTGATAGTAACAACATCGTAACACAAGTTCTAGTAATAGAACAAGATGTGATTAATACAGGTTTGTTTGGAGAACCAAGTTCTTTCGTACAAACAAGTTACAACACACATGGCGGTGTACACACATTAGGTGGAACACCATTGAGAAAGAATTATGCTGGTACAGGATATACTTATGATTCAGTCCGTGATGCATTTATACCACCTAAACCATACAATAGTTGGACACTAGTAGAAGACACTTGTTTGTGGACTGCACCAGTCGATATGCCTACAGATGGTAAAGTGTATAAGTGGGATGAAGAAACACTTTCATGGAAAGATATATCTGACGGAGAATCAACACCTGTAGTAACTGTTTAAAAGGTTTATATTATTATGTCATCACATGAACTTGGTTATTTTGGAAACATTTGGGTTAGACAACATGTTCTGGAAAGAAAAGGAGATAAAGCTCCTGGACACAAACATTTTTTTGACCATGTAACGTTACTAACAAAAGGTAAAGTAGAAGTTATTGTTGAGGGTAAAGAACCAAAACAATTTACGGCACCAACATTTATTGTTATTAAAAAAGAACAAGAACATAAAATTGTTTCTTTAGAAGATGACACAATTTATTATTGTGTATTTGCTTTAAGAAACATTGACGGAGAAGTTATTGGTGACATTTACGGAGAACAACATGATCCGAATTCAGCACAAACATGTCCAGAAGATTATTGGGAAAAAGTAAAAAAGATTGAAAACATTTAAGAGATATCAATTAAATAAAAAATGTCACTACTAAAAATTAAACCGTTCATTATAGATGATACAACTGCAAGTGATGCATTTGTACAGGCTAATGCGGCTTTTTCACAGGCAAATTCTTCTGGTTCATTTGCTAATGGTGCCTTTGCACATGCTAATGCATCTTTTGCTTTCGCAAATACCATATCTGGTGGAGCCGCAATTGATAATGTTGCTAGAAGTTTAGCCAATTCAAGTGCTTCATTTGCCAATGGTTCTTTCGATAGAGCTAATTCTGGTTACGACCAAGCAAACACTGGTGCATCATTTGCTAATGGTTCATTTGTTGTTGCTAATTCAGCAGCCTCATTTGCTAACGGTGCCTTTGTAACAGCCAATGCAGCTGCTGTGTTTGCCAACGGTGCTTTCGATAGAGCTAATTCTGGTTATGGTGTTGCAAATACTGGTGCTTCATTTGCTAATGGTGCCTTTGTAGTTGCAAACTCGGCGGCCTCATTTGCTAACGGTGCCTTTGTAACTGCTAACGCAGCCTTCATTCAAGCCAATTCAAATTATACAAGTGCTGTAACTAAGTTGATGGTTACAACTCCTGGTATGTACTATAGTATTGACCAGTATTCAGGTAATAATCCAACAATTTATATTCGTGCTGGTGAAACAATTGCATTTAATCTAAATGTTTCTGGCCATCCATTTATGGTTCGATTGTCATCAGGAGGATCCAATTACGACACGGGTCTAACTCATATAGCTACAGACGGAACATTAAGTACAGGATCTTCAGCTCAAGGAAAAATTACTGGAATTTTATATTGGAAAGTTCCTTACGATATAGTTGGTTCAACTTACGTGTACCAATGTTCTGTTCATTCTGGAATGGTTGGAAATATTGTAATTGACCAACCTACAGTAATTGCATTTAATCAAGCTAATGCTGCGTTCACACAAGCTAATGCTGCGTTCACAGCTGCCAATAATTCTACAGATGCATGGGTAAGAACTCAAGCCAATAATGCTTTTGATACAGCTAATGCATCCTTCATACAAGCAAACACACCGAGTTCTTTTGCTAATAGTTCTTTTGCTCATGCTAATGCGGCCTTTAATCAGGCGAATACTGGTGGTACAGATTCATGGGTAAGAACTCAAGCCAATAATGCTTTTGATACAGCTAATGCAGCCTTTAACCAAGCAAATACTGGTGGTACGGATGCATGGGTAAGAACTCAAGCCAATAATGCATACAATACCGCAAACTCAGCAGGTTCATTTGCTAATGGTTCATTTGTTGTTGCCAATTCAGCCGCAAGTTTTGCTAACGGTTCTTTTGTAACCGCAAATTCTGGTGCAACATTTGCCAATGCAGCCTTTGCTCGTGCTAATGCGGCCTATGCACAGGCAAATACTGGTGGCGGTGCTTCATCCGTAGATACATATATCAGTCTAACAATGACCGGTGTAATAACTGTACCTTATACAGGCACCAGCAAGTTTTATCCACCTCGAGCTATGACATTAAGTGCAGTCTATGCAAATTTATCAACAGCAGCCAGTGGTGGTAACTTTACATTTATCATTAAGAAAAACGAAACTAGTATAGGTAATACATTTACTATTACTCAGAATCAAACTGTTATGACACCAGCGAATATAAGTGTAAGTTTGGCGACTACCGACTATCTAACTTTAGACGTAAATGGTTCACCTGCAACAGACTTATTCGTAAGAATTAAATATACAAACACCTAAATATAAGAACATGACAAACTACTATAAACAAATTTTTTCAATTTATTCAGGCTATGTCTATGAATTTACAGGTAATGTTCCTAACGGTGAATCGCCTTTAGAATATATTACTGGACAATTTGTAACTGAGCATGGCAACGGACAAATTCAATCATCTGTGACACGATTACCAAGCGGTAAATATATCATACACAGTTTTGAAAATTTGGAAAGTGAACAATTCACACGGGTTGCAGACTTGAATTATCAAGAACCATTGCTTCCTAATCCAGAGCCAGAAGCCAATACAGAAATTGAGTCAGTAACACAAGGAGACCAATAATGTTAGTTAGATACAGAATGAATAGTTTGTGTACACTAGAAAATATGCAAGCCGATATTGATGCAATAATTCAAGGTACAGCTACATTTAATGGTAGCGGTGTCCCAACTAATTTAAGTGCAGGATGTGATACAGCTAATAGTATCAAGTACGGTACTTATCCTACAGCTAAGTATGCTAAAGTAGGAACAGGAGCTACCGCTAACGGTGCAACTTCGAGTATTGCCGGAACTGTACTAACAGTGGGTGGATCAGTTACTGGCACTTTTGCTGTAGGTATGAAAGTAACAGGCACTGGTGTAGCTGTCGGTACAAGCATTGTAGCACTAGGTACAGGTACAGGCGGCGCAGGTACATATGTAGTAAGTATAAGTCAATCAGTATCTTCTACTAATATTACTGGTAATCCAATGACCGATACTTTCAGTAAGATTCATAATGACTACGGTGATGTAACACATTATTTCAGATTAGCTTATGGACACGTACAGACTGCTACTTGCTCGGCAGCTACTATTAGTGGCACTACACTTACTATTCCTGCCGCAATTAATACAGGCAAATTTATTGTAGGCATGGTAATAACCGGTACTGGAATCAGTGCCAATACTACTATTACTGCATACGGCACAGGCACAGGTGGTTATGGCACATACACAGTGAGTGTGAGTCAAACAGTATCAACCGCAACCGCCATCACTGGTTCATTCACTGACAACACCGGAGGTAGCACAGCTTCTAGTATATCAGGAACTACTCTAACTGTAGGAGGTGTAGTTACCGGTGAGTTTATTCCAGGCATGATATTAACTGGTACTGGTGTTACTGCTAATACTACTGTTGTATCACAGTTGACCGGTACTGTTGGCCAAGCAGGAACTTATCAGGTCAGTGCTAGTCAAACAGTATCTTCTACTGCTATCACAGCAGTGACAACAGTTACTCTAGCACAAACCGGTGCATTAACTAGTATGACACTAGCAAAGAGTTATACCTCAGGCACAGACACACTAGTCAATGCAAGAGAAATTAACCGATATAAAGATGTTGGCCAAGTGCAGGGTACATTTAACGGTACTATCTTTACCGCAAATTATGCAACTCCTCTACTTAATGATGTATTTGGAAAATTATTACTTGGAAACGGTATACAAGCAGGAGACGTATTTACGTCAAGTTACCATCCATTGTATAACACTGGATATGAGTTGAGTAATACTGAACTAACTGGTCGTGCAAGAATTCTGAGTTCAACTGCAATTTTATCACAATTAACAGGCACTTCGGGATTGGAAGGAACATACAGCATTAACACGGTGAACTTTACTGGTGCAACGCATTGGCAGGTGTTCAGACCAGAAAGTCATAGAGTCAGTATGAACGTCTATAATGCACAAAACTCACCTTATGGAATTGATATTATAGTTAGTACAAAATTAATTTATATAAGCAGTCCTTACAGCGGTTCACATGTTGGTATATTTGATATCGGCAAAAACGGTGTCGGCAGAATTTATACTGATAACATGTTGATGGCAGGTATAGATATGCGACAAGAAGTATTTGGTGCTACAATACCATATACTTACAAATTTAATACTAATACCTATGGTGCTCAAACTGGGTTAGGTTTAAGTTCAATATCACCTACAAAAGAATTCAACAGTTCTTTTGAATTGGTAGTAATAGAAAACCCTGTTTTTATGTATCAAGAAGATAATGGTAATGTAGCATCTGTAGTTTATGGTATAATGAAGTTGCCAGAAAATACTTATGGTTCTAGTGCAACATATACAGATGGAAGTGCAGTAAGGCGTCTTACCATCAATGACTATGCAATTTTAACGGAGTAAATAATATGTTATGCAAAATCAACGCTACGGTAGGTGGCGCAACAGACGAAAAAGCTAGAGCAATAAACTTTCTACGGGCTATTCAAGCTATCTGTACTGCACCAGCAGGATCAACACCGAGTGTAGCATCAGTAACTACACCTACAGCTAGTCCAGTGATTGGTACTTCTGGTAGCGTTAACGTTATTACAGAGGTTATCAGTAACACAGAAGCCGGTGGATGGTCATCTAGTTCTACTACCAATATAACACCTAATTACAATGCTTCTTTAGGTGAAGTCTATGTAGTAGATTTATATAAAGACAGTGGCAAAGCCACTTATCCATATAGTAAACTAAGTTTTAGAACTAATCCTAATCATTTATTCAACGGTGCATACTCAACATATCCGTTAATCGGAGTGAGTATGGGTTATAATCAGCAACAATCTGCTACAGGTAACTATACATTAGGTCAAACTTTTGACAGTATAGTCAGCCAAGGAGTTAGTAACAGATATAGAATTGATGTAAATAATTGGAATGATAATGGTAGTTCTCACGGATTTAGGCCTACTGCGGGTGAATGGTTAATAGCTAGTACTGAAAGATATTTTATTGCTATGAGTGGTACATTAGGATCAACGGGCTCACCTGGTATGATGATGTATGTGGGATTAAGAACTACTAATAATTGGGAAGACTTATATGATGATAATCCTCCATTAGCAAGTTTAGTATATGATGGTACGCAAAATTATGGTGGTTGTAGTGGTCAAAATGCATATGCGTGGATGAGAACCATGCAGACCACTGGTGTGGTCAATAGCCAACCTATGTGGTACCGATTACAAAACATTACTTCCTCTATGACTGGACGTCCGGCAACAACTGGAGAGAACGTAGATCCTCTCAGCGGATTCAGCAATTACACATCAGGTGAAGCTTATAACAACTTCGGAACAGTATCTGAATATTACTGGGGAAATGAACTATCGACACCCATGCTGCCGGGTGGTTGGGGTCTGATGCGCTCAAAGTTTAGACAAAACACGGTAATGACAGGACCAGTTTCAGATCCTGCAACAGGTGCATTAGTACCGCCGGCGTTTCCTATAACTTTTGCTAGATATAAACAAGCCAGTCATAATTCAGGTGGAACCGCAATAGGATTATATAAGAGTTTGGGAGGTTCAGACTCATTTATGCAACAGTATTATGCACCTGGTCAAACTTTTATAGTTAATAATGAAGCATATTATCCATATGTTATAGGTAACGACACACTCTACAGAGATTTGTTCTTGGTAAGAAAAGCATAAAATAAATCACTTTGATAATATAGAATAATTAAATGTCAACTATTAGTATTTCCCCATCAGTTAGTGGGAAATCAACTTGGGATTTCGCTGTTGATGGTCCTTTAACCTTATCAACTGCTGGAACGTGGACGATTGTACCGTCAACCAACCTGTCTGTTCCCACAAAGATATGGGGTGGCGGTGGTGGTTCAGGTGAAGGTGGTGCAGGTGCAGGTGCAGGTTATGCAAATGGTTCTGTAACACTCGCATCAGGTACATCATATCAATTAATAGTAGGTGGCGGTGGTACAGGCGCAGGTTCAGCTACTCGTACTGCTGGTGGCGGTGGTGCCGGCTCAGGCATACAATTCACATCAAATTCAACTGCAATTCTAGTTGCTGGCGGTGGCGGTGGTGCTGCTGGTGGTGCAACACGACAAGGCGGTGGCGGTGGCGGAACTTCAGGTTCTAATGGTGATAGTGCTGGTTCTGGTGGTGGTAATGGTGGCACTCAATCAGCTGCAGGTGCCGGTGCCGTTGGCAGTCGAAGAACTGGCAACTCAGGTTCTGGCCGCAACGGCGGCGGCGGTGGTACAGGTACATCTACATCAGCAGGTGGCACAGGTTTTGGTAATGGCGGCGTAGGAACATACAACGGTGCCGATTCAGGTTCAGGCGGCGGTGGCGGTGGTTACTATGGTGGCGGTGAAGGTGGCGGTGACGCTGGTGGTTTTGGTGGCGGTGGCGGTTCAGGTTATCTGCATCCAACACTTGTCTTAAACGGATCAATGACCAATGGTTCTAACAACCTATATGCCGGAAATTATACAGACTCAATTGCAGGAACCTCAGGACAAGGCGGTAATGGTTCAAGTAGTTTAAATGGAAATGCAGGTAAGATTTACTTAGATTTGACTGTGCCAGGATTTGTTGTAGCTGCAACAGTAATCGCCGGCAGAAATATTTCCATTACTTATAATCATAGTTCAAGTTCTAGTCCAGTAGCATACACTATCACTGGTGTTACCAGCGCAGACATAGGTGGAAATTCTTTAACTGGTGATATAACATTGTCTGGCCAGGCTGGAACTTTGTCAATACCCACATCAGTATTTTCCACCGGCGGTAACAAAACACTGACGATTTCCGCAGGAGGATATTCTGCTTCAGTTTCTATCACACCTACACCGTATGTTAGAGCAGCTTCTGGTGGAACACAAAGTACTTTTGCTTCCGGCGGTAAAGTATATCGAGCACACACATTCAATGATAGTAGTAGTTTCACAATCTCTAACTTGGATGCCGGAGCTACTGCTAATGTATTGATAGTTGCTGCTGGCGGTGGCGGTGGCGGATGGGGTGGCGGCGGTGGTGCTGGCGGAGTCTTAACTTCAGGTACTGTTGCATTAAGTCAACAAACATACACTATAACAATTGGTGCCGGTGGTGCTAGAGGAACTTCAGCATACACAGGCGGGGGAAATGGTGCAAACACCACTGCTTTAGGGTTGACTGCTATCGGTGGTGGTGGTGGCGGTTGGTATAACGGTAACAATGGGTTATCAGGTGGATCCGGTGGCGGTGGCGGTATGGGTGAAGGCACCGGTGGTATCGGTGGCGCAGGAACTACTGGCCAAGGATTCGCTGGAGGAACGGGTTCAACCAATATCAGTAGTTGGGGTTCTAGTCGTGGCGGTGGTGGCGGTGGTGCCGGAGCAAATGGCACCACTGGAGTTGTTGCCACGGCCGGTTCTACTAATGCTGGTAAAGGCGGCGATGGATTAATCTGGCCTACTGGCGGATCAACATATTACGGCGGTGGCGGTGGCGGCCATGGTGGCACAACCGCCGGCAGAAGCATAGGTGGTTTAGGTGGCGGCGGTGCTGGCGGCAGATATCAAGCTATTGGTGGTGATAGTGGTACGATTAACACAGGCGGTGGCGGTGGCGGTTCTTGGGGTGGTTCAGGTGAATTATGTGGTTTAGGTGGTTCTGGAATCGTTATTGTATCTTATGAGTTGGAACCAGGTATTATTACGGCAAACTCGGTGACGGCAGGTGGTAACGTTGATGTTACTTATATTCATAGTTCTAATACAGGTAACGTAGCCTATACTATCACTGGTGTTATCAGTGCAGATATAAATGGCACTGCACTGACTGGCAATGTGGTCGTAACAAATTCACAAGCCACATTATCAATACCTACCGCATCTAAAATTGCTACCACAAATATATTAACACTTACGCTCGGTGCGTTTACTGCGAATGTGACCATCACGCCTGGTATTTCTGCAAGATATCTTATAGTTGCAGGCGCTGGCGGTGGCGGTTCTGACATGGGTGGTGGCGGTGGCGCAGGTGGATATCTTGCTGGTACTGGTTTATCACTAACAGGACTTAACACCATTACGATTGGTGCCGGTGGCATAGGCGCACTTCCCGGTACTTCAGGTCCAGCCGGATCAAACGGAGCGAATACAACAGCATTTGGATTAACTGCTATAGGTGGCGGTGGCGGTGCCAGTGTCCACAACACAGCTGGTTACAATGCAGGCAATGGTGGTTCAGGTGGCGGTGGATCTGGTGCTCGTCAAAGCAGTGCCAGTTACGGTGGTTTACCGGGAACCGGAACAGCAGGTCAAGGTAGTAATGGTGCTGCTAGTGGTGTGACATGGTATCCTGGTGGTGGCGGTGGCGCCGGTGCGGCCGCAAGTCAGACTGGTAGTCAGCAGGCAGACGGCGGTATTGGTTTAGTCAATGATATTTTAGGTACTAGTTATTATTGGGCAGGCGGTGGCGCAGGCGCTGGTTATAGTACATTTGGTGGTAATGGTGGTTTAGGTGGCGGCGGTGGCGGTGCACCAAGGCAAGGTGCCGGCACTACTAATGGTACAGGCGGTGGTTCTGCACTAAATTCAGGTTCAGTAGCTGAAATTGGAACCACAGTTGCTCAGACCAACAAAAAAGGCGGCGCAGGCGGCGTTAACACCGGCGGTGGCGGTGGCGGCGGATCACATTACAATGTAACAAATGATGGTGGTGCAGGTGGTTCTGGTATTGTAGTGGTTAGATACGCAGGTAGCCAACGGGCACTAGGCGGTAATGTTACTACAGTTGGTTCAGATACAGTTCATACATTTTATAGTAGTGGAACACTTCAAGTTTTCTCTGCTGGTTTAGTAGCAAGCGCAAACGCTTTATATTGGGGTGATAGTGTAACACTTACATATGCTGATGACTTGGCTGATGGAAGTAATGTTGCATACACAATTACTGGTGTTGATAGCGCACAAATTAATGGTGCGTCACTTACTGGCAATTTTACTATTGCTAATAATATATCACAATTAACTTTACAAACGACACAAACAACTGTTTCAGCCAACACTATAACTATTACTGCTGGTGGTTATACAGTAAATATAGCTGTATCTTATTTAACATCTTTCACAGGATCAATTGGTTCAAGTTGGGGTGCAAATTTAACATACACAGCTACAACAAATGGATTAAGCAATAACGCATTGATTCCTTATGCCATCACAGGTAGTAATGTTACTAGTTCGCAGTTAGCTAATTTTCCTTTAACTGGAACATTTACGAATATAATCGCACCGCTGCCATTAGGTAGTAATTATTTTGATGGCACCGGTGATTACTTAACTGTTCCTAATGGATCAGCATTTCAATTTGGTACAGGTGACTTTACTATCGAATGTTGGATTAAAACCACAGACGCAGGATTTGATATCATCAATCAATATACATCAGGTGGAACAAATTGGGCTCTTTTAATTCTTTCAGGTAATATCTACTGGCAAAACTCAAATGCGGCGTCCAGTTTGTATTATCTTGCACTCAGTTCATTACCTGCCAATCCAACAAGTGGTTCTTGGACACACGTTGCAATTACTAGAACATCGGGTACATTGAAATACTGGATCAATGGAGTAGGCACTTCATCGACACAGGGTGATTCCACTAATTATGCAGGCGGTGCATCACTCGTAAGAATAGGTTCAGGTAATTATGGAGATTTGCAAGGCAACATTTCTAATTTAAGAGTTGTTAAAGGTGTTGCAGTTTATACATCAAACTTTACTCCTTCTGTAACACCATTATTTGCAACACAAAGTTCTGGAACAGGTATTGCTGCAATTACAGGTACACAAACAAGTTTATTAACATGTAAAAGTCAAAGCACTCTTACTGATTATAGTACGAATGCATTTGTTGTTACAGGTAACGGAAACGTTGCGGCCAATACAGAATATCCAGGAACATTTACTTCCGCTGGTCCAACTACAAACGTAGGAACAGGCACATTAATAATAACTACAAACACAAGTGAGCCTATATTATCTTCAGCAAATGGTTTTGTTACTGTTGGTGGCACAACAAGGTCATTTACAATTAGAAATCCAAATCCTGCGATTCTTGGTGCTCGTAGTGCAGCTGCAGTCAATTCTATATCATTTATTAACACTCCAACTTCTGATATATATTCTGCAAATACTGAATCACTAACAAGTAATATTGCAATTATCTATTCACAATTAGAAACATCAAGATACACAACAAATACAGGTAATTCGGTGTTTATTAATACCATTGAATCTGATATTCACACACAAAACATAGAAGCAAAAACAGCTGTTGTATCGAATACACTAAATGCAGTATTAGAAATTACCAGAACAAGTACAACAATCACAACAATTATTCCAACTTCTACTTTTGCATACAGTTCAGGCACAGAAATATCAGCCAATGGAAATGCAATATCTGCGCCGGCTACGGTTACTCAAACCTGGTACATCTAAAATTTTCAATAAAAAATGTGAAATAAATAGAATGAAAAGGTTATAAAGAATGTCAACTCAAGTCCCTCCATCAAGATTAGATTCGACCAAAGACTTTTCTTCTTTGGTACCATCTGCATTTGCAAGAGCTAATGCTGCTTTCTTGCAAGCAAATAATTCTACTGACACATGGGTAAGAGTACAAGCCAATAATGCATATGATTCAGCTAATGCGGCCTTTCTACAAGCGAACAATTCTACCGATACATGGGTAAGAGTACAAGCCAATAATTCTTTTAATAAAGCAAATTCAGCCGCAGACTTTGCTAACGGTGCATTTACAACAGCCAATTCAGGTGCATCATTTGCTAATGCGGCCTTTGACCGTGCTAATGCTGCTTATACTCAGGCAAATACAGGTGGTGCAGACGCATTTGCAAGAACACAAGCAAACAGTTCGTTTAATACCGCTAACGCAGCCTTTGCCACAGCGAACGCAGCCTTCGCAGCTGCAAATACAGGTGGTGGCGGTGGTACTACCGCAGCTTACGTAAAGACCTATTACTGGAAAGGTGCATTGACAGAAAACGTTGGCACACTAAGACACTATATACCTCTTGTAACAGCAAACGTAACATCAATTACTTCCTATTTGGCCTCTCCAGGTTTAACACAAAGCACAGCTGTTGTTAAGAAGAATGGTACTGTTATAAACACAATAAGATTTGCGGGTGCTGGAACATCAAACACACAAACAGGTTTAACGATTCCAGTTACCTCATCAGACTACTTAACAGTTGATATTACACAAAGTAGCAGTGGTTCAGATTTATACATTAACTTCATATATCAAGGATAAGTTATGAGATTCGAAGAAATACAAAACATCTTTCAAACTCCATGGTTGTCACCATGGCAACATGATTATTATGCAGCAACATTCTTGGAACCAAAAACAAGCCAAGAATTCTTGGACTATGCATACAGTAAGATTGAAAATCTTTCAGGCATTTGGTACGAAGTGGCTGGTCCAATGGCATATTTTGTTGTGGCCAAAGGCACTATAATTCCAGAAGATTTTGCTTATGCATTAGCACAGGCTGAAGATGTACCAGAACAACCTGTGATAGAAGAAGGAACAGAATAATGTATATCAAATTAAATTTTACATCAGATAAAAAAATACACCACATATATCGTGTTGTCAACGAGATTATCAATACGGGTATCGCTAACGTTGCATCTTTGCAAAGTGCTGCGACTGCCAACAGTTGGTGGTCAACATTGTTGACTGGTTTTGATGCAAACACAAGTGAAATTATTAGAACAGGTACTGGTACGACCGGACTAACATCAAACACGGTTTCTCGTTATGCTAGAAACGGCCCTGGTGCGACAGATGACCAACATGCATGGACACTTGAGTTCTCTCATTATGATGATAACACAAAAAAATATTATATTCAATTTCAAAATGCTACGGATTCCGCTGGCGTATCAACGGTTAGAACAGCTAACGGTTTATCTAGTGGAACTTTATCAAGCGCAAATAGTCAACCTATTTCAGGAACTGGTACTGCAACTACAGTTCTTGGCACACCGCCAACTTTTAACAATTCAGTGGCTTCAGGATCATCTGGTTCAATTGGTTCGAGTACCAGTGGATTTAGTACTGTAAGAACTTTCTTCATGTATTTAAGTGATAATGCTCTTGTTTTTTGTTGCACAAATGGCAACACTTATAGCCTTGGATTTGGTAATAGTTATAGTGCTAGTACATCATTTAGTGGACCATTCATCTTTAGTCAATATAATAGGTTTGATTACACAAACACCAATGCAACAAATATAACACCATTAATGTTTACAAATTGGGGTAGAGGAGTAGGTATTGGTTTTGGTGGCGTAGCAGATTGGGACAGAATAGATAACACACAACACAATTCGGCCACAGGCAATTTTATTCCATTTAGAGTGTTTAATTTAATTAGTGCTTATCCGTCAACAACTGCCAGCTGGCCAATGATACTTCAACCTTATGTTACTTGGGGTATAGGTACTAGATACAATGAGTTTACTGCATTGACAACAGTTTCAGCTGGTTCTATCAGCACCATCACCACCGCAGCACAAGGTGCAGCTATTTTTAAAACAGTACATACACGTTATCCTAGTTCAGATTTGAAGACTCAAACTTTTGGAATGTTACCAATCTCATGGAGACATTCATACTACAATAATTCTGGCGGTGATGCCAGCACACAAGGTGGTTGGTATCTATTTAATGGAGATTATTATCCAGGAGATGAGTTTTCATTTAATGGAAAAACATACAAAATTTTACCAACTTTTTCTGGATACACAGACCGTGTTGGCATAGCAATTCCAAAGGAATAATCATGTTTATTAAATTAAGTTTTACAGCAGACACTAGATTTACAATTCCGTTAAGAATAATAGCAGACATTGTTAACACAAGTTCAATCACCAGTGTGAGTGCATTGCAAAGTAGATTTACTAGTGCTTCTTATTCGGCAACATTAACAGCAAACTTTGATGCAAACAATAGTACGATTATTAGAACTGTTAATCCAGCAAATACAAAAGCACACGTATTCACCAACGATTTGCAAAATGCAATGTTAAACTTTACGTTAGAACAACCAGTATATGATGCACCTTCTAGTAATGTTTATACACGAATAGTTGGTCCAGCTGGAACCGGTTACGCATACTTTGAGGTTGGTACTGCGATTACAGGTGGCACTATGTCCTCAACATCAATGCCAGTAACGTTTAGTGAAATTACTGCCGGTACTTCAGGTACTAACTTAACATTAGGTGGAAATAATTATGGAAATATATCACCCCAGTTGGCATCTGGTAGTGGCCATGCTAACATTAGAACATTTTGGGCTTACATAACGGATAAGTGTTTCTTTTGGGCTGTCACCAACGCCACTAGTTACAACGTTGGCTGGGGCACATCTTATTCTAACAGTAACATACAAGGTGGACCATTTTTCCAAACACAATATACTCGTTTTGACTATCATAACCTTGATAGTAACGGAATTTATCCTGTATTATACACATCTCAACGAGGTGCAGGTATAGGATATGGTACAAACAATGACTTAACTACTGTACAAAATTTATATTTTACTACCAACACTACCACGTTACCACTACGTGTTCATAGTATAGTGTCTGCTTTGCCGCAGGTTGCTACTGCTTGGCCAAGAATTTATAATCAAGGGGTTCATATGACTATGAACGGCAGAACTTCTGGTAATTATGGGTTACAAACAGTTCAAACAGCAGGTACATTAACAAGTGCTGTACTTCCGTCATACTCAGGCTCGTATAGTAACGTAACAAGCAATAGATATCCAAGTGCTGATTTAGCATCTACAGGTTTCGGCTTGATGCCATTCGGATGGGAAGCAACCCCATATGGTAATTACGGCGGTAACGCTAGTGACCAATGCGGTGTATATATATTTAATGGCGAGTATACACCTGGAGATACATTCGTGTACAATACTAAAACTTATATGATTTGGCCAATGTACCAAGGTAATGGCCAACGGGTTGGTTTTGCGGTGCCGATGGAGTAATTAAGTGGCATTAATAAACACAGCAACACTATTGTTGGTAACTACATCAAATACGTTTAGTACAGTCAATCCTATTCCAGGACAGATGAATATTATTCAAAGTGTTGTTGCTTCAAATGTAGTTGGTGATGCAAACATATCTACAATTGCTGGCCAGATGAATATTATTCAAAGTG
>Ga0208232_1000051_pt1 | contig 28380 bp, 31 predicted proteins | sample LakMenEpi24Aug12_FD_150729 | JGI IMG/M metagenome (GOLD analysis project Ga0208232, IMG submission 150729) | Freshwater microbial communities from Lake Mendota, WI - 24AUG2012 deep hole epilimnion (SPAdes) | ecosystem: Environmental > Aquatic > Freshwater > Lake > Epilimnion/Euphotic zone ... | reverse complement strand
GTATTTTAGAAGATGCAGTGTTTATTCTAGAGCTTGCATATTCTAAAATACCCCTAGGTATAACATCATAGTTACCCTCCGCAAATGCTGGATTTCCGTCGCAATCTCCATAATTAAGATAGAAATCTTGAAGGAATGACTCATCTCCCGCCAACGAATAAAAAAATGGGATGTATATCTCCTGAATTCTTCCTCCTGATGTTGTTTGAAAATATGTGATTTTTTCATTCAATGATTTTAGCATTCCTATAATCATTCCCCTGAAAAATATATCATCGCTGTTAAATTTGTCTAAAAAATTCATATGCTTATTTTAGTGTTCTGCTCATTTCCACGCTAACCTCAGTCACGGGCAGTTCCGTGTACTTAAATAATATTGGTAGGTTTTTTTGGTTTGTATATTTGGGATGAAGGAAAGATTCCTTTTTGTAAAAATCGTCAGACATTGCGTAAACATTAGTAACGTATTCGTCAGTTAGATACGCTTTCCCTCTTTGCTCTGTTACCGGATTTTCGAATTTATAAACAAAAAATTCACTTAATGATATTCTAGAAAGGGTTCTTTTGTTATTTTTTGTAACAAAAAAATAGGAATATTTTTCTATATCGTTTCTTGATAGTAATGCCATATCCCTATATATTGAAAATTATTAAACCTTCTCTACGAGGAGATCCGAGAAGTTATTTCTTTTCTGGATCTCAATTTTGTAATCAAAAATCTCTGTCGGCATAGGAGCATGGTTTATAACAAAAACATTTAACCCTAAGTCGTCACATATTTTTCTAAGTGTGTTTAGAATTGTATAAACCCCGTCAGGGTCAACTGAGCTAAATATCTCATCCAAAAACAAAAGATTTATACTGCTAAATCTAATTTTCATTAATTTAATGACAGAAAGCAAAACTGCAAAGTCAACTTTTTTCATTTCACCAGTGCTGAGGGTCGATGTTGATATCTCCTCCCCCATATGGACTACAGATGCATTAAAGTCTTCGTCGAACGTGACAGTATAAGGAAGATGTAATGACCCCATTAGTTCTGCTATATTGCCGTTTAATGAGGGAAGAATAGTTCTTAAAGCTAATTGCTTAACACCCTTATCCCCTAGTATATCCTCTATTTTCTTTATCCATTCGGATTTTTTCTCCTCCTTTAATCTTTCCTGCGAGAATTCTTGTATACTTTCCCTTGTATCTTCTGATATTTTCTTTAAAGAGTCTAAACCACGCACTGCTGATACAGATTTTAGTTTTTTAAGCTCCTCTTTAATAGAATTTATGTTAACTATGATTTTGTTTCCTTTTTCCGTTATTGAGGTTTTTTCTTTTCTTATTTCTGCTTCTTTTTTTAATGCGCTATCATAGTTTTCTTGGTGTGAATCTATAACAGAGTTAAAATCAGATAACTGTTTATTAAGTTCGTCTTTTAATCCTTGGTGAAATGATCCGGAAAGATCCGTGGTGCATGTCGGACATTTATCGTTTTCGTAAAGTCTAATTTTTTGCTCTATGGTTCTCTTGGATTCTTTTGCCGTTGTTACTGCTCTATATGCGGATTTTACCTGATCAGAAACCTCTGTCTCTAATGAATTAAACTGTGAGACCTTTTCTTTGTGCATATCAAGAAGGGAAGAAAATTTTGAAATCTTTTCTTCTAAATCCTCGGTTTTACCCTTTGAATCCTCCTTTATCTTCTCTGAAAGAGATTGTAATTCTTCTTGAGTTCTAGAAAGTGTACGTGTGAGACCATCTATTTCACCACTTAATCTAGCCATATTTTCTTTGATAGCTTTAGATTCGTCCTTTAAAAGATCCCTCATCTCGTTGATTACATAGAATCCGAATATTTTATCAATAATAGATTTCTTGTCTGCCGGTGACATTTTAAGAAAACTCTTAAAATCGTTGATTGAAAGAGAAATCGTATTATTAAAAACGTAATTTGGAATCTGAATAATATCGTCGGTTAAATATTCTTGAACTGATCTAGATCCTGCTTTATCATAAAGGGTATCGTTAACATAGAGATTAAAAATCGAGGGATCAATACCTCTCTCTACGCTGTATTCCTCACCGTTAGAAATAAATGTTATTTTTACCCATGCATTTCCGTTTATTCTGTTTGGTATGTCCTTTAACTTTTTACCATCTAGCTTCCCGTATAATCCATAAGTTATAACATCTGAGATTGTTGATTTACCTGCCCCATTCTCACCAACAACTAAATATAGACCCGTGTTTTCATCGAATGTTAAAGATTGTATCTTGTTTCCGTAAGATGCAAAATTTCTCCATTCTATTTTGGTTAATCTCATGATTCTGATTCTTTATCGGTTGTTCTTTTATATAATACCCTGATTGTTTTTTTCATCTTATCTTTAATCTCTTCACTTTCATCGAGTGAGTTAATATACTCATCTGAAAAATCAACTATAGAAAAATTCTTACCGTCCAGACTAAAAAGTGCTTCCTCTAAATTTTGGTTGCTAGCATCTATTTCTTTTATCGGTGTAAAGGTGGTTTTAAGCTGTGTAGCGACCATTTCGGTCAATACCCCTAATGAAGCTTTAACTGCTAATTTTGGATCGATTAAAACGTCAACAAAATTGTTTTTAAATAGAATTTCAAGTTCTGCTGGTGTTCTTTCGAGAACTTGATCAAATCCTATTTTTATAAATTTAGGAGAAAAATCGTTTTCAAATAATGTCTCTTCGTTGGTCTCTAAATCTAAAAGCATAATAGCTTTTTTGTTGTCCATATCAGATCTTGTCAACTGGTACGGTGATCCCAACATTCTTACCTTTCCGAAATTTTGTGAATAGTGTATGTGCCCAGAATAGACCCGGTCGAAGTTTTCTAATTTATTGTAACCTATACCATCTTCTATCTTGGTGAATTTATTAAAACTTAATCCCCTAATATCAGAATGACAGAATAGATAATCATGGTTTTCAGTTTCTGCAAGTAGATCAACAGCAACTTCCTCATTAGCTCTCCATGGCATCATAAAAGCTTTTCTTTTACCAAAGGTGATAGTTAAAGGATCCTCGAATATATGAATGCCTGGGATCCACTTCAGAGAAGCTAGTGAATTAATCTCATTTGATTCCTTCGAGTATATGTCATGATTACCAACTATAACATAGGTTCCGTCCTTGAATATTCTGGATAATTCACCAAATATCTCAACGCAAAGATTTAGAACCTTTAGATTTATACTTTGTCTGGAATCGTAAACGTCACCAAGGTGCAGTAAAACGTCTCCTGGTTTGTATTCTTTTTTTACTGTTGGAATGAACCATTCAAAGAAGTATTTTCTCATTATCTGAATCCATTCCTCTGAACTGTTTCTAATCCCTAAATGGGTATCGGTTATGATCCATAACCTCTTTGCTTCTTTTACATTCATTCTAGAATATTTTCTTGATCTTCTTTCTGGAAACTATTCCAAATTTTTGATCCATTTCGTTAACTATAATTTCTTTGTATTTCATATGAATTAATTCGTATGCCTTTAAATAACCAACATTCATAAAATCACAAATAGAAACAAATTTTTCTACCATAGTAAATTCTGTTGTTTCCATTTCTTCCAAAAGATCCTGAAATAGAAATGGTATTAAATCTTTTGGTATTTTTTTATTTGGGCCAAGTGCACACCATCTTGATTTATGGAATATTTCATAAACAAGATCGTTCAGTGCTGAAATGTGTAGATAATCCTCATCGTCTTCATCCCTTGATGATTTAAAAGATTTGTAATCCTTTGAGGTATCTTCTACTTGTAAATATTCCGCATACGAGGGATCTATAGGTATCGCTTCTGTTTCCGGGACTTCTACCTCCTCTATTAGCTTTTTTTGTTTCATTAATTTTCATTCATTATTTGGGAGTTGGGATCCTCTGCGATCCTCATGTGGCTATAGTCAACCGTAAATTTTTTATATGAGTTTTTATATCCCTCGTCTCTATTGGCTAATACCTTAAGCTTGTACTCATTATTTGAATACATTAAAGGATCTTGTATAATACCAAACATACCATCAACTGTTGCAACTAGACCCGATGATTCCGATGCTGAATTCATGGAAAGATCTGTGGCATCAAATTCCGATTGTTTAGTCTGGGTTGCAGTGACAATAGCCCATAAATTTCTTTGCCCCATTGCTCTTAAATCCTCGGCAATTTGTTTGATCTTCATGTAGGTATTCTCACTGTTAGGATTTCTCCAGTTCTTCATGATATTGATATAGTCAATAACAACTATCTTAAATTTAATACCTTTAACCTCTTCTACCTTTCTTAACCATTTTTCAACGTCCAATACAGAAGCCTGGCTAGTTCCAAACTCTTTGATATAAAGCTGTCCAGGAATAGAAAGGTTGTCGAATGCCATATTTCTAATCTTCTTCTTAATCATCTCCCCATCCTCTGTTGCATTATTGTAATCTGACATCTTAATCCCAAGAAGGTTAGCGCCTACTCTCTTCATATATTTTCTATCTCCAAGCTCCAGTGTAATAACAGCAACGTTATTGGATGCTCTGATTGCTTGAGCTGCTATGTTTCCTAGCCATAGGGTCTTACCGACTTTGGGTTGTCCTAGAAATACATATAGATTCTTTGCAGAAAATCCACCTCCAAGTACAAGATCTATAAAATCATATCCGGAAGAAAAAGTACTCGATCTTGGTTGTTTATGATTATCAGGATCAGTAAAATCCAATCCGAGGTCAAAAGAAAAATCTAAGCTGTTTCTCTCATTAACTATGGTTTTAAATGTGTTAACGACATCCTTGATATTTTCTGGACTAACCTCTGTGGATTTAATATAGGTGATAGCATCCATTGCGCTTTGCTCTAGATTCTTCCATTCTATCCATGATTCGGTATTCTCTCTCAGCCATTCCGGATCATACTCATTTAGTTTTATATCAAAAATAGTATCAACCTGATTTTCTGGTAACTTATCCCCAAGTTTTAACATTTTCACTATCTCCTTAACCTGTTGGGTTGAGGGTATCTGTGAATATTTTTTCCAAAAGGATTTTACTATCTTAAATGCCTCTTGATATCTAAGGTCTTTGAAAAAGGATGGCTTCGCAGACTCAATATAAATTGCGTCAGATACTATGCTACAAAACCAAACATTTTCTAAATGGGAATTTATCATTTTTTAATAATGTGGATTATCTTTGATTCTATAAACTGTTTTATTTCCAGACTTTGATTTTTGTTCGAACGACCCATTTTCTATCATGGATCTTACGATTTCACCGTGTTTATTTTTCTCCCAGCCTGTAGGGAAGAAAGAATTAAATGTTTGCTCAGAAAAATCACCCTGAGGTCTACCATCTCTAACTAAATAACTATTTAATTCAAAGATAACATCCTCGGGCGTGGGATATGCTGGAAGATCTTTCCATATTCCCATATGATATTTCATTTTTAATTTATTCTTGTCCATCTTCTTCCTCCTCGATTTCTTCTCCGTTAATGACAGCATCAAGTTCTTTCATGTCAAATAAATCTGGTAGTAAGAAATGCGGCTTAATAGCCTTCTCATCAATTTTTCTTAATACATCTTCTGTGAAAACCTCAGGGGTAAACAATTGGGAAGAAAAAATAGATTTACCTAAATGAGCAACTGCCCATTTTGTAGAGGAAGCGCTTGGAGTAAATTCCAATTCCCCAGTCTTTTTGTCAACTTCTAATTTTCCTCTTTCAATTCCACACACATCCCAAGAAATAAATTCCTCCAATCCAACGTATGGATTCATACCATTAATGAATGAAATATGGAATTTCGTTGGATAAGGTCTAGTAAATCTTGTCTTTTTTGGGGTAGAGGTAACAATGATTCCTGTTTTCTTATCGTTACTGTCCTTAAGCTGTGCTTTAGATAACATAATAACATTACTCATAGAGAAAATAGGTCCATCACCACCGGAGGCTTCTTTTGTTGTCATAAAGCTTCCTATACCAGCAGTTGTTGTGTGGTTAGTACAGATTAAAGGAATTCTAACCCCAGTTAGATCTAATGTGATCTCTCTGAATAATCCTCTCATTTCCTTAGATCTAATACCCATATCCATCGCTGTTTTGCCCTTAAGTGCATCAGCAGACTCTTTCATTGTTGTAAGCATACCGAGTGAATCTAGAACTAAAAGAACTTTAGGATCTGCTCCTTCCTTTCTGATTTTCTTAATTTGATCAACTAGATTAGCAACAAAGATTTTAAAATCTGAAATTGATTTAATTGGTTGATATCTAACAGTATTTGTGTCAATACCGAATTTTTTAGCCATCGATCTATCAATAGCACCTTCAGTATCGCAATAGATCACGTTATACCCTTGTTTTTGTGATTCCCTTACTATGTTCATGCATAAAAAGCTTTTCCCTGTCTGTGGATCTCCTGCGATTCCCATAGACCTATTATTAGCCACACCTCCAAAAAGACTTCCTGAAAGCTGAGCATTTAAGACATAGTTACCAGTTCCAATCCACTCAGTAACTTCGGAGAATTCGTTTTCTTCCAAAATAGACCCTGCTTCAAATCCTTCGATCTTCGAAAGTTGCTTATCAAGGTCTAAAAACGAGAATTCTTTTTTAACAGATGATTTTTCTTTAGCCATAATTTCTTTAATTGTTTGGTTATTATAGACTATAGACTGATTAGATTTCCAATTTTATGCAATCATTTTACAGTACCCCACAAAAAAAGCAGGCATAAGCCTGCTTTTCAATCTTTTGTTCAGATTATTTTTTTTCCACTGGGCTTTCCGCTGGGATTTGAGCTGTCGTAGAATCTGTAGCCGTTACTGCAGTGGAATCCAAATTAACAGCAGTTGAGTCTGTTCCTGTAGCTGTTTCTGGGTTCGCTTTATTTCCGCAAGAAGCTAAAGCAACTATTGCGAAAATTGATAAAATTCCTAATACTTTTTTCATGTTTTTATTTATTAATTTAGTCATTATATATCTTTATCGTGGTTTGTTTCATCGACAAAGTTCATTAGCAATACTAATTGCAATAAGGGTTTGGGGTTTTATTGCGTAATTATATCCCATGCTTTCCATATATCCTATAGCAGTTTTTACTATCATGTTTGATTTGTGTTTGGGATTTGTGTTATAATCAAGGTCTATTTGGTATATCTCTATTTGACCCTCTATTTTTAGATAGCCCGCAATATCTATAGATCTTTGCAATTCACCCCAAAGCTTAGTCCATAGATCTTTAACTTTAGGCACTATTTCTTTTTTATAAATTACATGTGCTCCCCTATTATGGTATCTAAAAACAACGGTTGTCACGTAAATAGTTTTATTCGCATAACTTTGGCTGTCACACCCAACATAGATCTTAGTTCCTGGTTTTTTCTCCATCACGGATCTAACATAATCTAAAAGATCCACAGTTTCGTCACTACCTATTTTTTTGAAAATTCTGGAAGACACCTTTTTATTTCCTCTTAAATTCGTTTTGGAATATATGACCTGCTACAAACCATTGTGATTCATCATCGTTTTTGTTTAAAAGGAATGTTGCTTCACTTACCTGGCCTATTAAAGTATATTCTTCGCCCTCATTTATAAAGATTGCATCAAGGTCAGCCATTTTATATTCCCATTTCCAGATAAACTTTGTTGCATTTCTTTCAAAGTACCCTCTGTAATGTTTTTGTAGATCTTTCCCTACATTCTTTACCCTTCTAAAATTTCGATCTTTCATTGGTATTTTTATTTAACTATTATACAATAAAAAAGCCCCGGGGTTTCCGAGGCTTCTGAATATTAGTTAAATAAAATTAATCCTTATACTTATAATAGTTAAATACCTCCTCAATATCATCTGCTGAAGTTGTAATATGATCTACTGCCCATTCCTCAACTTTACCCGATGATTGGACCATTCCTATTAGTTGATTAGCATGGTCTGCTATCTTCTTCAAGTTGGTTATTACCATATAAGGTCTGGATCCGTTACCCTCTACCTCAACAGGAGCAGCTGGGATTTCAGCAGAGAATGTATCGCCCTCTGGTGAATCAAATTCTTCATCTCCCTCTACTTCGTCGTCTGGTACTTCCATTAGATCCATATCTAATTCTGATTCGTCGCCACCTTCTTGATTTGCTTTGGAGAGCCTATCTTTTTTATAATCCTCCATCTGTTTTAAATTCTGCATAAGAATACTTTATATTTCTTTACAGCTTATATATTCTAGATCACTATAAATTTCTTTAAAAATCCAGATATTTGTTTGGATTTTTTAAAATCGATGCTATTTTAGCACACTTTTCGTATTCCTCCCTCCCTATAAAATGATCCATCATCTCCTTTATTATCTCTGTAGTACCCTCCATTTTTAAGATTCTTACAGGATTTCCCTCCGTAAGGCACTTAAAAAGGTCATTAAATGCCATGACTGAAAGATCCTCAAAATCTTCTATAGATTCCAATTCTTCGTTAATTCTATTTAAATTATCCATAATGTTATTTTATGATTCAAATGTAAGTAATTTCCCCGGGTTTAAAAAATGTTTCACAAAAAACCAACCTAAGGGGTGGGTCTTTCGTCACGAGTTAAAACTATTTAGAATTTATTACCGCAGGTTGGACAGAATTTCCAATCTTGTTTGTTTCTGGTACCGCATTCTGTGCAGTATGATCTGATCTCTTTAGCCTCTATATTCTTTTGGGCAATAGGGAGGATCTGAAATTCAACCACGTTCGAAGGATAAGAACTGAAATTACCCTGTCCGTTTTGAAAATCTTGATCTGACTTGGATCCTGCTTCTATCCTTCCAGTCTCTAGCGAATCTGCTCTTTTACTTTTCTTTATTGGAGTAGTATCTAGAGATCCAGCTATAGAAGAATTAGAGATGCCCGATGTTAATGTAAAACTACCACCGGTCGTATTTAAATCTGAATTATAGAAGGTGTTAGTATTCGTATATGTAATAGGATTTCCGAGAGTAGTCCAGGTTGTCCCTGTTGATATTGTCCCTGTGTATGTTCTGGGATAAGGAAGACACTCGTCATAAAATTCAATTTTAACTAAACCATTATTGGCAATGGCTTCTTTAACCTCTTGGGAATTATTTACCTTGTAGGTCGAGAATTTGAATTTCTCTGGGGAATCTAAGAATCTCTCTAAAAAAACCCTTTGTCCTGGATTAAGAATAATACCTCTTTCAGAGATTCTTTTTCCGTTAATACTGATCTTAGCTAAGACCGGGGATGTTTTTGGATTGAATAATTCGATTTCGAATTCGTCGCCATCGTTAAGATATACCTGATCTTTTGTTGATGGATAAACCTTTAGTCGGTTTTTCTTTTTTGTAATTTGGGCAACACAAGGCTTGCTTGTTGTCCACCCACTTGTTGAAGTGATGTACATGATTTTCACTTATATTTAGCAACTTCCTTTGTGTCCCTCGTGAAGACACTCCAAGGCTTGTAGACCCGGAAGCAACTTAGAGTAAGTCTCTAAATCTAATACTATATATTATAATGAAAAAGGTTTGTTTCAATTAATACTATCGGGCAAAAATTATTTGTTCATGTACCCTAGATAGGGATGCAGACAATTTATTATTTATTTTTTTCTCTACCGATCTTTTTCTTGATTCTAAATGATTTAAAAATCTTTTAGATATGTCGTAATTTATCTCTATAGGGACTGAAATATCATAAGAATATAATCCATTGGTTATTACTATTCTATCGCTTTCTATTCTACATATTACCTCTCTATATTCTATGAAAAATGTACCAGATATAACAGAATGAATCAATTTAGATTCTGGGCTTTGCATTAAATAGTTTGCTATATCAACTATTTTAGATTGATTTTCCTTAAGGCTTTTTGTTGCTTTTCTTAATTGAGACTTTCTTCTCTTACCGAGATATCTCTTTATCTTGTAAAATATTGCTGTCTTGATTTTCCTCATCATATTCTTCCTGTGTGGTTAGTAAATAGTCTAAAACCTCTTTCCATGTCGGGAATTTTTCTGTTCCGAAATGTATATGTTCACCCTCGAAATCTGCAACACCATTAGCAATCCTATCGTCTATCAGATAACTTCCATTTAAAAGACCCTTATTGTGCGAAAGTATTAATTTTTTATTTGCACTTTTTCCAAGAAACTTCTGTACCCATACTCTTTTGTCTGTCCATGCTTCTACGTTAGACCACATAGCTGTTGAAAGAATGTACGTGTCATATTTTTCTTGTAAAGCATGCCACGCTTCAATAGCACCCGGAATAGGATCAAGATCTTTAAATGCAAGTGTGTGATTAAAAGCCTGAAATTGATTTATTCCCTTAGACATTAGTTTTTCGTGTCTTTTGTCAAAGTCACATAGAACCCCGTCCATGTCGATGTAAACAACCGGTTTTCCGGTTTTTAAAGAAGCCCTAAGATAAGCTGGTGTATCACTCATTGTCGTCTATTTTTAATCCTTCATATTTTTCATAATCATAAAAAACCGATTCGCCATCACCGTTTTGGTGTATCACAAAAAGCTCATCATTTTCACTTCTTGCTATTCCAACAAATCCGCATCCTTCACAAATATGACCCTCAAAAAATCCAGGTTCTAAAGATTCCCATATTTTATAGACATCTATATCGGGTTCAGGAAATCCCATTTCTACTGAACATTTATTGCAAAAATCTGCCATTTTTTATTGTTTAGACGTAAAGATAAAATTATTTAGCGTATTATAAAAACGTAGTTTATTTCTTCTTCAATAAAACCTTTTCGTGCTTGAATGCATGTAGTGATGTTATATGCATCGTATACATCCCAGGCTTAACATCATTCCATGAATCTGGATCTTTCTCTCTCAATTTTTCCAGTGCCCAAATAACCTTCCTACACGCTAAATAAATGTCATCTCTAAAATGTCTAAAGAAATCACATGATCTAATATAGTAAACTACATGTAGGTAATTATGTCTCCTAATGAAATGATATCCTATTGTACAAGGTACTCTTTCTCCATTTGCCCCTCCCGTATCTTCAGGAAACCAAATTGGAAGAAATGCCTGTCTAGTAAATGGCTCCTTGACCATTAGATCAATCACATCATCAAAATCTCCATAATTAAATCTTATTCCTTTATGTGAATCCACCCCTACACTTTTATCTGCATATTTAGGCCAGATTCTTTCCGGATATGTGTGTGAAAATTTAGTGGTCCCTCCGAATTCAGCATTATTCTTCTGAGCAAATGGCCACCAATTATGAGAAGGAGGAGGATTTAGGGGTCTTCCGCTGACTCTTTCTTCAAAATGGTCATTCGCCCAGGGTAAATTGGGCTTAATCTGATCTACTAGGGTGGGGAGATCCTCTACCATTGTACATGTAAAAGAGTGGTTAAGTATTTCAATCATTGCAAACCTATCGTCTCCTTTGATATCCTTTCCCTGCCACTTTTCGGTGTGGACCTCATAACAAAAGTCATGCATTTTCTCTTTAGTCCAGTTAATAGCTGCGTCAAATTTACCGAAAGCCTTCATTGTTGTGTGATATTTCTTTATTTCTATCCCTAAACCTTAATAATATTTCATTATTGAGCGGTTTTATTTTTCGATATATAAAAATAATGAATGAATTAGATCCAGTTTGGAAAATTGCACAAAAGACTCAGGACCCCGAAATTGATGATTTTACCCCCAAGGAGCTCATAGATGAGCTAGAATATCATTTTAGAAATCCTGAATCAGGAAGACCCCTGCTAATATGGGGAGCACCTGGAATAGGTAAAACCTCAATAGTAAAATCTTTTGGACTAGAAAATAAAGAAGTTCCTGTGATCGAGGTTATTCTTAGCCTTATGGAACCGACTGATGTTGTAGGACTTCCAGGAATACTTCCAGACGAGAAAATGCCAGATATAAAAAGATCGGTCAATTATCTTCCTAGAATATGGCCTATTGATAATGGAGATAAAGAAATTATCGACAATGCAGGAAACAAAACCAAGGTTGAGGGGAAGGGCGGAATAATATTCTTGGACGAGATCAATAGAGCACATCCATCGGTTCAAGCAGCAATGCTTAAAGTTATTTTTGATCGGGAGATAGCAGGAGCAAATTATAAGATCCCAGATAAATGGCTAATAGTTGCCGCAGCAAATAGACAGGAGGATGAACCAGGTGGATCTATAAAACCGATGAGTTTTGCTTTGGCAAATAGATTCGCACAAATTAATCTTATCTCCGATCCATCTAGCTGGGTAGAGTGGGCAAGAAACAGAGATCTCGACGATGATGTTGTTTCTTTTGTAGAACTCATGCAAGAATATTTTTACATCTCTCCTGAATCCATATCGACACTCGACACGACAATGGGAGTAACGCCAAGATCCTGGGATTATGCAGCAAGGGAATACTCCGAAAGAAAAAAAATAGCAAAAGATGAAATTCTATCGGAGAAAGAAATCAATAAGATATTTAATAAGCATGTCGGCAAAAAAGTATCTTCGATTATAACAGATTTTATAGAAACAACCAAAGTTTGGCCAGTTGAAAGAATCTCTAGAATATTTAGCGATCCTAAAAATTCAGATCTATCTCTTCCCGTTTTAGATTCCGGAAATTATGATCTTAGAAAGTCGTATGCTGTAATGTATATGACATCCAAATACAAAAATGGAAAAGTTATATCGAAAGAAGAATTTATAAATTTTGTTGAATATCTGATAAATCTAGATTCCGGCGAAATAGCGATGAGCGGTTTAAATTTAATTAAAAGAACACACCCAGAGGTTAAGGATTATCTTAGCGACGTAACCCTGGAAAAAAATATTACTCCTTTCGTATCCAAGTATAGAAATTTCATGAGGGAAGTATAATAGCCATTAAATGAATATATCGGATAAAGAAAACTACGAAAAATCTGTCATCAAGATAAAAAGATGTGTTTCCAAGATTTTAATGAAGGGAGGATTTTTTGGAAATTTTCTTTCTGAGATCCCTGTAGCTTCGTCCAATGATTGCCAATTTTTTTCGACGGACGGTACAGCTTTTATATTTAACCCTCTAAATTGTTTGGAGATAAGTGACGAAGAGATAACATGGTCAATAAATCAGGGAATAATACACCTAGCATTACAACATTTTGATAGAAAGAATGATAATCTATTCCACGAGTGGAATCTGGCCTGTGATATAATTTCCCATCAATATCTTGATGGAATTTGTAAATCTTTTCTTCCTAAAGAATACCAAGATTCGAGATTTATAAATGGCTCAGCTGAAGAAATATATGATGATATACTCAGTGGTAAAATCCAACAAGTAGTAGAATACAGGTCTTATTGTGACGTTTTAAATCCCGGGGAAATAAATGAAAGCTATATCAACGAGGTTATAATAGGGGATTTATTAAAATCTGAGGGTTCCTTAGAAGAAAATAAAAAACAGAACTTAGATAAAACAACGAACAAAGAAACCGAGGTTTTGGATTCCGGCGAAGGTAGTTCGGATAAAAAAGGTTCATCGGATAAAGGATGGGATGATTCTGGTGGTAGTCAAAATAAAAAATTATTCCAGCCTCTGAAAGATAACACATTAAAGAAAAGAGAGGTGACTAGAAAAATAAGGGAAATAACAGAAAGATCGTCTAATAAGGGAACGGGTAATGGCGGAACATCCCCAGCTTTAAGAAAATTTATAGACAATCTGATGAATCCACAAGTAGATTGGAAAAAAACATTACAAAGATACACCTCAGAGATGGACGAGGATTTTTCTGTGTATAAGATACCAAACAGGAGACACATCTTTCAAGATCTTTACCTTCCTGGGCTTAAAGGAAGAATGGAGGGTCTTGGTACAATAGTAATAGCAATAGATACCTCAGGAAGTATAGGGAAAGAGGAGTACAATGCTTTTATAGAGGAATCTAGAAGCATATTAAAGTGTTTTCTCCCAAAAGAAATATATATTATCTATTGTAGCGATGGGATAGAGCCACCTTCTGGTGATATTGACAGGTTAAAATCGCCAGGTCAATTGCTGGATTTGGAAAAACAAAAATCCACTGGAGGAAACGAAGAGGGTTTTAATCCCCCAATAAAATGGGTGGAAAATAACCTAATTAAAAAAGGCAAAGATCTAGCATGCATGATATATTTCACGGATGGAGGTGCCGAAGATCCTGAAAAACCAAATTGGCACAAAAAAATAATATGGGCAATAACTACTGATCGTAGGATTCCTTTCGGTAAACATATAAATGTTCCGATTAATAAATTAAAATTAAAAAAATGAAGAAATTTCTAACGCTATTATTGATTCTTACACTATCAATTGGATTAAAAGCACAGGATACAGTCAGAATAAAAAACCAGGTTTTTGAAGTACTCTATTCTCAAAAATTAGAGCAACCTTTATGGATTAAATACAGATCTACTAATAGACCAACTAATGTTAATAGAGGATCAATGGATTTTTACGCAGAGAAAACAATTAAAACATCCGATAGCGAGGATTATATAAAGAATGTTTATGACAAAGGGCACGGAGCACCTGCAGCTACATTTTCAGATAACATGGAAAATTTAAAGCAAACATTTTCTTATCTTAATTGTATAATGCAGAATCAATATTTAAATAGGGGTGAATGGAGAATGCTGGAAGAGCAGATTAGAAAATGGGACGACACCGAAAATTTAACAGTTTTAATTAAAATATTTTTTGATAGCCCAGTAAAAAGAGTTGCTACTAATGCAGCCATTCCTTCATATCTACAAAAACATATTTATTTTGAATCTCAGAAAAAATGGAGATGCTTTGTTTTTCTAAACGAGAAACCAAAATTTAAGTGGGATCAATTAGAAATGATTTGCAGTCCAAAGGATCATAAATAATTCTATTGTAATTTACATATTCCAAAAATAAAACCCAGATCTTTTAGATCTGGGTTTTTAATGCATCCTACTCTTAAACCCCAATATAAGTGAGGGTGAACATCTAGCATCATACTGCGCATCATATGACTTTTACTACTAGAGGTAGGAGGAGCTGAATCCATGTTCAATGCTGGTCAGGAAGGATTCGAACCCCCATGCGGCAATTCAATAAATGGCACTTATGCTTGCAAGCGTGTGGTCAACCCATTACCATTTATCTATCTCGTTATCCGCACCCTCGAGACAGGAGGGCATGTCTGCCGTGCATACGCTTTTCATCACCGACCAGTGTAACTTTTATCTATCGTTTTTTATCAAACCGATTAAACCTTCTATTGTATTAAATCTGAAATAGATTCTTGCAATTTGCCCTCTGAAAAATACTTATTGATGGCTTCTATCTTATCATCAGCATCTACTAACCTCTGTAATGCAATCTCTGCATCTTTTAAAAAATCGTTTGCTGTATGATCCCCTATTCCAACTGACTTTTCTGTTAGAAGTTCTAAAGACATTAGAGCATGCTCCCTTTCAGCAATTGCACCAGCTAGTAAGGCTTTAACTACTCTTGATTGTGACATTTTATTATATTTTATTTTCGATATTACAGTAACCTAATAAACCTATTTTTGATAAATAAACCGGAATAGTTTATTAGGCATATTCTGGTTTAGTGTGAGCGGGAGACCGGGCTCGAACCGGCCACCTATAGCTTGGAAGGCTATCGCTCTACCAAATGAGCTACTCCCGCATTTTTATTCAGATCAAACCTTTTATCCTTTCAAATTTAAATCCTGTCAATTTTTGGTATAATATTTCGCCTTTAGATAATGGAGGAAGATTATATAACGACGGATAGATTGTTTTGTAATATTCATAAATATTTCTAACATATTCTTCACCAAAGTTTTTTATAATATACCCTATTACTATTGCCTGAAAAATTTCAGACCATTTATAAAAGGAAAGATGAGAAAGACCGTAGAAATTAAAATCGAAGAGTTTTACAATGTCCTCCATCGTGTTAATTCTAGTTATTCTACCGTAATGCTCGTGATATTCCATTTTCTTTGAATATAATACACCATTAATAAGAATTGTTTCATCTATTTCAGAATCTTTATGTGAATTGTGTATCATAGTGAAGGGAAATTCTATACTATCTAAGTTGGCTCCAAAATTAGCATCAAGCATGAGAGGTGAATCTTTAAGAATGAATGTTTGTTTCAATCCTACCTCTTCCCTGTATTTTTGACTTATTTCCATCAGGTTTAAATGAATCATAAGCTGTTCAATGTAACATTCCCCGTTTTTAGTATTGTCTATTAGATCCTTATTTTTTATATAGTGATCTAGTGACATTTGTGCTGCCAAATTAAAACTATCATAATCATTAACGATAACTACATTCATATTAGGAATATCCCCTATCCTAATGTTATTTAATTTAAATTCCGAATGTTCATTAGTTAATTTATTAAATAAATCGAGGTATGTTACCTTGGCAGATTTAAAAAAGGAGTCAGAATCACCCAATGATGGATAATTATTAAAGATATCAAGTAATTTATCGTCACCATTTTTATGAACTGGTGGTCTAAGATCAGGATGTGAATATACTACTGATGCATTATATTTAGAAAAATCTATTCTATCGTATACGAGGGTATCCGTATCTATATGAACAAATGGCTCCTTTATTTCTTTGTATATTCTAAGTTTTGGTATACAGAATAAATCGGATGTAGTGTCCTGTAATATATCGGTATCAATATTGGTGTAGGGAACACCTATGTCTAATATTTGATTTTTTATTTTGCTATTAGTGTATAATGAAATACCCCCATATTCCCTATTAGCAAGTAGAACACTGAGCATTTGAACATACATTAAATCCTTCCAGATTATATCTTTATCATTCTCTTTTTTTAGATCAAACTTATTAGGAACGAACGTTTGTATCAGCTTCATGTAAAATCTATTAGAGTTTTTTTACCTCCCAATATTTTAATTTTAGTTCATAAACGTCGATTGGTTCCCTTTTCATGTGTTCCCCGCTTCTAAATGGCGATCCCTTTCCAGTATATCCACTCAATATAGATCTTCTGAATCGATTGCTTTTATTCTCATTCGATCCGTGAACTATATGAGAATGCAAAAAAATTGCTTGTCCTTTGTTAACATGTGGTGTTATTTTGCTAAAATTATGTCCCTCCGGCATAACACAAGCCTTACCCCTCTCATTCCTCCATCTGATTGGATTAAGCTTAGATCTTTCTTCATCTATCTCTATAGGTAAAATTGGTAGAAGATGAGAAGCCTCATATACCCAAATACCCCCATTTGCCTCGTCGGTATCGTCTAGCGATATACTAACATTAGCAGTTTTATTCCATTGTGTTTGAGCATAGAAAGCATCCTGGTGTGCATCCCTACCAAGTTCCCCTGGGGGTTTAAAATAAGCCCATGTTTGTATTCCTTGAATCTCAGAATTTATTATAAACTCCATGGATTCTAATATTTTAGGATGTCCAAGGATCTTAGACACTAACTCGGATTCTTTGTGTGGGTGCATGTAAGGGTCATACTCACCGTACTTATCATCTACCGAATTTCTTTTCTTTCTTAAATTATCTAGATTCTCCGATATTAAATCGGCTTCTTCTGGCGTGATCAGATCTATAATAGAATATCCTTTATATTTCCAATCGAAGGAAAGCTGTTGGACTTCCTCCTTTGTAAGATATTTAAACATTGGGGATTTTATTTTATATATGATAGTTAAAATATTTCATTTTTTCCATCGGTAATGGGCAGGGAAACATGTAGAATTCTACCAGATATATACAAAACATGAAGCACGTTTCAATATATGAAAATTTCGGGGTTAATTCACCATCTGTAATTGATTTTTTCGATCTCACATTTACGTTGGTTCTTCATAATAGAACCATTATAAAAGGACTAATACAGAACGAGGGTGCGGTGAAAGAACTATTCAGTGATAATCAGCAATATAAATTGATTGATAGCTGCTATCCATTCCAAACCAGGTACACACTAGATGATAGTGAGATTAAAAGAGCGGAGTGTGCTGAAAAAAATATACGAGAGTATATCGGAAATAAACTAGAGGATCTTGAGTGCGAGATCATATATTACCGACCTATGTATATTTACAGAAGGATGGCATATGATCCCATTAGAATTTTTGCACCAGGAGCTAGGAGGGATTCAGGAAAAGAATTTAGCATGGAAGCAAAATTTTATAGCAAGAATGATGAAGAAGGTATCAAAAAAATGCCAGAGATTATCGCAAAAGCTAAAGAATTTGCTTCTAAATATGGTGTTTCCCACGTTCTCCCTCATGGGCCAAATTTAGTTAGTAATCCGTTACGCAAAGAATATGATAAGCATTTCACCCCCCTCGAAAATTTTGAATGGGAAAAATATTATTGGTAATTCTGATGCCCGATTAGGATTCGAACCTAAACTAACTCCGTCAAAGGGAGTTGTGCTACCGTTACACCATCGGGCAATTTTAGTGGGAGCAGCAGGACTCGAACCTGCGAACTCGAAAGAGGAGTGATTTACAGTCACTTGTCATTGCCGCTAGACGATGCTCCCAATTTTTGTACTCCCAACGGGATTCGAACCCGTGCTACATCCGTGAAAGGGATGTGACCTAACCACTAGTCGATAGGAGCATTTTGCGGGGATGGAAGGGTTCGAACCTACGACCTAGTCATTAACAGTGACCCGCTCTACCACTGAGCTACATCCCCAATTTCTGAGTCGACTACAGGATTCGAACCTGTGTGAGAGGTTTTGCAGACCCCTACCTATCCTCTCGGCCAAATCGACATCAAATAAAAAACCCAGACCTTATTAAGATCTGGGTTTAAAAAATATATTTAAAAAAATGTTAAACCAGATCCGTGCGCATATAATCCATCTCATTGCCTTGTTCAGACATTTGATAGCAATTATTATATGTGCTCTGATTTACCATTTTTGATTGATTGAATGTTATATATCTTTTTTGAGGTTTGTTTCATAATCATTATAATTAATTAGCAGGTTAAGACATTGGGTCTTCCTGAATTTTTATGGATTTTTAGATTTTCTCATCTTTTATAAAGATAGGTCGAATTTACTTAGATATATAAATCAAAAAAGATAAAAAATGAGAAGAGTTTCCAATTTTGAGACCTTTATCAAAGATAGACAACAGGTAAACAGAAACACTGTTAACGAAGGTGTATTTTCTTGGATTAAAGATAACGTCATCGACAAACTAACCGGATGGGCAAAGTCATTCTATGACAAGCTAACAAATGGGGGTATTCCTAAAATACCGGCAGGTAAACCATATGCAGGTAAACCATCCGTTATGTTATATTTGCCAGAAATGGGTCCAATCGATAAACAAATAGAAGAAGTTCACGGATCACAGGGAATGACAGAAGCTGTTGTACCTTTAGAGTATCCCAACCAAAAGGAAGGAGTGGTAGACGTAAACACTGAAGAACTAAAAACCATGGTTAGGGATCTTTATATGTTAAAAAATACGGGTGAAATTGCAACCCCTATTTTTATTTACGGAGCACCCGGAATTGGTAAGACCCAAATCGTTGGTGCAGTAGCATATGAATTAGGTATTCCTCTAATGGACTTTAAAAATCTTGATGTTCAATTTATGAACCCTGAGGATTTTTCAGGGGTACCAAGTCAACACAATATCGAAGAACCAACTTTTCAAGATATGGAAATGGAAGGTCCAGAGGGAAATGCAATAAAGAAAAGAGTAATGACCTCACAAGGAAAGGGATTTACGAGATTCAATCCCCCTGCAAACCTACCAACAGATAACGGAAAAGAAGGAAAGGGCGGATTTATTTTCCTTGATGAAATGAACAGAGCGGATAAAAACGTCTTAAATAAATTGATGCAATTCGTTCAAATGGGTAGACTCCCTGATTATCAGCTTCCTGATAAATGGGTTATTGTAGCAGCAGGTAACAGTGCGATTGAAGCAGATGTTGCAGATTTTGATTTTGCATTAGCAAACAGATTCGAGGTAGTTAACTTCGTTCCTAAGGTAGAAGAATGGACCGACTGGGCATCTAAAAACGAAAGGATTTTACCAGAATTAGTATCTTTCTTAATCGATAATAAACAACTTTTCCATAAATTAGATACTGATAACGAATCCAAAACTTTTCCAACGCCAAGATCATGGACGGGCGGAGCGGAAAAACTGGCTGGTATAATTAAAATTAGAGGACTTCAAAGCTGGAAAGATATACCAAGTAAAGATATCCTACAAATTTTTAGACTTCGCGTTGGACCAGAGGCAGCAGGAGCTTTTAATTCATATCTGGATGTTTTAAGAAATATCTCGGAAAGAGATCTTGAGACCATGATGAACAATCCATCCGCAGCAATTAAAATACCAGGAGTGGAAAAAAACAAAAGTGTTTTAAGAGCGGTTAGTGAAATGGCCCTTAAGAAGGTTAAAACGTATGATGCACAAACACTTTATAACATTATGGAGTATTTTTCACAATACGGACAGGCAGAAATGTTGAGCTGGTTATTAAAATCAATATACAAAAACTTCCCAGAAGCTCAAGCTGGTGTAACTGATAATAGCAATCCTGATCATCAAATATTAAATAAAATGGCAGAGATAGCTACAAAGTCAGCACATTCTACAATAAGATAATTAGATAATAATGGGTAAATTTATAAAATACGGATCTTTTAGGTCTTTTATTAAATCAATAAATGAAAATACAGATTCAGTTGAGGATGATCTTGGGTATAATCCTGTTGAAATTATTAGAAGAATAAACAAAGCAATACTTTGGACTAATATTAACGACGTAGGTAGAGATTATGCAGATGGATTAGCAAAGGTTGACATATATGGATCTGATGCAATTAGACCTAAAACAATGTGTACGGATGGAACTAGAATCATATTTCACCCAGAATTCGTGGCTTCCCAAAGCGATGAAGCGATTAGATTAGTTTTGCTACATGAAATAATGCACTGTCTTGGCGATCATATGACAAGAAGACAAGAAAGGAATCCACTAATCTGGAATTGGGCTTGTGATTATGCCATCAACCCTATCTTGGATGGGGAAAAGGGTCTTGAATGGCCAAAAAATGAGGATGGATCCAGAATGGGTCTTCTAGAACCAAAATATGCGGGGATGAGAGCAGAAGACATCTATGAGATAATCAAAGATATGCCACCACCAAAGAATGAACAAGATCTTGGAAATGTCGTAGATCACGGATCCCCATTACCTGACCCGGATCCAGGCTTGGAAGTACAGGTAACACCAGATGATGAGGAAGATGAATATGATGATACGTCAGATGGATCCGAAGAAGACAATAATGGTGAGAACGGTGAAGATGGTGAAACGGGGGGTGGGGGATCTAAAGTTCATCAAGCTCAAGTTGGAGATCTTATTAAAAGTAAGGACGGAAGATATGGAAAGATAACATCCATCAATTCTGACGGAACTCATGATATAGATGAAATGACAGAAGAAGAAGTAAAGATGGAAAGAGCAGCATCCTCTGGTAGATCTAATCTTTCTGATTTAGCGGATGTTAACGAGATATAATAATCAAAAGCATGAACAAAATATTTTCATTCGGTGAATTTTCAAAATCAAAAGGAGTAAACGAAAGCACTATGGGTCAAATGTCTTTAAAAAGAAATGAATTTGATGTTATAGTAGATCCACAGGGAGGCGGAGAAGGCGGAGGAGGTGAAACTACTACAGGTGTAACCGAAGGTCCTGGGGAAAAGCCATTACCAGGCTTAGGTGAAAAAAGACCATTACCAGGTTTACCAGGAGAAAAACCAGGAGACGAAGATGGAGATAAAACTCCACCACCTTCATTACCAAACGTTGGTGATAGAGTAATACTATCTGACGGGACAGAAACCACAATCAAAAGAGTACTTCCTAATGGTGACATAGAAGTTTAATACTAAAACACAGAAAATGCTAGTAAAATTAGGACAATATACATTAATAGATCCAAATTCCATAACTCAAAATCCACAGGGTAAAGGCGATGCACCAGGTGGCGGCGGAAAATCAAAATTTACGGAGGATCCAACTCAGATGAGCGACATTCCGATGGTTGGACAAGAAAAACCCGGTATTAGCACACAAAGGAGTGTAACTGACAAAACTGGATCAGTAAAGAATAAAGCAACGGAATACACTAAGGGTGGTAAGTCTATAATCTATAAAGGAAAAAAAGCACTGCCTGATTGGAAATCTATTGCAGCAAAAGCCATAGGAAATTCTAATAATAGCAAATTTAAAGAAATGGTAAGAAGGCTAGCCGCCTCTGAACCGCTTGTTAACTGGAAAAGAGAATTAAAGAAATTCTTCGACAGTGCATTTAAGGCTAAGGATACTGTGTTACCAAATAGAAGATTCGTTGCTGGAGGAAAATATCTATATGGTCAAAAGCCTATAGGTAAAGATACCCTTAGAACAATCGTAGCTGCTATTGATACCTCATCCTCTATTTCACAAAAGCAATCTAATACGTTTGTTAAAGAAGTAATGTATCTTTGCAAGCAGTATGATGCTGAGGTAACTTACATCATTTATTGTAGTGATGATATTGATAATGTTGATATAGTTAAAAAAGGGAAGACCCCGGATCTTTCAAAATGGGCATCCACTTTCGGTAATGCTAAAGGATTTATTCCTCCGTTTGAATTTGTTGATGGCGCTCATAAAAAAAATATTCTAAAGACTAAAATTGATCCTTCAATATTTATTTATTTAACAGATACAGGTGGGGAAATGCCAGATCCTAGAAAGCATGGTATACCGAAATACGCAAAGAAAACTTTCTGGTTTATCTGCTCACCCCAGATGTATAATAAACCACCTTTTGGAAAGATCCTGTTTGCACCGATCTCTGCTATTAAAGAGTAACATTACCTCATTAAACCGTTCACTACTCCATCCAAATAAAGAACCCATAGTAGTATATGGGTTTAAATAATAAGTTCGTTTAAGAGATCCAAATGTGCAGATAATAAGCTAATTTATAGCCAGCAAAAGCCCCAAGTGCAGAGGGAATAGGAAACACTATCATTTTACCAAGAGAAGTAACATACTTGGGCCTGTTGACTATTTTACCCATGAAAAAATAATAAGCAAGATATCCAGAAAGAACTGCTAAATCCATTCTTGTTGAAATAAAGACCACTAGGGTTGCACCAAGAAATCCAAAAATAAAATTATCTCTAACTCCCTCGTATACCTCATACTTTGAGGCATCTTTATATTCCTTGATTATTTTTTTAAATTTGCCTCTATTCATTGGTGGGTATTATTCTAAATTTATATCAAAAAAATTAAATAAGTTCCCCCAATTCAAATATACTTTACTTGAATTTAAAGTATGAATGTTGATTAGATCTTATAGAATCAACGCTTTTTTCTATAACATAACGCACAGAACCTAAATAATGAAATTCTACTTTTATCGTTGAAGATTTTTCAAAATTAAATTTGAAATAATGAAATATCCCATTAGGTATAACTTCTCTTGTGTGATTTAATACCCCATCTAGATATACTTTAACCCCAACATTTTCTCCGCTGTTTATAAAGGGGAACACAAGGAAGAATGAATCATTGCTGTGATAATCTCTTACTACATCAACAAGATCAAGAATTAGATTATCATATCCTGGTAATGCTATATTACCTCCGCTAGAAATCCCGATCCATTCACTAGAAAAAAAATCTCTCGGTCTATTTTTTTCAATGGTTCCATTTCCGGGATATGTGTTTATTAATTTAAGAAAAAATGATTCTAATGTGCAATTTCCACCTGATGATAGGAAATCCAAATAACCGTCTGTGCTAAATATCTGATCTGTGTTCTTTGAGAAATATTCTATTCTTCCTGAAAATATTGAGGTAACAGGAAATATCTGATCACCTAGATTATATGTTTCGTTCATGAACCAATAATCAAGATCTAGCATTTTATCTGATAAGGCTTCTTCTAATTTTTCGTGGTCTTTTTGATTCAGAAAAGAATCGGATTCAAAATAAATAAAATGGGTAAATCCTTTCTTTTCCATTAGCCATAATGAATTTTTGATGTTCATTAATATTGCAAAAGAATGTGCACCGCTGGTGTTACTATAATTACTTCTGAAATAAAAATTCGAACCATTATAATAATATCCGGCCATTTGCTCAAACCCTGGATTTAGAATTTGATTCTCATCTGTGTAAATAAAATAATCTACAGATTTTTGAAGCTCGTGGCTAACAGGAGCATGGGTTGCGAGGCATGTTTTATAGCCTCTTCTTTTTATACCTTCTATTGTTAGAGATAAAAGAGCCGTGTCTAAATGGGTTTTAGTGTACGACCCTATTATAGCACATACCCTTTGTTTGTTCATAATAAAAGTTGTGACCCCCGAGAGACTCGAACTCTCACGTCTTGCGACACCAGATCCTAAGTCTGGCTTGGCTACCAATTACAACAGAGGGCCTAAATTTGTGGACCAGCCTGGGCTCGAACCAGGGACCTAATGATTATGAGTCATTTGCTCTAACCAACTGAGCTACAAGTCCTTTTTGATGTTACAAATATAGAGTAAAACATCGAAAATAAAAAACGAAAAGACCAAAGAGAATGTAGATTTTCACTAACTCGATTTAGCGGTCTCTTTGATCTTTCTGTCGGGTAGGCAAGATTCGAACTTGCGAGTTGTCTTGGTCCCAAACCAAGCCGGGTGACCTGACTCCCGAACTACCCGAGTAATGGTTGAACGACCGGGATCGAACCGGCGACATCTAGCGCCACAAGCTAGTGCTCTGCCAACTGAGCTACATCCAACATATTTTAAGGAAAGAGAAAGATGGTTCAGTGGACAATCTCTTTTATAACTGGCATTACTAGTGGTAGTTCAAACTCCGATGATATTAACTTCCCACCTCTACCAGGTATTTCATATCACCATTCCCCAATCAACCTTAATTGTGATCCCGGTTGGATTCGAACCAACGACATCCACCTTAGAAGGGTGGCGCTCTATCCAGCTGAGCTACAGAACCAAATGTAGTGATCTGTCCAGGGTCGCAGCCGGCTCTCCTATTGGACAGATCTAACCTAACGAAGTCGCAAAATCCGGCTTGACGCTATCATTAGGATGTACCCCAGACGGGAATCGAACCCGTACGGACCTTTCGGTTCCACAGCATTTTAAGTGCTGCATGTCTACCAGTTTCATCACCGGGGCATTAAAAGGTGCCGGTGGGAGGTCTGGCTACCTCCACGGTGTCCATTTCGGATTCACCACCTTTTCTAGAATTACGGGACGTCTAATAATCTCTATTCGAATTCGAGATCATTCATTCCGCCACACCGGCATATATCTTTTGGCAGAGAGAAAGGGATTCGAACCCTTGTTACGATCGCTCGTAAACACGCTTTCCAAGCGTGCTCCATCAGCCTCTCGGACACCTCTCTAAGTATTAGACCCGACCACCATTTCAGCGTTTCCGCGTGCTTTCAGTATGGCATGAACGTTACGTCCATACTGGTGGCGCCAGCCTCTGCGGGGTCTAATAAGCTTGCTACCGAACTTTTGCATTCTAACAGATATTATGTTAGCGTACGTATTTTACGTTAGCGTTGAGCCTCCTATCGGGATCGAACCAATGACCTACGCATTACAAGTGCGTCGCTCTACCAGCTGAGCTAAGGAGGCAGTTGCGGAGAGTCAGGGATTCGAACCCCGGGACCTTTTACAGTCAACAGTTTTCAAGACTGCCGCAATCGACCGCTCTGCCAACTCTCCTTTTTAATTTAACACCATGTCAAAGAACCCAACAAAAAAGCCTAAATCTTTTTTAAGGATCTAGGCTTTTTAGATGAAAATGAATTTAAGTTTCTCTTAATTACCTAGGATCTTCGCAGGAGTTATCGGTCTTCTTGATGAAGATAATAACGTGCTATGAAGAGGCAATATATTGAAGTTTTTGTTCATTTTGATTTATATATCGTTTAACTATTTAAATTATACCCAAATATAAGAAAAAGTTACAATAAAAATGCATTTTTAAATTACACATGATCCCATGCCGCTCGTGTATCCGCTAGCTGATACCTCACCATAGATAAGTTGCGAATTTGAATCAACATCTCTTCTCCATGCATGTAATCCCGAACCACCATATCCTGTTGTTAATCCAGAATCTGTAAAGAATCTCGTAACTATCGAACTCTGACTCTCTGAAGCATATACAACTTCTGGTAAATATGAAGAAAAATAACTACATGCTTCGCCCGAACTTGAACCTGCTGGTCCAATTGCATATTCATAGGATTGAGGTGTTGGCGGTGGTGGAGCTGATTCTGAGAATATAGGTTGTATACTTGCATAAAGCCCGTTATAAACGTTGATAGTTGGATCATAACTGATTGTTGATGTGTTTCCGTCAAAATCTATTGCCTCCCATCTATCAAAAATTATAGGATAATTTGGAGAGGCATCTAATGTTATATAAGAAACATCTTCGTTAAAACTATAACTCCCATATCCACTAGCTGCTGAAGGATAGCTTGATGAAACTGTCCCATTAACGGATGCTGTTAAAGTGATCGTAGCTTGACATGTTCTTTTCGCTGTTAATAAACCTGAGGCATTTACTATAAAATGTTTACCCCCAGTGGCTAAATATCCTTGGGGAACTGTTCTTGTTTTGTTTTTATCTAAATAAACAGTAGAGGAAGAAAAATTATTGCCTGCCGTGATATCTAGATCTGAAAAGAATTTTAATTTATATTCACTTACAGTATCGTATGTAACGACAATATCGATACTAGTAAATATGAAATCCGTGGTAAGAGTTTTTCTTGACTTATTCCAAGGCCAACCCTCATACACGTGCTGAAATTGTGGGATAGTTATTGCAAACGGAATTTCAAACCTAACAGTCTCAAAGGTCATAAGTGATTTATCCCAAAAATCCCCATATGGTCTGGACGATCCTGCACCTGATACACCGGGTGTGAAATTTAAATATTTAAATTGTCCATTAGTGCCGCCACGGGAGCTATAAAAAGCATTAGGAACTGTATAGCTGTTGAAAGCACTATAATTGGCCCATAATGCTCCTGCAGCGTAATAATTATCATATCCCCCACCCACTGCATTTCCTGCCTGAGAGCCAAGATCTGCAAATGCTGCCGGACCGGCTGTGGCAAAATAATAATTATAGCCAACATTAAAAGTAAAAGTATTATATGTGCCTCCTAAAAGATTATTAGGATCAGCTTCATCGGGAGGTCCAGTTAGGACATAATCATTAGACCAGTTTATAAATCTAATTCTTCCTCTGTACATTTCCGAAAATCCTGTTCCTGAATTAATCCATCTTCCTTCAAAAAATGTATCAAATATCTGTTGCGTATTGTCCACAATCATACCGCCATAATTGTTTCTGGTAGCAAATTTTGGAATTATACAGATGCTCTTAACAAATGTATTCTGAGAGTTTATGTTAAGTAACTCGTTGATGGATGCAACTGTGTATATATAAGCACCATCCCCCTCTGTCAATCCGTCGTATTCATCGCTAGATCTTGATACCTTGAAAAGACTTCCATCAACAACGGTTTGGGCAGTGGGTCCTGTTATTTGATTGTCACTAAAAATATAACCATCTGCTCCGTTTGGATTAAACTGCCATCTTTTTACTGGATTAGTTTTAGTGAAATCAAATGTTATAGTTGATGTTATTGCTGCCATTTTAAATTATTTACACTAAGCTTCATTCAATAAATATGAATTACAAGCTCTCTGTCCAGTTACATTACTATATGCCCCAGTAAATTCAGATATTGTTATCGACGATCCTTTAAATTCATAATTTATCCCAAATTTAATTCTATAATCATTTAATGTTAAAACAGTGGATGAATTTGCACTAATGTATACAGTTTTACTATACTGTAAGACACTATTTTCAAACACCTCCATTGTCAAAAATCCACCAGTTAGCCAAACTGATGGTGGAGCTAAACTAAAATTGACTAGATTTCCCAATCTGATATTTCCGGATAAATCCGTAGATCCAACAGTAGATCTTGTATAAGTTCCGGTTGGGGTAGTTCCGCTTTTTCCTACAGTTAGCGACGCAGTAAAAAGACCAGTATCAGCCCTCTGATTATTTATATAAACTGTTTTACTGTAAAGTGATACTGTAGGAGATACTATAGTATCATGGAATGCAGAATCTACCCCGTAATGGGTCATTCTATTTTTATTAGAGGGAACAGTTACGCTTTTAGATGTTACTGAACCTCCGTTTGCTCTTTTTCCGTCTATTACAGGTCCTTGTACAAAGGTTTCTATTGTAGC
>Ga0208232_1000049_pt1 | contig 28507 bp, 17 predicted proteins | sample LakMenEpi24Aug12_FD_150729 | JGI IMG/M metagenome (GOLD analysis project Ga0208232, IMG submission 150729) | Freshwater microbial communities from Lake Mendota, WI - 24AUG2012 deep hole epilimnion (SPAdes) | ecosystem: Environmental > Aquatic > Freshwater > Lake > Epilimnion/Euphotic zone ... | reverse complement strand
CATACAAAGTTCAATCATTGATTCAGCAAGAAGTTTAGCTGTGTTTGATGAAGCTCAAGGTCGTTTTGCTGTTACAGGTATCAACTTAAGAGTTGCAAAAGCTAGAGCAGATGCGCTAGGGATGACGCTGGGGGAAATGTCGAGTTTAGCTATAAAAGCAGCAAACCAATTTGAGGTAATGAGTCAAATAGATATGTTCCCTCAATTCAAGGATGGTGATCAAAAAGAGTTTATAAAAAATATGGCTCAAATTGGTTCAGGTGGAACAATTGGGTTTGAAATACCAAAAGAAATGCAACAATTCTTTGGTGGTCAGGCGTTTGTTGAATTATCAAATATGACTGGTGACCAAGTTGCCGCACTACAAAGATATCAAGAACAAATTGCTGGCGCTAGTTTGGAGGATTTGTCTAGAAGCCAATTTACCGTTCAAACACAAATGATGAGTGATATTAATAGCATTTATTTGTTATTACAAAACAATTTAAGAAGAGGTATTCGTGAAACTCAGGTTTATGATTTATTAGATAAAGCTAAAACCGCGTTAATGGACCCGAGTAACGGTCCTGCATTAGTTAAAGGCGCTGAAGAAACCTTAAACAAAATTATGGGTATAATACCAGGTGGTGATAGTTTTAAGGGAACATCTTATGAAAAACAACAAGAAAAAATTCAAAAAGAAATAAATGATGCTAAAAGTAGACCCATTTCCGGAAATGAAACAACATTTAATGTTAATCTAAAAATTTCGGGTGCCGATAACTATGCTAATTTACTAGCCACAACAATGCAAAAAGACCCTTCAATGAAGGATCAGGTGGTTGCAGCAATAAATGAACCAATTAGATCATATTTAGCAAATGCTTAATTGGTTTTATAATAATATCTATTTATAGAATAAAGAATAGATGCCAAGTTACTTAGATTTTGATTCAACCAAAAAATTAAGAGATGCGATGTTAGCAAAGACATTAGTACAACCTAATGGGCCGCAAACATTCACGTCTGGTAATTACTCTATTCAAAATACTTCAAATTTCGCAAACGTTGACCCAGGGGAAGTTTCGGACCAAAGACCTAAACTTTTATTAGACGCATCAAATAGCAACACATTTAAACCAGAAATCTACGTTGTAAAGGAAAATATCGATGTTTTACCAAGAAGAGCAAATCTTGGTTTATATCCCTACTTTCAACGTGACCAAGACCATTCATTAATTAGTATATTAACAACGGACAAATATGATGATGAATCCGAATTATTTAAGTTCGCGGCATCAAATATTAAAACAGCAACAGAGGGACCAATACAGGCGAGAATTAGACAAAACTTATTAGCTAATACATTAAGTAAAGTTAGAATATTAGATGCACTAGCGGGTAACACAAATACCGCAATCGGTTTAATTTCAGGTAGAGAGCCATTAGTTGAAAAAAATTATAAAATTACTGTTGCTAAATCTTTGGCCGGTAAGGTAATTGATTTTGCACAAACGGTTGCGGGTGTAGAATTCCCTTGGAGTGAAATCCCTGGTGATTATTTAAGTAACCCAGCAAATCCTGTAAAATATAGACCAGAAGCAAGAACAGGATTAGGTAGAGCATTTCAAGATGTTACAGGTGTGTTAGGTTCTTTAATTGGAATAGAAAGAAGACCAAAGCGTTCTAGAAAACCTTCGGATTTATTAATTGAATATATGGGTAACGGACAATTACAAACATTGTACAATAACCTATCATTTTCAAAATATAAACCAGATTATACAACAACTGGCAGATCACAACAATCTAGTAAATTATTTAATTTCCCAAATCAAATTGCACAGGGAATTAAAAACGTTTTAGGTGTTGAAGCACCTAGGGGTAATGCATATATTGGTGATGATAGAGGTGAAGATGTGATGTATGCTATTTCGGACTTTAATGATAGACCAGTAAGAAGTGGTTATTATCTTTCATTAATGTTTGATGAAACGGCAACTAAGTTATTTCATAAAGATAAAAATATATCGGATGGCGGACAAATAGGTGGTAAACTTACTTGGGTTAGTAGACAATCAAATGAAAAAATAAAAGGTGTTCATAATGCTGAATGGCAAAGTGAGGCATCAAGACATGCTGAAAGTTTATCTACGGCTTATGAATTTAGAGAGGATTCAATACTAGGTGAAACACAAAGATTACTTAATACATTACCAGAGAATGGTGGTGAAGCAAAAGGACACGTGGCAAATGCCATTGACCAAACAAGTAGAGTTTTTCGTGAAGGTGAGACAATGTTATCTAGAGGTTCTGCTATAAAATATATTGATAAATTTTCTGGCGAAGAAAGTGGTATTGAATATTGTCGTGTATGGACAAAAGACCGTTCATATATGAATTATTCTGACACAATGAAACGTACTGGTTTAATTAGAAATTTTAAGGAAAGTGTAATGACAACTCCTTGGAATTTGAATATTGCCCCAATGTCAAACGGACAAAGAGGTAAAGACGCATTTAATGGTTCAACAAACATTATTAATGGTCAGGCAAAAAAATATATGTTCTCAATAGAGAATTTAGCATGGAAAACATCAAACAAGCCGGGATTTACGTACAATGATTTACCATATTGTGAAAGAGGACCTAATGGTGGTAGAGTTATGTGGTTTCCGCCATATGATTTAAAATTTCAAGAGACAAATACGGCAAACTGGGAAACAACTAAATTCATAGGTAGACCAGAACCCATATACACATATCAAAATGCGGAAAGAAGTGGTACTGTATCGTTTAAGGTTGTTGTCGATCACCCAAGTGTTTTAAACTTATTAGTTAAAAAACGTTTTGAGGGTATGTCTGATGAAGAATCAACAAACTACATCAATTCATTTTTTGCTGGTTGTGAACAATTAGATTTCTATGATTTAATTAGACGTTATGGTAATTTGGAATCCGAAGAAATTGAGATTATACAAATTTGGTTAAGTTATTATCGTGATGGTAAAACTAGCGACGATTATCTTAAACTAAAATTTAAAAGAACTGCTGGTGAGATTGTGTCCACAAACCCTAATAACAGCGATGGGTTGTTACCTTATCAATCAGAACCATTTGACACTGGCGGTGCATCAGGACAACCAGTATCGTTTGATGGTGACTTATATTTTAGAAACGACCAACCACATCCTCAAGATGGTTTATATGCTGATTCAGATTATGAGGCACAATATACTTCTTATGTGGCATTAAAGTCAACATATCAATCTAAATTAGCAACAGGTTTAGCAAGTATATTTGCAAGTAATTCGGCAAGCAATAAAAAAGATAGAAACACATTATACAATAATGAAAACCCAGATCCTAGTGTTACAGGTAAAACAGTTACCGAACTAAATGAGGGTTTCACTAAATTAGACACAAATTATAATAAACTTAAAGATGCAACAGCCGCAATTAAAAAAGATATTGAAGCTAAAAAAATTAAAGAAGTAAAACTTGAAATGCAATCATCAACATCATTTGTTGCTGATGAAAAATATAATATTAAATTAGCGTTTAGAAGATCTGATAGCGTTGCAAAATACGTTTTAAAATCTATATCTAAAAGTGGTACTGTGCCTAGTTTTACGTGGAAAGCAACTCCAGCAGAATTAAAAAGTAATCCAGCACAAAGAACAGAAGAAATAACTATTTCTTTTAAAGATTTAGGATACAGTGATGATATACAAGGTAATGTAATTATTAAATTCGTTATGTTAGGTGAAAACACTAAAAATAGTGATTGCGGTGGTCTTGATTGTCATGGTATTGAATTACTAAACACCTCAGGATTAAAAATCGCAGCGCCAATTACATTCTTATGTCGTCACACAAAAGTAAATTTAAATTATACTTCAGTTGATGAAACAGTAGAAAGTGAGGGGTTTGACCCATATGACAGTGAACCACTACAAGATTTTGGTAGTGAGCGTGTTTACCCACCAAAAATCGAGATTGATGTTGAAACCGATACTGTTAATAGAAAACCACCATTGGATGCGTTGAAATTAATAATAATGAAAATATTATCAGAATGTTTTTATTTTCAACAATTAGAGGAATCATCACCATTAGCTTATAGTGCCTTAAAGGACAAATTAAAATATTTTCACCCAGCGTTCCATTCGATGACACCTGAGGGGTTAAATTCTAGATTAACATTTTTACAACAATGTTTAAGACCCGGAGACACTATCCCAATTAAGGATATTAGTGACATCATGAATCTAGATGCTAGAAATACAACTTTTGGTCCACCACCAATTTGTGTATTGAGAATTGGTGACTTCTATCATTCAAAAGTTATTATTGGTAATATACAAATAAACTACGATGATGCGCCTTTAGATATGAATCCAGAGGGTATCGGTATTCAACCCATGATTGCCAACGTTACGATGCAAATTAGTTTTATCGGCGGTCAAGGATTAAAAGAACCAGTTGCTAAGTTACAAAATGCATTGAGTTTTAACTTTTATGGAAACACTGAAGTTTATGATCATCGCTCAACAGCAACTGAAGACAGAACGAAATTCAATATAGCTGAATTAACAAAAATTTTAGAATCAGCGCCTAAAACACCTACAAAACCAATAGTTAGTGAATCTCCAAACAAACCAATTGATGGAACATATATTGGTTTAGTAGAAGGAACTGATAATTTATCTTACTTACCATATGTTTTAGAACAAGGCGAGAATAGCATATTTGAATCTACAAAATTATACTTTGATAGTTTAAAAACGAAATATAATGAGTTATTGGTTATTAATGGACCATTGTTAATGCCATTATTCATTTCACCAAATTATAGAAAAAAATATAAAATGGATGTAAATGATTCTGTTTCAACAACAACTGAAATTGAATTATTGGGGGTATATGATAGTAAAACAGATTATTCAATATTGGTTAATAATTTTAATCAGGGATTAACTAAAAAAGTTAATAGTATTTCTAGCATAAGTACCTTTTTTGAATTTGATTCATTCTTACAGGATTATAAAATTACTCAATCAGATTTAATTTTAAAGCAGTTTATTTTAGATTTAATTAAAACAAAAATATCTGATCTTGAGGGTGTTAAATTAACTGAGATAGAATCAGCAAGAAATAAAGTTGTCCAAATTTTTGATAAATTAAATTTTATTTTAAGTACAAATGGCAAGGACGGTAAAACAGATAAAGAAACTATAACAGGAAAACAAGCAGCTAATTTTATACCTGCCGATTTTTACGATAGATATAAAAAGGTTATTACTTTCATACAAAAAGAACACCCTGAATCATTTACGAATGATTTAACCACAACTATTGATTTTATTTCAGTACATAATACAACATTACCTGATGATGTTTTTAAAGACCTTATTGGGTATTTTATAACTGAAGCGGATATAACAAAATTAGAAACACTTTATAAGGATTCACCAGATACTCTTTTCTTTACTCCTAATATAATTTCTAAAATGAGTAAAAAAATGAAAAAATTGATACTCACAACTAAAGAAAAGAAAATTAAATTTAAACATCCAAATGTTAAAGATACAAATCCATTATTATATACTATTACCGATGTAACATTAACGGGACCAGAAAATGAAAAATTAAAAAAAGTGCTAAACTCAAAAGATAATAGTAGTGGAGTTAAATTAAATTATTTAAGATGAACCAATATTTTGACAGGTATCAATATTTTGTAGAAGATGAAGAACACAAAATTGTTCCAGGTATTGAAATACCTGTTAAATCTAGTGACAAATATATCCAATACAGAAAAAATAAAGATAGATTAGATAAACTTTCACAAGAATTTTACAATTCACCCTTATTTGGTTGGATAATCATGATGGCAAACCCTAGTTCTGGTTCTATGGAGTTTGAAATTCCGGATAATACTACAATAAGAATACCTTTTCCGCTAGTTAACACTTTACAAGATTATAAAAGAGGGGTAGAATTGTATAAACTATATTATGGCGAATAATAGAATCAGCATCAATGAAAACATACTTGTCAAAGTCGACCAACAAAACCTTGTTTATATCGACCCATCTAGTATTGTTGATAATGATGGTGAAATACATAGTAGATTGGTTGACCATGAAAACTTGGTCATGTATGTTAATCTAGAAGCCGATTTAGTTCCTAGAACAACTTTATTTTCTAACGGTGATGAAAACACAATGATTTCAATTGCTGGCGGGGAATTAAATTTTTTACGTAATCAAAATGGTCAAAACTACGATACTAGTTGGACAGACGTTTTCACCCCAGCAGCTAATGATGCTTTATCATCAAACGTAGATGTTCAAGAAAAAATATCTGATGGCTCTGGTCAAAGTTTCGGTTTTGAAAGTATTAATATTGTCACTAAAGGTGCAAACGCAATACCAGAGGTTAGCATTAATTTAATCGATGCTAGAGGTAAAACATTATTTGAATCGCCTAAAAATTCACCATACCAAGCATTTTTTCATTTACCTTGGCCAATATTTTATTTAACGGTAAAAGGGTATTACGGTAAAGCAATTCGTTATAGATTGCACATGGTTGATTTTAAAAGTAAGTTCAATGGTACATCCGGAAATTTTGAAATTACTACAAAATTTGTTGGTTCAACTTTTGCTTATTTAAACGACATATTATTACAAAATATTTTAGCTGCGCCATATATGTATATGGTCGAAAACTCTGAACCATATCGCGAAAACACAAAAACAGGTTTAATTGAGAAAAAAATATCTCAATCAACAAAGGGTTATTCTATCTTAAAATCGGTATACTCCGACTATAAGAATAAAAAACTAATTCCAGAAAACTTTCCAATTAAAACATTAAGAGATTTAGTTATGACCGCAGAATCTGCGGAAAGATTATTGGAAACACAAATTTTTAAAAATGTTGTTGACTTTAAAGTTTTAGGTTCTGTTAAAGAGTATGAAAATATTATTACAGCTTTTCAAAAAGGTATTGATGCCTGGGGTAGGTCTTATTTAAATTTAGGACAACCAGATAATCCGGAAAATGACGGTGTTGCATATTATCCATTGACAAAAGTTGCAAGTGAAGAAGATACCAAGGCGGGTAGTATTAGTTTAAGTAGTATAACGGGTACAACTAAAAATGCACTTAACAAGAAAATAAATGAATACAAAGAAAGAGCGTACAATAATCAAGCGTTTGGTGTCACTTTAGATAAAAACCTAATTAAAGATACCGGTATATCATTAAAAACAATAACATTTGATAGGGTTTTAAATAAAAGGTATTATAGTACAAAGGGCGGTAAAGTTAGTGTTGCGTTTGATATTTTGGTTAACGACATCAATGATATTAAAAACGAATTTGTTGCACAAAGAAATGAATTAGAAAACAAGTTGGAAACCAAAATGAATGAAATCATTGAAAACGATTCAGATTTAGGTATCGGGTTTAAACCAACAATCAGAAATATATTTGCCGTGATATGTGCTAATGCAGACACTTACATTCGTTTAATGAAAGATGTTCACGTTAAAGCAATTCAAAGTTCAAAAGAAAGACAATCAATACTAACAGCAAGAAGTATTGTAGATAACAAAAATGAGGGATTATATCCTTGGCCACAAGTTAAGAAACAAATTAACGAAAACACGTCAACTTTAATGTATCCAGGCGACGCACAAATCGCAAATGGTATTAAAGCAAATGACCCAATTATTTGGCCGGAAGTTGAATTTATTGAGACATACGAATCTGTTGCAACTAAAAGAGTTGATCCATTAACAAATAATGAAATTGATGTTAGTAAGTTAAATTACATATTCCCTAAAGATAATGATGATAGAGTTGTTAATAATATCTCAACATTATTTAACATATCAAATATGAAGGGATATAATGATAAAACAATTAGTAATTTATTGTATGAAGTATATGAAAGAGGTTTTTATTCAACATCATATGAGTCATTTTCAACAGACGCTATTGTAGAATTAAGAGATAAGGAGTATGAAACAATTGAGGGAGCGTTAAATAACGATCCTGATTTAAAAGCAATGTTAAGAGGTCCGATATATAAAGAATATCTTTTATCCGGAACCGCTGGGTATGAAAAATATTTAACAAGTTATTCTCCATTTGAAAGACACCCTTATTACAAAGACAAGATAGCAACTGTTGATTATTTAAAAGAGATAATTGAAAGAGATTTTAAAATTGAAGAATATGATAAAATTAGAAAAGTTGATTATACAGATGGTTCATATGACGCTTTAAAAAATAGTATAAAAAAATACGAGGTTCAAGAATATCGATTTGAAGAATATCCGTTTGGTTCAACAACATATAAGAATTACTTAGGTAGAGCACTAAATGGTGACGACTTTAAGTTTAATGATATATTGTCAATAAATTCAAATGATTCATTTATTAGTTCACCTATTGAACCTAAAATGTGGATTAATGACACGTATAAAGATAATTTATTTATAAATAAAATTGAATTAAGTGGAACTACTAGAAACATATTAAATACACCATATTTCCACAACCAAATATATTCTGACTTTTTTAAAGGTGGTAACGTAGGAAGATACTCTGGTTCAGCATATCTTTTATTAAACTCATTACCATTTAAAGATTTAGATGATATTATAGAGTATAATGGTAATAGTAAAATATTAATGTCTAACCTTTTTAGAGAGGTTGGAGCATCGCATTTTATACCATACCATTTAATTTTAAAATGGGGGTCAATCTACCATAGATATAAAAAATATTTAACTGAAGGTGTTGATATAATTTCTGGTGTTACAAATTCAATTACATCTAGTAAATTTTTTGATAACACGTCAGGTACCACGTTTAATTATGGTGGTGATACAACATATGTTAGTGGATCAACAATTTATACAACTGGAACAACAAGTTCTTTCCCAGTAGAAACTGTTGGTTTTTACCCATTATATCAAGACATCTTTCATCAAGTGGTTAACGGATATGTTTATTTTTCACCAGGCACTACCACTGGAAATGAGAAAGCAGGGGATTTAGTTTTGAATAGTGCCGAAATGAAAACAAACTTTGCGTCTGTTTATAGTTCCGGGGCTGTTAAAAAATTAACATCATTACCATATCAAAGTAATGGTATCACATTATCATTTATGGTGGACAATTCAATATTTTCATCAAGTAATGCAAACTACACAGTGCTACCTTCTTTTGGTGGGAATCAACTTAAGGATTTAGAAACTGATTACAAACAAATTGAACAAGATTCATTTAAATTAATTTGGGACCCAGAAAACGAAGATTATCCAAATTATAGTGGGTTGACAATGCCAACATATGGCGAGAAATTTAAAACAATTACAACTAATGAATATTCGTTAAAAGGAAATAAAAGAAAGGTAATTGATTTGATGGCAACATTTAGCCCAAAAATGTTAGATGACTTTGAAGCCATGTTTTTAGAGTTCTCAACATTAAAATTAAACACAGACGGTAAAACAACAACAACTAGTTACAAGCACAGTAATTTTCAAGAATTATTAAGGGAAATTGTTACATTAAAAAAAGCAAGTGTAACAGCAACTGATTTTAATTCGATAATAAAAGAACAAATAGTTGTATTAAAAAATATAACTGACGACATTTTAAAAAATGAAAACCTAGTTAAATTAACAATTGGGAATGCAAAACAAATTGATAATTACACATTATACGGTGCTGCTGGGTTAGTCAAAACATATTCAGATAATGATTTTGATGTTTCACAGGTTACTTCAGATAATTTAAATTTAATTAAATTATATGTTGGTGAAGATATTGACGGGCATTATTTAGATTATTTCGCCACAACCAATGTTGAATTAAATGAGGAAAACATCTATTCACATAGATTACTAGCTAGAATATATGCTGGGTATTTAGCTAAGAACTTAGCGGATAACCCATCATATAACCCTACTGTAACAACCTTTAGAGCATATCTAAATGAGAATATAGTAATCCCACAAGAAAAAAGATTTGATACATATTTTAATGGATTGATGTTGAAGGTTGGAAAATTACCAATCGACACAACGACTCCAGTAACGGTTTATAGAGGTTTTAATACCGACAAGACAACTAAATTAGAAACTTACAATTTCTTTAAATCATTTAACGATAAATGGGTTTCTGGTAATTCATTAGGACAAAGAAATCTTTTGGAAGAATTTTTATTCTTAGATAGAGCAAATAAGGATATTGGTAATGAACTATATATGAGTTTGGATAGATTAAAACCATTGGCAGACCCAAGAAATGCAAATAAAAGTTTATTGGGTATGATTTCAATTTTAATTCAAGGTAACAATATTGACTTTAGACCACTACCGGCCTACGTTAATTTTTATGGTACAAACTTTTCTGACAAGAAAAGAATTACCCCATCCAAAAATCTTGCTAGAAATTTATTTGGAACATTTTTAGAAGTTGACTATCAAGAATCATCTCCTAAAATGATTTTACAATATATCGGACCATCATCAAAACACTTATCAATGGGTGAGGTTAGTCCAAAAAACAAATTTAAGAATGACGGTGCCGATATTCGTAACGTTAATAAAAATCCATTATTAGTTTCACAACAACTGTTTATGGATACAGATTTTAGTAAGTCAAATAGGGTTGTTGGTTTTGAGGTTAATTTTGGGGATCAAGCACAAAGTATGTTTAAAAACGTTTCGTTAAGTCAAGATTCTAAAACACCAACATCAGAAACATTCTTGGCGTATGAAAATTTAGGTAGGTCACAATCTGGTTCTAACACATATCAAGTAGATGTTAATTTATTTGATTTATATAGAACATATTCATACACATGTGAGGTTTCTTCTATGGGTAACGCTATGATACAACCAACAATGTATTTTTATTTAAATAATATACCTATGTTTGAAGGTACATATTTTATCACTGAAGTGTCTCACAGTATTAAAGCGAATCAAATTGACACAACGTTTAAAGGTGCTAGAATACCCAACGATAATTTACCAAACATAAAGGATAGCTTTGTTGCTGCATACAGACCATTATTTGACAAAATATTAAAGGCCGCGTTTAAGAAAAAACAAGAAGCAAATGCTGTTACAACTACAACCAAGAGTGCAACGATAAACGGTAAAACTGTTGAATACGACTTAGGACCACTTAATGTTAATGGGGAAGTTGTGTTAAGTGAATCCGGATTCCTTTCAGGTATCCCATACAACGGTCAGAACGGTGAAAAATATATCCAATATGTTGAACACACAATTAACGGTGTTAAAGACAAGTGGCTACGTGCTAGAGTGGTTCAAATGGGTGGGCCGAACTACACATTACCTAACAACACAGAAATGACCGTTACAACAAAAGCTCAAAACAACAATATTTTAACATTTGGCGACATTAATGAAAATATTGATTATTACTTCTCAACTAGATTCGATTTTTCAAACAAGTCAGCATCTGAGATATCAAATATCAATATGATATTCTATAACCCATTTTTGGCTAAGAATACCACTGATACAGGTGTTCCAAATCCATTAAAAGTTCTACCTTCAATAAACTTTACAACTGGTCTGTTTTCTGGCGCGGTACATAATGGTTTACCAGATACAACTTATGGTATAGCAATGTCACCCCAATTAATGAGGAAGTTAAAAGTGCAAGACGGTTACGTTATTTATTTTAAGCCCGAATAGTGAAAATTAAGATTTTTTAGATATTTATAAAATAAAGTTATGGAAAATAATAGAAACAGTTCAATAGATCAGTTCTTAAATCCAAAAATGGTTAAAACCCAATCTGAGGATGGAAAAGAACAAGAGGTTTGTGACTTACAAACCGGGGAGTGTTATACAATTAAGTCAAAAGACGGTATTGTTGAAAGAATAAATAAAAAATATATTACCGAAGACGGTAGACAATTATTACAAGATTAAAATCATGCTAGAAAAAAAACTCCTTGAAGAATTAAACAGATTTAAAAGTATTAATAGAAATGCTTCAAATTTGAATGAACAGGAATTACCAGCGCCTCCACCACCAGCCGATCCTGCGGCGTCACTAACTCCAGCACCAGAAGACGCTCCAGCAGCGGATTTAGGGGCACTTCCAGAAAATCCGGCGTTAGATGCTCCAGCAGCAGGCGGTGATACTGAAGAAGTCGATGTTACCGAATTGGTTAACATGACAAAAAATATAAAAAATGACTTAGAATCGTCAAAAGGTGAAAATACCGCCGTTTTACAAAAAATGGATGACGCGTTCAGTAAGTTAGCTGATTTGGAAACAAAATTAGCGCAGATGGATCAGGTTTTATTAAAAATAGACGAATTAGGTTCTAAAATTGAATCAATGAAACCAACAACTCCACAAGAGAAATTGGAAATGCGTTCATTGGACTCATATCCTTTTAACCAAAAACCTAATGATTTTTTCTCAATGAAGCAAGCTGAAATGCAAGCATCTGGTAAAAACGAATACGTTTTAACTAAAAATGACATTGAAAATTACTCTAAGGATGAAATAGCAAAAACATTCAACCCATTACAAGATGATACTCAATACTAGTGTTCAAAAATTTTTAGAAATACAGGTCCAATTAAGAATATTACATTGGCAAACTAAAGGATATGCAAGACATATCGCATTTGGTGAAACATACTCAACATTAGAAGGTTTTATCGACACGTATGTTGAAACGGCTATGGGTAAACAAGGTAGATTTGTTTTGGAAGAGCAAGACAAGAATATTAGAATTGACAATTTAACGGATGTTAAAATTGTTGAATTTTTACAAAATATTAAAGGTTTTTTAATTTCATTAAGTAATGAATTAGAACCAACTAAAGATAGTGATTTGTTAAATATTAGAGACGAAATGTTGGCAACAATAAACAAATTAGCTTACTTATTAACATTAGAATAAAATATATAGAAAATGATATCAGGTTCATTAGCAACAACAAACACAGATTCGACAAGAAGTTCATTATCATATGTGAATAATGTGATAACCGGCGCAACGTCTCAAGGACAGTACAATGCTTTTATTGACGAAAGAAGTATGGATGATAATATGGCAAATGTGTTAAAAAACACTTATGGGTATAATGTCACTAAAAGAACGGATTCTATGGGTACTTTTGCGAACTACTTAATTAATTGGGGGGAACCTACCTAAGGTTCTAACACGCTATTTAGCTAAAAAAACGATTTTTATTAAAATAATTAACCTGGATTTTTTAATTCGGGTTTTTTTATTTATATTAGCTCATAACAAAATTTATTCATTTAAAACGTAACATTATGTCAGCATTAGATGCAATTCTCAACCAGTATGAGAAAAACAAACAACCAGCGGGAGCAGCCCAAAGAGTTAGTTCAGAAGAGAGATTGAAAAAGTATTTCGCACCCATCTTAACAAAAGGTGTGTCTTCTGGAGAAAAAAGAATCAGAATCATCCCAATGAAGGATGGTACATCACCATTTAAAGAGGTATGGTTCCACGAAATCCAAGTGGATGGTAAGTGGGTTAAATTATATGACCCAGGAAAAAATGAAGGTAAGCGTTCACCTTTAACCGAGGTAAACGAAGCACTTCGTAGCACAGGTAATGAAGCCGATAGAGAATTGGCTAAAAATTACAATCCTAAACGTTTTTATATCGTTAAAGTTATCGACAGAGATAATGAGCAAGACGGTGTTAAATTCTGGAGATTTAAGCACAACTCAAAAGGTGATGGTCCTCTAGATAAAATTGTGCCAATCATGCGCAATAAGGGCGATATTACAGACCCTAAAAATGGTCGTGACTTAGTTATTTCATTAACATTAACTAAGAAGCCAAGTGGCGGAGAATACACAACCATTTCATCAATTTTCCCAGATGATGCTAGTCCAATCAGTACAAACGAAGGACAAGCAACAGAATGGTTAATGGATGATTTAACATGGGCAGACGCGTACTCTAAAAAGCCAGAAGAATATCTAGAAGGTGTTGCTAAGGGTTATACCCCAAAATGGAACACTGAAGAAAAGAAATGGGTTTATGGTGACGACGGACAAGTTGACTTGGGAGCGACTGAGACACAGAAATTAGTTGATCCACAAGACACTGATGAGGTAGACGAAGATTTACCGTTCTAATTAAGATGTTGAGGGCCCTTGTCAAATTTTAATCTAAGGGAGACAAGGGTCCCTCTTTTTAAAAAAAAATATTATGGCAATTAAGAAAAACGATTTTTCAGCAATAAAGAAAAAATTCTCAAAAGAGGCATCATTTAAGCCAGATAGATTCTTTGATCTTGGTGATGCGTTCTCAGACGCAGTAGGTATACCTGGACCAGCTATGGGGCATTTAAACATGCTTCTAGGTCATTCTGATACTGGTAAGACAACAGCATTGGTAAAAACGGCGGTAGATGCACAAAAGAAAGGTATATTACCAGTGTTTATCATTACAGAACAAAAATGGGACTTTCCACACGCAAAACTTATGGGTTTTGAAGTTGAAGAAAGCATTGACAAAGAAACTGGAGATAAGACATTTGATGGATTTTTCTTATTTAACAATCACTTTGAATACATTGAACAAATTACTGATTATATTGGTGAATTATTAGATGCACAAGATAAAGGTGAATTGGATTACGATTTATGTTTCCTTTGGGATTCGGTAGGGTCAGTTCCATGTAAGATGACTTTTGATGGTAAAGGTGGTGCACAACATAACGCCAGAGTATTATCAGATAAAATTGGTCAAGGAATTAATCAAAGAATTTCAGGTTCAAGAAGAAGTGATAAGAAATTTACAAACACACTAATTATAGTAAACCAACCTTGGGTAGAGTTACCAGATAATCCATTTGGTCAACCTAAAATTAAAGCTAAAGGTGGCGAAGCCATCTGGTTAAACTCAACATTAGTTTTCCGTTTTGGTAATGAAAAAAATGCCGGCACAACTAAGATTGCTATCACTAAAGATGGTAGAAAAGTTAAAATGGCTGTAAGAACTAAAATCTCAATTATGAAAAACCACGTAAATGGTTTAGGATATGAGGATGGTAAGATTATTGTTACAGCACATGGTTTTATGCCGGGTAAGTCAGAACCAGAAGAGAAGAAAAGTATTGAAGAATACAAAAAAGATTATGGTAACTATATTAGTGAAAGATTAGAAGTTAGTATTGACGAAATTTCTAAACTAAAAGTTGTCACAGAAGAGGAATAGTTTTTTAACATTATAATTTAAATTTTAAATGTCTGTACTGCTTGTTGATGGTGACAATTTACTTACGATTGGTTTTTTTGGTGTCAAAAATTACTTCTATAAGGGAAAACATATTGGAGGAATTTATCATTTTCTCAATACTCTTAGAAAATCATTTGAGACATACCACCTAGACAAGATATGCGTTTTTTGGGATGGCGCCGACAGTGCCGCCACTCGGAAAAAAATTTACCACTTATACAAAGACACAAGAAGAAGTAACAGATGGACGGATGAAGCACAAAGTTCATACAGTTATCAAAGAGTTCGAATTAAACAATATCTAGAAGAGTTATACGTACGCCAAGGCGAATATCAAAATTGCGAATCGGATGATTGTATTGCCTATTATTCACAAAATTCACCCAAAGAGAAAAAAATCATCTATTCATCAGATAGGGATTTAGCACAATTAGTTTCAGTTGATACTGATTTATATAATCCAGCACATGGCAAAATATATAAACCAGGGGATAATATTGAATACGACCATGAAACAATCTTAATTGAAAATGTTAAAATTGTAAAAATGCTGTGCGGAGACCCATCTGATAACATATTTGGTATTAGAAACTTAGGACTGAAAAGGATGATTGGATTATTTCCTGAAATGCAAACAAAAATTTTAACACTTAACGAGGTTAGAACTAAAGCAGAAGAAATATGGCAAGTGGATAAACACAACAAAACCTTACAGAATTTACTTACTGGTGTTAGCAAATTAGGGGTACTAGGTGAAGAATTTTTCGAAACAAATGAAAAAATAGTTGATTTAACGGAACCAATATTAACTGATGATGCGAAAACGCAAATACTTGACTTAATAAATGAAACATTGGATTCCGAAGGGCGATCATATAAAAATACTATGAAAATGATGATGGATGACGGGATGTTCACCGTATTACCCAAACAAGAAGACGCCTGGATAAAATTTCTAAACCCCTTTCTGAGGTTAACCAGAAAAGAAAAAAATAAAAAAATAATAAAATTTAAAATTTAAAACATGAACATCCAAGAACAAAACAAATTTGAATTCCTTTTGACGTTGGACAATAACATCATCTGCCAAAGATTTTTTAATGTCCACGACTATAACCCAGTTAGTAGACGGTCTATGGACCTGCACTATTATATACAAGATATTTGTGTAGAAATTAGTGAGGATTTAAAAATAAAAAGTTCCAATTATTTGGTTGAAAATCAAAATTATATCCTGAATTCGACATACGTGGAAGACCCAAAAGAAACCGAAGAACAATACTTTTTGTTACAAGTGAAACAAGGTAACGATGTATTTATTGAAAGGATTTTCCTTGCGAGTGTGTTCCATCCAAAAGTGAGATACTCGGTTGACATTAGACCAAATTTGAGAAGAATTTTATCTGATTTAACTGACATAATGTCAAGAGAAGACCTAGAAACGGTATATCTACAGTATGAACTGTAAGATATAGTTATTTAATTTAATTTAAAAAAAAAGATTATGTCGAAAGAAATGAATTTTGGTTATTTGGGTCCTAGATTCCAACAATCATTATTAAAAACAATTATTGAAGATAAAAAATTCGGTGATTCAATTGTTGAAGTTATCGAAAGCAACTACTTTGATGGTGTGTATTTTAGAGTGATTATGGAACATATTAAAGAGTTGTATATAACCTTAAATTCAATACCAGCTTATGAAACTATTAAAAATAAAATTTTAATTGAAACAAAAGAAGGTTCATCGTCTTCTAAAGTTATTATTGACACATTAAGTGATATTCAAACTATAGAAATTAACGATGCATTGCACATTCAAGGCAGTGCCCTTAATTTCTGTAAACAACAAGTGTTAAAGAAAGCATTAAAAGAAGTTGAGGCGATAACTAATGACGGTGAATTTGAAGCATACAAAAGAATTGAAAATATTATTCAAAAAGCACTACAGGTTGGTGTGATTGATCATGATATGACAGATATTTTTGACGATGTTATGTCGGCATTACAAAAAGATTGTAGAACCGCTATACCAACAGGTGTTGTGGGCGTTGATAACTTATTAAAGGGTGGTCTAGGTAGAGGTGAGTTAGGTGTGGTATTAGCACCAACAGGTACTGGTAAAACAACGTTACTAACCAAGTTTGCGAACGCAGCGTTTAATAATGATTTTAATGTTGTTCAAATATTTTTTGAGGATAACGTCAATAATATTAAAAGAAAGCATTTTACAATTTGGTCTGGGATTGCGCCAGACGACCAAACAGAAGTTCCTGAAGAGGTTGAAAAAAGAGTTAATGAAGCCAAAGAAAGGTCTAAAGGTCAAATTAGGTTATTAAAATTACCTAGTGATTCTGTAACCGTTAGTGAAATTAAATCTAAATTAAGAAAGATGATTGCCGATGGTTTTAAAATAGATTTATTAACACTGGACTATGTTGATTGTATTTCACCAGAAAGAAGTGCATTTGGTGAAGAATGGAAAGGTGAAGGTGCTATTATGAGACAATTGGAATCGATGACTTCTGAGTTTGATATTGCAATCTGGACTGCAACACAAGGTAATAGAGAATCAATTAAAAGCGAAGTAGTTACAACGGACCAAATGGGTGGTTCTATTAAGAAAGCACAAATTGGTCACGTAGTTTTATCTATTGGTAAAACATTACAACAAAAAGAATTAAATTTGGCAACTCTTACATTGTTAAAATCTAGAGTTGGTAGAGATGGTGTTATATTTGATAACTGCCACTTTAACAATGAGTATTTAACGATTGATACTGATTCACAAAGCACTATGCTTGGTTTTGAACAAGACAAAGAAGAAAAAAACAAGCAAAGAATTAGAAAACTATTAGACGAGAAAACAAAAACTCGCGTAACTAACTAAAAAAACAATAAATTATGGTAGAGAAAATTTTGGTTGAAAACCCAAACCGATTTGTTTTGTTCCCAATAGAACATGAGGATATTTGGAAATTGTACAAACAACAAGAAGCGTGTATTTGGACAGCAGAAGAGATTGATTTAGGTCAAGATATTACTGACTGGGAGCATAAACTTAATAATGATGAGCAACATTTTATTAAGAATGTGTTGGCATTTTTTGCGGCATCGGATGGTATTGTTAATGAGAATTTAGCAATGAACTTCGTAAATGAGGTTCAATATACTGAAGCAAAATTTTTCTACGGATTTCAAATAATGATGGAAAATATCCATAGTGAAACATATTCATTATTGATTGACACATACATTAAAGATAGAGAAGAACAAATGCATCTTTTCCGTGCAGTAGATACTATCCCAGCAATTAAAAAGAAAGCTGATTGGGCTATTAAATGGATTAATTCTGAATCTTTTGTTGAAAGATTAGTTGCGTTTGCGGCTGTTGAAGGTATCTTTTTTTCGGGTTCATTTTGTTCTATCTTTTGGTTAAAAAAGAGAGGTCTAATGCCTGGATTAACATTCTCCAATGAATTAATTTCTAGAGACGAAGGTATGCATTGTGATTTTGCTTGTCATTTATACAACAGTCATATTGAGAAAAAAATACCTGAAAAGAAACTTAAAGAAATCATTGTTAGCGCATTAGAAATTGAGAAGGAATTTATATTAGAGGCGTTACCTGTTAGATTAATCGGTATGAACTCAGATTTAATGTCTCAGTATCTTGAATTTGTCACAGACAGATTATTAGTTGCTTTAGGTTGTTCTAAAGTATACAACGTAGCGAATCCATTTGACTTCATGGAGAATATCGCTATTCAAGGTAAAACCAATTTCTTTGAAAAAAGAGTTGCTGAGTACCAAAAAGCAGGAGTACATAATAAAGCTGAAGAAGAACTTGACAGCGCATTTTCTGACATGGATTTTTAAAATAATAAAAAATGAAGGTAAAAAAAAGAAACGGTGAATTAGAAGAAATGAGATATGACAAAATTACTAAAAGAATTAGTGCCCTTTGTCATGACTTAAATTTGGAATATATTGACCCAACATACATCACTCTTAAAGTAACGCAAGGGATATATGATGGAATTAGTACATTAGAGTTAGATAAACTAGCGGCTGAAACCGCCGCATCAATGACAACAACTCATCCAGATTACGCAAAATTAGCTGGTAGAATTGCTGTTTCAAATTTACATAAATCAACACCAAATAAATTTTCACAATGTATTAAACAATTATATTCTTTCAATGAACCTAAAACTGGAAAAGAATCATCATTGATTTCAAAAAATTTATATGATTTTGTTTTGGAAAACAAAGAAGTAATTGACTCAGCGATTGATATCGAAAGGGATTTAGATTTTGATTTTTTTGGGATTAAAACTTTAGAAAGATCATACCTATTAAAGATTGGCGAAAAAATAGTTGAAAGACCACAGTATCTTTATATGCGAGTTGCTATGGGTATTTGTAATGGTGATTTAGAAATGGGCTTAAGAATCTATGATGATTTGTCTACTCATTTATATACACACGCAACACCAACATTGTTTAATGCCGGAACACCAAAGGCACAAATGTCATCATGTTTCTTATTAGCGAATAAAGACGACAGTATCGAGGGGTTGTTTTCAACAATTAAAGACGTTGCACACATATCTAAATGGGCCGGTGGTATTGGATTACACGTTCACAATGTTAGAGCAAAGGGTGCGTATATAAAGGGTACAGGCGGTGAATCTGATGGCTTAATCCCTATGATGAAGACATACAATGAAATTGCTCGTTGGATTAATCAAGGTGGTAAACGTAAAGGTTCATTTGCGATTTATTTAGAACCTTGGCATTCAGACGTTTTTGAATTTATTGAATTAAGAAAAAATACTGGTAAAGAAGAGATGCGTGCTAGAGATTTATTTTTAGCAATGTGGACTCCAGATTTATTCATGAAGCGAGTTGAGGAAGATGGTGATTGGTCACTATTCACACCAGACGAAGCTCCAGGTTTATCTGATACATATGACACACCAGAAGAAAAGAACTTTACAAAATTATATGAACAATACGAACAAGAAGGTAGAGCGCGTAAAGTTGTAAAGGCAAGAAAATTGATGGATAAGATTTTAGAAGCGCAAATAGAAACAGGTACACCTTACATGTTGTACAAAGACCCTGCAAATTATAAATCAAACCAAAAGAATTTAGGTACAATCAAGTCATCTAACTTATGTACTGAAATTATTGAATATTCATCTGCCGATGAACAAGCAGTTTGTAATTTAGCGTCAATCGCTTTACCAAAATATATTATTAATGGTGAGTTCAATCATGAATTGTTATATGAAACTACTAAGCAAATTGTTAGGAACTTAAACAATGTGATTGATTTAAATTACTACCCGACAGAAGAAACTAAACGCTCTAACTTTAGACACAGACCAGTAGGTTTAGGTATTCAAGGTTTAGCAGATATTTTCTGTTTGTTAGGTATTGCATTTGAAAGTGAATTGGCGGATAAAATCCAAGTGGAAATTTTTGAAACAATTTATTTTGCAGCACTAACATCTTCAATGGAGATAGCACAAAAAGAAGGTGCTTATGAAACATTTGAAGGATCACCTTTATCTCAAGGTATTTTACAATATCAAATGTGGGGTAAAACTGATAAGGACACTTCAGGTAGATGGGACTGGAAATCACTAAGAAAACAAATCATCAAATTTGGTGTTAGAAACTCTTTATTGGTTGCACCTATGCCAACGGCATCTACAGCACAAATTTTGGGTAACAATGAAGCGTTTGAACCATTCACAACAAATCTTTACTTGAGAAGAACTTTAAGTGGAGAATTTGTTGTAATTAACAAACATTTAGTAAAAGATTTATTAAAGATTGGTATGTGGAACGATACCATCAAAAATAAATTAATTATGGAAAATGGTTCTGTTCAAAATATCCCAGAAATTCCTACAGAATTAAAAGAGATATATAAAACCGTTTGGGAAATGTCACAAAAAAGAATTATCCAAATGGCAGCAAATCGCGCTGTTTATATTGACCAATCACAATCTATGAATTTATTTATGGACAATGTGACAAAACCAAAATTATTGGCGGCACACATTTATGGTTGGAAAATGGGTTTAAAAACCGGAATGTATTATTTAAGAACTCGTTCAGCGGTAGACGCTATAAAAAGTTTAGGGGTGGATATTTCAGCCACAACACCAAAACCAGAACCAGTGCAAGCACAAACGACGAATTCAATACATTTTGAACAAAACGATGCAACCTTGACCGCAAAACCAGACGATTCACCATTTGAATGTGTTGGTTGTGGTTCATAATATAATGGGTGGCACCTAAAAAGTCACAATTATCGCGACATTTTTTAATAAAGCGTCACAATTATCGCGACATTTTTTAATAAAGTGTCGCGATTTTTTATTTATTACCATTTCGGTATTCTTTATATTTATTGGTATGGCAACATCCTATGGTATAGATTTCCCATTTAGGGATAGTATGGTCGGTGACTTTGTTAGAATGACAAAAACCCCCGAGCAAGAGATTAGAGCGAACCTAATACACCTTATATTAACAAAGAGGGGTACTAGATATTTTTTACCAGATTTTGGTACTAGAATTTATGAATATATTTTTGACCAAAATGATGTTATCACCTTTAACCATATTGAAGACGAAATAAGAGAATCGGTAAAAAAATACATTCCAAATTTAGATATAAATTCAATAAAGGTTGTTAACGCTGAAAATGATCCAGATGAACAGGTTAGTGTTAGTGAAGATGAAGATAGTCGATTATTTAGAACATCTGATTCATCAAACAAACCTTATACAGCAAAAGTAAGAATTGATTATACAGTAAATAATGGGGCATTTGGTTCAAGTGATTTTATAATTATTAACATATAAGATGAGTAAAAAAATATCGTACACGAATAGAGATTTCGCGGGAATTAGAGAAGAGTTAGTTAATTTAACAAAAGATTACTATCCCGAATTAATTAAAAATACAAATGACGCATCAATATTTTCGGTGTCATTGGATTTAAATGCCGCTGTTGCGGATAACTTACATTACCATATAGATAGGGTTTGGCAAGAAACTATGCTGGACTTTGCTCAACAAAAACAATCATTATTTCATATAGCAAAAACATACGGAATTAGGGTTCCAGGTCAAAGACCGGCCGTTTCATTATGTGATTTTAGTATTAATGTACCAGTTAGAGGTGATAAGGATGATGAAAGATACGAAGGTATCTTAAGAGCTGGCGCTCAAGTGTCTGGGGGTGGTCAAATATTTGAAACAATTTCTGATATTGATTTTTCTAACCCATTTAATGACAGAGGAGAACCAAACAGATTAAAAATACCAAATTCTGATGCCAATAATAAATTGATTTCATATACGATTACAAAAAGAGAAGCTGTTGTTAATGGTGTTACTAAAATTTTTAGAAGAGCAATCACGCAAAGAGACCAAAAACCATTCTTAAAACTCTATTTACCTGAAAAAAATGTTCTAGGAGTTACTTCAATTATACATAAAGAAGGAACGTCTTTCGGTGCTAATCCAAATGCTTCTGAATTTATTAGTTCAACTAATAAATGGTATGAGGTTAAAACACTAATACAAGATAAAGTATTCATTAAAGACCCTACAAGCACTTCTGACAAAAAGAATTTTGTTGCAGGTACAAATGTTAAGGTTTCAAATAAATTTATTACAGAATACACACCAGAAGGTTATTTCTCATTAACATTTGGTTCAGGTAATGTTGATCCGTTAGATAATTTGGACAACTATATTACAAGTAATTTAAAGGTTAACCTAGGAACATATCTAAATAATATGTCAATGGGTACAATTCCTAAAGCAAACACAACCTTATTTGTAAAATATAGGATTGGTGGTGGTAAGGAAAGTAATCTAGGGGTTGGTGTTTTAACAACGGTAGAAAATGTTGATTTTGTGATGACGGGTCCTTTAAGTTCTATAAATAACCAAGTATCTCAATCATTACAAGTTACAAACGTAACACCGGCTGTCGGTGGGGCGGATCAACCAACTGTTGAAGAATTAAGAAATATGGTTGCATATAATTTTGCGGCACAAAACAGAGCAGTTACCCTTAATGACTATAAATCATTGATTGAAAATATGCCATCAACATTCGGGGCTCCGGCCAAAGTTAATGTTATGGAAGAAAACAACAGAGTGAGAATTAAGTTATTATCATATGATGAGAATGGTAACTTAAGTGATACCGTTTCTAACACCCTAAAAAACAATATTTTAAATTACTTGTCGGAATATAGAATGATTAACGACTATTTGGATATTGTTAGTGGTGAGGTTATTGATATGGGTTTAGAAATCGATTTGGTGGTTGATAAAAACCAAAACCAAGCGGATTTATTAAGAGAAGCAATTACTAAAATAACAGCTTATTTCTCAATCGACAAACGTAAGATGGGAGACCCGTTATTTGTGGGTGATTTGCAAAAAGAAATCAACGATATTTCTGGTATTGTTAACGTGGTTAGTATTAGAGTTTTTAACAAAATTGGTGGAGAATATTCAACAGCGCAGGTTGCTCAAGAGTCAAATCCTGTAACAAAAGAAATTGTACAATCTGATTCAACCATATATATGAAAGCAAATCAGATATTTCAAATCAGATTTCCAAATAAAGATATTAAAATAAGAGTTAAAACCTTAGGTTCCACTACATACTAATAGTTTTTTTACTTATATTCTACATTAGAAAATCAGTAGGTTTCTATTTATATTAGTATGGTTCAAAAACATAGAATTTTAACAAATGTTGGGAAGGATAAATTGGTTACTGTTGAATTACAACAGAAATTCGATTTATTAGAGATACTTTCATTAAAATTTACTCAACAAGACACTTACGCATCATTGTGCGCCGACTATGGCGTTGTTTGTGGTAGAATATCAGTAAACAACGGATTTGGCGTTCCTAATGCTAGAGTATCCATATTTGTTCCATTAGCACAAGAAGACGAAGATGACCCAGTGGTATCAGCTTTATACCCATTTAAATCAGCACAAGATAAAAATGAGAACGGATATCGCTATAATCTACTTCCAGCAAGAAAACAACACGGCGGTCATGAACCAACAGGAACATTTCCAGACCAGACAGATATTTTAACAAGAGAAGAAGTTCTAGAGGTATATGAGAAATATTACAAATATACTGTTAAAACAAATACTTCAGGTGATTTTATGATTTGGGGGGTACCCCTAGGTGAACAAACAATACACGTGGATGTTGATTTATCTGACATTGGTTGCTTCTCATTACGCCCAGATGATTTTTTAAGGAATGGTTATGGGGTTGACCAATTTAAGTCAACATATCAGTTTAAACCAAGCGTAGATTTAGATTCACTACCACAAGTCGTTTCTTTTGATAGAACCGTTGAAGTGCACCCTTTCTGGGGAAATGTCGAACTATGTACTTTAGGAATTACTAGAAGCGACTTTGATTTGTCTAGTCAAGGGGTTAAAATACAACCAAAAGCATTTGTTATCGGTGGTTTATTTACTGACAAGGATAGTAATGCAATTAATAAGAATTGCCAACCAAGAAGACAAATGGGTAGAAAGTGTGATTTGGTAACAGTTAATTCCACTATCGAATCAATTAGATTTACAACACAGAGAGATTCAAGTAATCGACCAATATTAGAACTTATTGAAACAAAAGAAGATATTGACGAAAGTGGTTCATTCGTAATGCCAATTGAAATGAATATGGACTATGTCTATACAAATGAATTTGGTGAAAACGAGTTTACAAATGACCCAAACAAAGGTATTCCAACGTCAGCCATTTATAGAATGCGAATGTCTGTTAAGAACGAAACATTGGGTAGGGTTAGAACAACCGCAAGTTATCTTTTACCAAACATTAAAGAGTATAGTAACGACCAAATGAAATCGTATGCGTGGTCAACCGAATATTCTGATTACCCCGCATCTGCTATGGGCGACATATTAAACAATGTCGACGGGTTTAATTACCCACAAGATTATTTCTATAGATTTTCATATAATAAAGTTTATACTGTTTCATCTTTCCAAAGTTCATATTTTAAAAACGTACCATTCTCAACCGATAATTTCTTAGCAATTAAAGAAATTGTTCCGGCAGAAGAAGAAGATTGTACAAGTTCGGCAAATACATTCCCAGTTAACTTTGGTACTAAAAATGTAACTTTCACATTATTAATTGCTGAGGTTCTATTATTTTTAGAGCATTTAATAAATCTATTAACATTGACGTTTACAAATTCTTTAGTGCGTTTATTATTTACAATTGGGGATGGTGCAGATTTTAGACCTATTAGACAATTAGCCAAAAGCATTAAAAAGGCAGCATTTAGAGCACAAGAAAATGGTCAAAGACGTTTATATCTAATAAACTATCCAGAATGTGAGGAATGTAACGGTGATGACACTTATGGCTCTGTTGTAAGCGGTACTGGAACTAGTAGTGATTATTGTTCAGTTGGTAGTGTAACAATAACTGGAGATTATTTAGAAAATAGTAGAACGTTAAATGTGACATCATTAACATTTGCACCATCGTCAACAGGTAATTGTTCTGGCGAAGATTTAGATGCCTTAGGCGCCGCATTAATTTCTGGCGGTACAGGTATTCTTTATTTTATAAATAATCAGTCAAATTATCTATTATCTAGTGTGACTTATGGAAACCAAAATTTAACCAATCAATTTTCGGGAACACCTGTTTTAGATATTAGCGGTAATACTATTAGTTATAGCAATATAACATTTGAAGATATAGAAGCATCATTAGGTGAACCAATATCATACACATTAACAATTAGAAGCGCAACAGAAAAAGAAGGTACAGACACATCAACATTAGTTCAATTAGAATCTGGTTGTGAATTATATGATACACCATATGATGAAAGTATTGTTAGCTGGTATTATCCAACAACCGGTTACACTAATTACAGTCAATCGGGTGTAATATCACCAGCAAGTTATAATGCTGGTACAACATCAGTTGTTGCAACAAACATTACCAATACCGGATATGGTGCAACAACAGATGCTTATACTTCAACACTTTCAGGTACAGACGATATTATTTTTTATCCTAGTTCAGGTGTTCCATTAGTTACATCTTTTGGTGGTGATTCCTATGAAAAATTTACCCGTAGTGGTATGTCTGAATTTGAAAATGGTGTTTTCACCATTGTCCCTGGATCCCAATCAACAAGAAGGGTTTGGGAGATACTGAGAGAATATCGAAGAAGAAAACGTGTTGGTAAACTTTTTTGTGGTGGTATCGTAAATTATTCATTTGTTGATAACTGGTTATCTGGTTCGTTATATTTCTTTGCATTTAAAGCTAAGAATAAAACATCAACAGATGCTGATTATTGTAAAGATATTATAAAATGGGCGCCAGATCAAAATATATTTTATTACAGATCATGCCCGTATAATCCTAGTACAACTGCTTGGGGGGCAGGCGCTAGTTTATTTTTTACCAAAAAAAGAATTAATCGCCCAACAACATTTGTTGATTTAGGTCCTAGAGATGAATTCATTAAAGAAATTTGCACTGATCCAAATTTAGACCCAAACTGTTCTGTTAGTAGACAGATTGGTCCAACATCATATAAAAATTTTGGTGAACTGTTAGGGTTGGCAATTAACTATAGAATGGATGTTAGTAACAATGAACATGATATTAATAATTTTTTTGATAATGAAGGATTTAAAGTAAACGGTATTAATAAGGTGTTGGATGGTGATATTATGCAATTAATATCCATTAATAATGAAGTTGGTATTGAACCATTTGATTTACAAAGCCCAAAATATCTTGGGTATTCATATCAAGTATTAGATCCAGATGTATACCCTAGTGTGTTTAAAAACGGAACAAATGTGTATGGACCATTACCAGTAACTTTTGAATTTGCCGAAGACGGCGAAAGACAAAGAGCTTGCTTAAATGAACCAACACATATCGCAAATGACGGGTTAACACTTGTACAGGGTAGATTGACAGAATCGGCTCAACCAGTACCATTTTATTTATGGGAAAAAGGCGGAACCGGATTTGGACCACATAATGAAACAACGTTAGATAATCAACGATGGGATTATGGAAATGTTCAAGTACAACCTTTACAAGGAATGACTTATGGCTATAATTTAACATCGGCGGCGGATGATTCTTCTGACAAATATCTGTTATTACCAATGACATATACATTCTCTGGTTTAACTATTGGTGGTATTGATGTAACAACAACAGTTGAATTTGATGTGGTATCGTCATCTGATGGTCACGCATCATATAATGGTGAGTATCCAGGATTTACTTATCTATATTATACTAGTGGTACTCAAATAGAACCAACATCAGGTACGTTATATACAAGATATGGTAATGCAGGAACAGATGGAATAGTAGGTTGGCATTCACAATCATGGGATTATACCGATGACTTTATAATTAGAAAAACACAAGATTATTATAGTAGTTCAAAACAGATTTTATCAACACCATTTTTATTTTATTTCGGTTTAAGACCAGGCAAAACCGGCTTGGATAAGTTTATTGAAAGATTTGGTCCGAAAGGAGCATTCCCATCAGCAGAATAATGGAAAAGAGACAAATTATATTACCAGAAAAGGAATACGCTAAAGCACCAGAAAAAGATTTGGTGACTAAAATTGGTTTGAATACATCTGAAGAATTGTTAAGAGAAGGTGACAAAACAATATTATTGGATGTTCAAGAATTATTTGGTGAGGAGAGAAACGAAAGTCCTAAGTATAAAATATATGGTAAATTAAAAATGATTTTTAGAAATCTATATTCTGGAACAACAGGATATGCAAAATTACAAAAGTCGTTATATCTAAATGGTGACGGAGCAACTGGTGCACAAAATGAAGGTTACTTACCATATGATGAATTTGCTTTTTTAAGACGTGATTTATTGCGTGAAGTCATAACAGAGCCAGATGTAAATGCTGGAACCATGGGCACGTATAGTGGTTATGGTGTTAGCGTTACAGGAAACAATAACCATGCGTCAATATCAACTATGGACGCACCATACCATAACTGGAATTTATATCTTAGTTATGTTTATGGTTCTGACCCCGAATACCCTATTTCGTATACGTTAACTGGCGGG
>Ga0208232_1000047_pt1 | contig 28633 bp, 5 predicted proteins | sample LakMenEpi24Aug12_FD_150729 | JGI IMG/M metagenome (GOLD analysis project Ga0208232, IMG submission 150729) | Freshwater microbial communities from Lake Mendota, WI - 24AUG2012 deep hole epilimnion (SPAdes) | ecosystem: Environmental > Aquatic > Freshwater > Lake > Epilimnion/Euphotic zone ... | reverse complement strand
TTTAACTACACAACCTACTACAACTGTAATCCGAACCTTCGTGTTTATTAGAGATGTGGCTGTAAATACCCACGCTAACTTTGCTGCGTTGTTAGCCTTAAGCCCACGTGCAATTAAACCTGCAGTGGATGCTCTAGAACGTGATGTTTTAGAAGGCGCACAAGGTAACGACAAAGGAAGTAACATCAAGTAGTTCGTGTTATACTAACCTTAGCGGTGGCATAGGTCAAACCGCATCTTACTGAAAGGAGGCAGCACTCAAATGGCAAAAGACACATTTGAACTAACATCCAGTCTTATTAAAGGTGTTACGGATAAAGAGAACAAAGCTCGTGAAAACGACTTTAGATTGTACAAAGAGTCAAATCTTAGATACTCTATCTCTCCGTTATACGCAAGATATATTGGAGACACTGTGACAGTGGCATTTAACGGAAACTTTAAAAAGTTCCCAGTAAATGGTGAAGAGTTCTCAATTACGCGTGGACACTATAACGCATTGTTGAAGTACTTACACCACGTTGATCGTCAGATCCGCGTCGCTAAGACCACACAAAAGTTCATGGATACTCAAGCATCAGGCGACTTTAAGAAGATTAAGTAGATTTTAGTTTAGTAAAAAATAACCACTGTATAATTTACAGTGGTTTTTTTATGTTATAATATTCTACAGCATGGCATTATTATTACCTCGTTTAAGAAAAGTTGCATACAATAAATTGAACCCAGGAAGTATTTATGCACGTCCTGCGCTCGCTCCTTTTTACAGTGGTATGCGTGGCTTTGGGCAAGCAAGACAATTTTCTAATCAGCAGTTCACACGTACTTTACAGCAATGGGCTATCTCTCCTTTTGCTGTTAACAACCAAGATTTTATGGAGCGCATACGAGAACGGTATACGTTACCTGAAGATAATACTTACGAATTATATGGAGCAATAGGCGGTGTTGTAGGTGCAGGTATTGGAGCTGGTTTAAGCAGTGGGTACATTCGATCAGCTTTAACAGACATTAAATTTTGGAAACCTACTAGTTGGCAAGTTCCTTTTACAACAGGACCTAACGCTTTACAAGGACCTACTTCAAAGTTTAAAAGTTATCAAGAAGCACGTTTTGAACAACTTCGTAACTATAGAAAAAACAAACCTTTAATTGATAAATATAATGTTGAAGTTAAAAAAATAAATAAATTATATAAAGATGACTTTGAATTAAAACAAAAATTAAAAGGTTATAACAATGATTTAGTAGAAAATGTTAAAGGTATACAAACTGCTAAAACTGCTGAAGATGTAGCTAAAACATCATTAAAAAGTGCTGAAGATTTAAATAAATTAAAACAAGAAGCTTTACAAATTGCACAAGATAACTATGAAAAAGCAAAGCCTTTAAGAAGAACTAGTACAGCTCGTATTAATGCAGAAGAAGCATTAGTTAAAGCTCAAAAAGAAGCTGTAGAAGCAAGCAATAATTTAGCAAAAGCTCAAAATACTTTAACAGACGCAAGTAAAGCTATTAACACAGTCACAGATACAGCAACAAAGCTTGCTACAAAAGCTGATGACATTAAAGATATTACAAATATAATTAGTGATACTGCTCGTATTAGTGGTGCTGTTAAAGATACAGCACGTACGCTTAATACTGCAAATGATATTTTAAATACTGCAGGTGTAGTAAATACTTTAGGTGTTGTTACTACTAAAGCAGGAAAAAAAGTTGTTAAAGAAATAACTGAAGCAGGCGCAAGGTTTATTCCTGGAGTAGGGCTTGCTGCAGATGTCTATAGTTTAGGAACCTCTGTTACAGGTTTAACACAAAGCATTCAACAAGGTGATATTTTTAATACTGCGTTTAATGCATTAGCAGTTGTTGCTGATTCTGTAGCTTTAGCAGGTAGTGCTATAGAAGTAGGTGGCGGTGGCTTATTAGGTACTGCAATTAGTGGTGTAGGTACTATTGCATCAATAGGGATTTCTGCTCTTCAAGGATTTTTAGTAGGTAGAACTGTTGGACGATCCTTTAGTACTGAAGGTCAAATTGCACAAAGTATGTTTATGCAAAACTTGTACTCAGGGATGGCGCAACGTCCACTAAGTAGTATTGCAACCATTGTATCTACTATAGCTGTGCCTGCTTTAATTAATCTTGTTGGTAGTGGAATTAACGTAGGTACAAAATTAAAACCTAAATATTTATTAGGAGAAAAAAATTTATTAAGACAAACAGCTAATTGGTTAGGAACAAGTGCTATAGGTAATCAAGTAAGAGCTGGTTTATCTATGATGACATTACAAGGTATAAGTGCATTTACTGCTCCTTTAGATGAAAAATACAGTCCTTGGAAACCTGCAGACCCAGATCAAGTAAGTTTTGTTTCTGCTATTTCTGTGTATGGAGATATTAACGATAACTTATACGGAGCTACTAGAAACAAATCTATCTTACTAGGTTTAGTTAAAGGTGATTCAAAGGCTATGATTGATGCTCTTGCAAAATCTTGGGGAACAAGTGATGAATTATACAGTTCTGTTATGTTTGATGACATCAGAGAAGCTGCTGGAATAAACTTAGGTGAGCTTGGTAACTCTGCTATTTCTACATTAGGAGAGCTTTTAATAGACCCTCAAAATGCTAGAGAAGTAATTAATAAGTATTACGAAGAATACACAAGCGAAATTGGTGCTTCTGTTATTGCACGTGTTATGGAACACGAAGGTAACAAAATAAAAATGGCTGGTGGAGGAGTTGCTAAAATTGATGGGCTACCAAAAGCAGTTGATAGTTTAGGTATTTTTAGTTATAGATTAGACAGAAATGTTAAACAAGTACTAGCTAAAAGATTAGTTAAAGCTTGGATGACTAATGGTGCAAAAGGTGTAAAAACTTTTTTAACTAATCAGTATGTTAGCGCTGGCGTACAACTTAACGAAAAAGCAAAAGTTCTTATGACAGATTTAGACCCACAAATTGTAGCAGTTAATAATTTATTAAATAATGTTTTTACAAATCCTAATTATAATTACATGGTAGGATCTTCTGAATTTAAAAAAGAAATTCAAGATAACTACACACAATATCAAACCTTAAAAACAAAAAATGTTTTGACTGCTGATGAAAAAAAATTAATCGAACGATTTGATAATACTTTTAGAGAACTTAAAAAAACATACGGTGCAAATAAAGATGAACCGACTTTATTATTTGAAGCTTATAAAGAATTAGATATTAAAATTACGCCAACTCTTGCTGCTAAATTATATACACAGTTTGAATCTTTAAAAAACCATATTGATAATGTTGATGTTTTAGCAGGGTTTATAACACATTTATCTAACCCAATGTCTATTGCAGCTAAAGGATTAGTTAGTAGCATTATTTCTTTTAAAAATTTTTTAACAAATAATATTGATGCTAAACAAAGCGCAGTCACAGTTGAAAACGTTAAAGATGTTAAAGAATCTTTAGACAAAGTTACTAAACAATTATTAGAAGATTTAAAAAACAAAACTGATCTTCAAAAAAGTAATGATACATTTGAATCTGTTTTAAACCGGACTAAAAAAGAAAACGAACAAATGAAAATTTTAGTAGACGCTGCTGTAAAAACAGAGTTAGATGCGTCTACTGTTAAAGAAGAGTTAGAAGCAAACAAAGAAAATACTGATCGTTTACAAGCAATGTTAGATTCTAATACAAAACAACTTGAAGCTGATCAAGAATATATTGATGAACAAGTTATAAATTATGAAACAGGCGCTGGTATTAAAATAAGAATATCTAAATCTAATGCGAAAACTATTAGAGATGAAGTAGCTAAGTTTGAAGCTGATCATAAAGATAATTTAGATGACTTTGTAAAACAAGGTGTTAAACAAAAAGACAGAAACGTTTTAATGTATCGTGCAAAAAAGAATGCTTTATTAAATTACGACCATGTTACTGAGTATTATAAAGTTACTGCAAATGTAATGAATGCTATAAAAGTAATTCTTGTTGTTAAAAACGAATTAACATTAGATATAGAAAAGACTTTAGCTAACTTATTAAAAGTTGTAAGTAGTTTACGTATGTATAGTAATACTACAGAGTTAGTAAAAACTAGTGCTTTAATTACACAAGAGTTAGATGACATTGAAAAAGATGTTGAACGTTTAAATAAAAGTTTAGACGAAAAAACAAAAGAAGTTGAGAAATTAAAAGTTGTTGTAAATTCAGCAAAGGCTGCTAATACAGGCGCAAAAAATGCTATAGCAACAAAAAAATTAACAGCGTCAGCAGGTACAAAACCAGTTTATAAAAAAGCAACTAAAGTAAAAGTTGGCGATTTTATTTTAGTAACGGTTGAAGGTAAGGGTTTTGTTGTAGGTCGTATTACAAAAAAAGAAACTAAACGTGGTAGCGAAAATGATCCTATTTCAGGTTTAGTTGAGTATGTAAAAATAGACTATGAACTTTTAGATGGTTCTGGTTTTGAAGGTTTTGATACTTATATTAATCCAATTAAAAAACTTTCACCATCTGAGTTACTTGATGTGTCTAAATATGAATCAACAATTATGACTGTTGATCGTAACGAATATAAAATAACTGAATCTGTTGAAGGTGTTAAAAAAATAAATGAAGAAGCTCTTGCTGCTCAACGTAAAATTATTGACCTTGAACAAGAAAAATCTAAAATACAAGAAGCATTAGAGCCTCTTGGTAAACGTATAGAAGTTCTTAAAGAATCTTTGAATGATGTTAAAACAGGTAAAGTACCAGATAAAGACGTTCAACGTAATACTTTTAGCCGTGCTAAATTTGTAGAAGACTTTGTTGAAAACGGCAGCATGGATGAACTTGTTAAAATTGCTAACTTATACGGAATTAAAGTAGCTGCTACATATGAAGATGAACAAGGTAACCAACAAACTGTAGCTAGTTTAAAACTAATTAAACCAAATCAAGCTAAATTTAAGTTAGTAGATGTTTCATTAACATACACACGTACTGTTGAACAAGGTGTGTTTAGTTTTATATTTGGTTTATTAAAACCAGGAACAGATATAGATGTATTGTTACGAGGTTTAGCTACTACTGATCTTAAAGACTTTGCTATAGTGTGGTCTAAGAAAACAGACGTTGAAGAAAAATATGAAATGCTTATGAATGTTATCAATAAAGCAGGTTTTAGTGATTTAATTAATGTAGATACAATTAAACAATACGGTGGTATTTTTGAAGTCATTGCATTAATTGACAACATTATTGCTAAAGGTTCAAAAGAAACACCAGTAAGTTTAGAAGAAAGTAATTTAACGTTATTAAGAGAAGTTGTATTTTCTAAATTATTAGAACGTAAAGAAGGTACTTTTGCATATCGATTAGATTTATTAAACAAACGATTTGTACAATTAAACGATGATATTAAAAAACTAACAACTATACGTGAAAACGATACAGACAAAACTAAAATAGAAAAACAAATCATTAAAGAAATTATTCTTAAAACTTTAAAAGAAGTTAATCAACAATTACAGTATGATAAAATGTTTGCTTTTATAAAAGCTTATTATTTTTCATTAAACCCAGTAGTGCAAGATGTAAATTTATTTTTAAATTTAGATGCGACGCGTAATTTACTTCCTGAAAAATTAAACAAAGATGAACGTTTAAACATTGTAGAAGCTGCAGATCGTTTAAATACTATTAATAGTTTGTTTATTGAGTTTTTAGAAAATCGTGAAGGATACAAAGCACAAGCTGCGTTAATACTTTCTGAACAAGATGAAAATGAAGAAGGTACATTTAGAGAACAAGTAGTAGCTCGTGTACAAAAATTAGAAGAAAAAAAACAAGAACGTTTTGAAGAACAAGATCGTAAAGAAGAAATAAAAACTGATGTAAAAAAAGATCTTGAAAAAGAAAAAACAGTAGCAAGGCTGAGTGAAAGTATGCCTTTAGAAGTTTTAAGTAATTTATTATTTGACATAACAATTAAAGAAATTGAAGGTAAACAAGATCCATATACTGCTTTAATAAATATTCTTTCTGGTAAGTCGGCAATCTTTATAGAAGATATTACTTTTAAACTTGTCATGTCCAAGTTTGCAGAAAGTACAGATCAAAACTTTAATGAATCAAGTACTGTAGAAGAAGTTGTTTTTAAGAGTTATAACGAATTTCTTAAAAAATATGGCAGACGTTCTGAAGGACATCTGTACTATTTAACTAAACTTGCAGAAGAACTTGTAAGGCTTGCAAATAAAAACGATATTAAAATTGATTTTGATGCACTACGTAATAGTACGGTCGGCAAAAAAGTTAAACTTTATTCTAAACGTGGAGAAACTTATGATAGTACAAGTTACAAAGTACGTTTAATTACATCTATATATAGTGCAGACGAGCCTATTACAATTAAAATAGGTTTACAAAAAGGTGAAGATAGACGTATTAATCGTATGTACTTTGTAGCTGTTAGTGAAGCTGTTTCAGATTACTTAGGTAAGTTAAATCCACTGTACTCTAAAGAAGAATATGATGATTTTGTAAATCGTATTATAAATAAAGACCCTTCTATAAAAGAAGAAATTTATGAAAAAATAAGTAGAGATGCTTTATTTAAATTTATTAGAATGTTTCAAGGGCGTAATCCATTTAACAATAAACATCGTTATTTACGTGATCTTGTTAATGATGGTATTCGTGCAGTTGAAATTAAAGATAAAAATAATCTTACAGAACGTCGTTATACATTAAGCACGGATGTGTATAAAGCTTTAACAATTGCAGACCAAAAGCATTTTGATATTTTAAATGACATTGTTACATTAGGAAATATGCAAGTACTTGTAGACCCAGATAAAGATGATACTGTATTAAATAAATTAACTACAGGGTTAATGAAAACAGTTTGGTTGTTAAACGCTTCTATTGAAGTTGATCGTTACAATAAAAAATCTGTTGATTTAAGAGAGTTAGCATACTTTGAAGAAGAAAAAGATGGACGTATTGCTATTTATATTAAAAAATCTGACCCTAAAGCTGTGCCAGAAAAAACATATTTACTTAATTACGTGTTAAAACGTCACGTTAATATTAAAACTATATACGCAATTATTGATACGCTACGTAAAAATTCTACAAACATGACACCTGCTAAATCTGCACAAGTAGGAAGTAAATTACTTACTGAGTATTATGCTTTAGCACGTCAATATGGACGTAATATTATTTATGATACTATTGATGTATCTAGAGAAAGTTTTAAAGGAACTGACGCAGAGTATGATCTTCTTAACAATGTAGGTTTTAAAATTTTATACGACGGACTTAACACTAAAGAAATATTAGAAACAGTTGTAAACAAAGATAGAACAAGTAACATTAGTATTTATTTACGTTCTAGTATTCATGATGCTTGGGTTAACGCTAAAAATATTTTAAAAGATCCTATTTTAACAATGGACTTTAATGGTACTAAAATACAAAAACCTTCTACAATTGAAGCTGTGTTTATTCTTAGTGTAATTGATCCTTTAAATAAAAAAATTCCAGAAGACATTAAAAAATTATTTGTAGAAAAAATAGCATTTTATCAAGCAACTACTACAAAAGGATTTGCTAAACAAATAAACATTGAAAATTTACAAAATACAGAAACATCTAACATACGCCGTATAAATATTTTAAAAGGTTATAAAGATATGACTCCCGCTATTGAAGAACAAATTAAAACTTTAGAGTTTGAATTAATTGATATACAAGCACGCATTAAATTTTATGAAGATGTAAGTAAAAATATTGAAAATAAAAAAGTAGAAGAACCAAATGAACTTTTTAATTATTTATTAAACAATCCTGAAGAGTTAGAACGTGTGTTTTTTAATACAAAGGGTACAGACGAATATCCTTATGTCATTGCAAAATCAATAGAAAATAATAAGACTACCTATTTTGTTGTTGAACACTATGCTTTAGATGGAACAAGCAATGTAAATGAAAATAATGTAAAAGGTTTACCAAGTTACAATAGTCTTATTGGTGAAGAGATTATTAAAAAGAATGACCAGTCTTTAACATTAGAATTAAATTCAAAATTAAAAACTAAATTATCTGAAAGTAATATAGACTCCTCAAATTTTGATGTGTATAGTTCTAATGATAAATATGTATTAATAATAAATCGTAATAATTTTGAAATAGATTCCTCTTTAAAATACATATTAGAAAATAGTGTTAAAACAAAAAACAATAGAGCGCGAGAAGTTTTTATTGTAACTCCACAACAGTTTACTGATATTTTAGAAATGTCTAATACATTTAAATACGTTAATTATTTTGATTATATTGTAATTAAAGATCCTACTACCGGCAAAATTAAAGGTAAAGTTGAAACAAATATATTAAACGTTAAAAGTAATAAAGGTGGAATCTTAAACGGCTTTATTAATGATTTAGAAAATGTAGAACGTTTAAGAGCTCAACAAGATACAGCAGGTACACCTTTTAAAACTACACAAGAACACTATGATTATGTTGTTGAACGTTTACAAAAGTATGCTGTGTTATTTAAACAATATGCAATTGTGGAACCTGGTAATACGATTGCTTTAGATTATACTAAAACAAATGACTTTAAAAAATTGTTTAGACTTGCTAAAAAAGAATTAGCGTTTAGACGATTTAACGAACTATTAGGATACAAAGGTTATAACCTTGATGTTGTTGGTAAAATATTTTTTGTTAATCAATATATAAAAGATGGGTACGATCTAGATAACCTTGAAAGAGATGTAAGTAAATCAGATCCAAATACATACAACTATTTAACGACCATTAAAATTGGCGATGTTACATTACTTGAAAAAGTTAAAGAAGCTTTAAGCGTTATGCAAAAAGAATACAAAGACTCTGACATCGACTTTGATAACTATAACGACATATACAATAAAGTTTTTTTAAACACACTAGAGCAATTAAAAGATACTACTTATTCTTTTATTACAAAGTTAAAATATATACAAGAAAGTTTTTATAAAAAAATTATTGGTAAACTTGAACAATATTTTACTAGTGGTTTAGAATTTTTTATTACAGCACAAGAAATATCGGCTAGAATAAAAATTTTAAGAGAAGCTAATACAAACTTTATTAATGATAATAATAAGTATAATGAAAATCTAACAATGTTTAATACTGTTAACCGTGTAGAAGAAAGACTTTATGGTATACAAAGATTAAAAGAAATGTTTAATCTTAAACAAACCGATGGTGTTACTTTAGAAACACAAATAGCTAGAAGCGTTAGAAAAACACGTAAATTTTATAAAGAAAAAGTTAAAGAAAGTAACGCAAGAATTAAAGGCACTTCTATTAATTTAAACTGGTCTAACTTACTTTATGTTATTAAGAATAATAAAAATATTTTTGAATACGGAGATTTTAAAAACGAAGATTTAATAAACGCTTTATCGTTTTTTAATATTGATCAAGATACAGTTTTTAATACATTAAAAGATGAAGACTTTTTAGATATTAAAAGACTATTAATATCCGTAGCCGGATCATTTGCCACGTATCTAGGTCAACCAGGCATTACTTTAGAACAATTTGTAGCGGGTATTAAAGCTTTGCCTGAAGATGAATTTCAAAATATATCTTCTTCTTATGAAAAGTTATATAACTTTGGAAAGATGTTTATTGATTTAAAACTTAATAATAACTTAGATAGTATAAATAAGGATGAAGTATTACGTTTACAAGAAATGTTATTGAAGCAAACTATAAGTACTTACTTAACAAAGATTAGTACAAACGCAAGAAAAACCCCTACTGTTCGTTTAGGTGGTGAAGCTTTTATGTTGTATGAAAAAGCTTTAGCAGCAGACCCCAATACTAAAGATACTATCAATTCAATACTAGCTGATTTAATTAAAAAAAATAAAGAAGATGTGGCAGCTTGGTATAAAAAACCTAAAGAAGAATTTAGAACATACACATTAGACGACCCTAACGCAGAAGGCGGAAAAATAGTTACAAGTATGTCTGAAATTATAGTGCAGTTAATTGCACTTGTTCCAGGATTATCTTTTAATAATTTAGATATTAATAAAACAATCGAAAGTATCATAGATAAATTAGAAGATACGATGTTTGGTGCTACTAATAAAGTAGCTGTAATAGACCAAAACACCACTATACCTCAAGTAAAATATGCAAGCGTTAATGAATACTTAGATAATATTCAAGACCCACAAATACGTAATATAACTGAAATGTTTATTAATTTAATTTTTTATCGTGAAAGAAAAAATCAAGTTACTACCGTTGAAATTTTTGAAGAGTACCTAAAAAGTTATAATATAGAAGTTGAGAAATTTAGAACTATTACAGGTGATTTAAATCTTCCTATTGATGATAATGTTTATAAAGTAATGGCTAGCTTTAGAAGTAAAAAATCAGAAGATAAATTTGAAAGTCCTTACGAGTTATATAGTTTAATGAAAATACCTTTACTAAATGATAGTAAAGATTTTATGTCATATTTTAAAAAATTTATATTAGGATACACACATGCTTATGGTAAAGAAATTGAACACGATGAAATAACACGCGTTAATAAAATTAGACAATTTTTTGCTGAAATAGGATTTACTGACTATGAAGAAATTGTAAGATTATTTGAAGTGTACAAAACTGTTGATGACTTAATGATAGTACTAATAAATAAATTTAGTTCTAATGATAATGCTTTTGTCTTTGTTTCATTATTAAATATGATTAAATCTATTTATATTAATCAAAAATTTGAAGGCGCTAAATGGTCTTGGAGTGACGCTGTTGATAGATTTAGAGATAAAGAAATACGTAAAAACATTAAACGTGTTAAAGCTTTAGAAGCTACGGGAACGTTTGAAACAAATCCAAAAAAAGATGTATTTGAAAATAGTATCTTAAGAGATATTTATAATTCTGTCAGTTATTTAATTAACGCAGGTACATATGTAGAAGATATAAACAATAGATTAGATACTATTGTTTTAAAAAATGAAGATGTGCCTGATACAAATGTTACACCTGAACGTAAATATATTTTAACTACACCTAATAATATTAGCAAAATTATATTACAACAAATGCGTGATACTTTTAAAGTTATATTTATACCTAATTCAAATCCAAACTATAATGCAACTGTTGCTAAAATAATTGAACAAGCTTTAGGAGATATTAGTTTTCATTACACAAGTGAACAGTACGCTAAAAATATTGATGAAGTTCCTTCTAGAAATATTGATTACACGGCATTAATGCAACGATATACAAATCTATTAAAGTTAATTAAACCAGAAGTAGAAGATATTAACTTTGTTCGTTTTTTAGAAATAGCTATTGCTATTAATAATATATCTCAACGTAAAGAATTTATTACTATTTATAAAAATGATTTTAAAAAATATGTTGATTCTATAAATGATCCAGAACAATTAAAACGTATAAACCAACAAGTAGAAGACATAGTTAATTATTTTAATTCTCGTCGTCATTTACTTGATGTAACCCCAGAGTTTGTACAAGCAGTTATGGGTTATATTCTTATCAATAAGTTTGACAATAAAACAAAAGCACAAGCACAAACTAGATTGCGTTATCTTGAAGATCAAATAAAAACTATATCAGACGCACAGCAACGTTATAATATTTCAAAGTTAACTAGCCTTGCTAATCAAATTGAAACAGCAGGATCAATTAGAAAAGCTATTAATATTATTTTTCCTAAAGCTGTTTTAGAAGCAATGACTCCTAAGGAAAGAAGTGAAGTAACTAAACGTATTCAAAATATTAATGACCTTACAAAAATTTTAAGCAGTCAATTAAATCTTGATAAAGGGGAAAGACTGTTATGGGATACTATAGAAGAAGGTGTAGCTGGAGATAAAGATTATGATTTTAAAAAATTACCTACAATTGTAAGCTGGGAATTAATTACTAATACTGTCAATAAATTAAAAGAAGAAGCTGTAACATTAACAAATAGATTAGATAGTTTAAAATCTATGTTTAATTTTAGTAATACAGATCTTGCTGCTATAAATAAAAAAGAATTAGAATTATTAACACAAATAAACATTTTAGAATCATCTCAAGTTATTTTAAATAATGAAATAACTACTATTGATAAAGAAGCAAAAGACAGAAAAGAAAAAATTTTAATTGCTGTGTATGAAAATACACCTTCGCTTATTAAAGAATACGAAGAGTTCAATGAAAAATTATTAACAAAGGCTCAAAAAGAAAACCAAGATAAAATAAACAAATTTAAAAATAAAAAGTCTGTTAAGTTTTTTGAACTGTACGATAAAATAAGAGATGATTTAATTGAAGCAAAAACGTGGTTATCTACAAAAGAATATAAAGCATTTGCAAAAATTAGAAATACATATAAAAAAGATACTTTTGAAAATAATGTTAAATCATTAATTGAATTAGGTATTAATATACAAACAGTCGAAGATTATAATAACTTTATTAAAAATGCAGAAGATAAAATTAATACAATTAATACACTTCAAAAAACTTTAATTAATGGAGTTGATCCAAAAGATTCTAAAGTTTCAAAAAAGACCTGGGGTACTTATAGAAAAGGTTATGAATCCATTATTAAAAATAATGAAAATAGAATTGATAACATTAATAAATATTTTACAGACGGTGATAAAATTATTAGTGATACAGAAGATGGTTTAAGTCGTAAAGGAAGACAGTTAGCTATCGCTAGATATCATGTTAATAAAATTCAAAGAGCTTACTATGGAAGTTTTAAAGGTGCTGCTAAAGAAATTGCTGCAAAAGAACAAAAAGATTTAAAAGATTCACTTACACTAGATAAAAAAAGTACGGATATTCTTTTAAAATCACAAAGTGAATACTTAAATAAAGCAGAAAATTATTTAGCACAAGCACAAGATGAATACTTTAATACTTTTGGACTGGAAGATTTTGATAATTATGAAACTGTTATTGATAAAGCTATACAAGATGTTAAAAATAAAAAAGAAACATTTACATTTAAAAAACATGATAGAGCTAATGAGCTTTCATATCGTAAATTTTTGTGGGCAACATACGCGCAACTTAAAATTAATTATGATTTACATAAGTTAGGAATTAATAAAAAAGATATAACAAAAGAACGTTACAAAACAGAATTAAACAAACTTATTTACTTAAAGAAATTTACACTTCAAGGATTATTAACGCTAACTAAACAATTAATTGCTACTATTAATAAAGAAGACAGCAATTATTTAAGTTCTTTTAAAATAAAAAGTAGCTTAAATGTTTTACAAGTTAAAGAAAAACTTGGAAAAGAAGAAGGTTTAAAAGAAATAGAAAGTAAAATAACTTCTTACGAAAAAGAAATTGTTTTAATGTTTGAAAAATTAGAAGAAGCTTCAGATTTAAGAGAAAGTTTTTATCAACAAATAAAAAAAGACTGGGTAGATAGTGGCCGTGAAATACCAAACACTGACAAAACCCAAGCAGAGTTTGATGCCTTTGGAAAAAGTCATCCACTATTTGATAAGTTTAGAGAAGCATTAAATAAAGAAGAAGAAGAATACAGTAAGATTGATTGGAAAAAAAGAAATTTATTAAACGATGATATACTTAAATTTTTAATTGAAAATCCTTATGTAAGAAATCAATTAAATACGTTTATAACAAAAATAAAAAACATAGTTAATAGTAGTACAGAAAGATTATATGTACGTGGTGGAGATGAACCAACTGGTAGCTGGTCAACATCTTTACAAATACCAATAACTTATGTTAGCTCAGAAAAACTTTATTTTGTAAAACAATCTGATTTTAAATCGGACGAAAAAGAATTAGAAAAAAGAAAAAAAGCAAACAGAGGCGTAGCTCAACCTTCTATACAAGAAGGTTTTGAAGTTGTTGGTACAGGAAGTAACGTTACAACTATAGAAATACCAAGAGAAGTTTTATTAGTATTAGAAAGATTATTAGAATTAAAATCATATCCTTTTGACAACATGGATATTAATTCATTTAAACAAAAAGAATATATATTAGATGAACTTAAAAAAGTAGAAGACGCAATTAATAAATCTACTGTTGTAGAAACTACTAAAGATAAATATAGTAAAGACCAATTAAAAGAACTTAAAGGTGAATTTGAAATAACTATAAATAATTTAATTACTAATCAAAAGAATTATGATTTAGAACAGACTATAAAAGCGTTAATAGAATTAAAAAGTCGTATAACAAAAAATAAAGTTAATATTAAAAATAGTAATAATGTCATTAATGTTTTAAAAACAGAAGGTAATCAAGATCCTACTACTGTGTTAAAACGTGTTGCAAAAAAAGTAAGTGCTGAAACAAATAAAGAAATATCAGATGAGTATCTTGCGTCTTACATATTATCAAATGATACTACTTTATATAAAAAAGAACACGATGATTTAATTGCGCAAAGAAAAGAACTAACAGATAAAATTGTTGCTTTAAAAAAAGAAAAAGAAGCATTAAAAGATTACTCTACAGAAGTACCTGCACGTATTGCTAAATTAAATGAGTTATTAGAAAAAGCTGAAAGCGATAAGAAGGGTATACAGAATCGTTATGATAACCTTATAAGTGCTAGAAAAGAAGAAAAGCCTTATGGTAATAGTAATTTAGATACGTATAGAAACTTAAATAAAATTAATGTTGAACAGACTAGTGTTGAGGTTATTGAAAAAATTATTAAAGATGCCGGTCAATATTACATAGGTGGTTATGATAAATTAGTACAACTAATTAAAGATACTAATACTGACGGTGAAAAAAATATAGGGCTACATAATGGTATAACAGATGGTGTTATTACTGCTTTTAATTATATGGCCCAGATGAAAAAAGCAGGTCAAAACTTACCTGAAGAGTTTATTATTTTAGACATGGAAACTGTAACAGATAGTAACGGTAATAAAATTCCATATCAATTAACTATATTAAAATTTAAAAACGTTAAAGGTAAATTATCTTTTGATGTGTTAAATCAATTTATGACAAATCAAATATTTATTGAAGGTAAAACAGAAGAACTTGTAAACGGTAAAGTAGAAACTAAATTGTCTCCTGAATTAACACGGTTTTATGAACAACAAAGACGTATGTATGTAAAAGAAATGGAAGGCTTTAAAGCTTGGGTTAATGCTGACCCAACTAAAACTAAAAAAGTTTGGAGAAATACAGATCAAGATGAGTACTATAATCTTTTAAATAAAACAATAAAAGATGAATTAGATAAACGTATAGATACTACTATTAAGTATGTAATAGGTCAGCGTAATGACATAGAAGTTACCCGTCTTTTTATAAACGAAGTAAACGCAGCGCCTAAAAATGTACCTATTATTGCACATAACGGTGAAGATTTTGACTTTCCTAACTACAATCAATTTATTCAACGTCTTGCTAGTACTTTAAAAGTAAACTTATATTACCAATTAATAAGAGATAACGATCCTAAAGCTATAAGAGAACGCATGGAGTACGCTAGTGTTAACGACGCTGTTACACGTGGAGATGCTGCACGTTTAATTGCTGCTAATAAAAAAGAAATAACTAGAATTAATCAAAAATTAAAAAAAGGTATACCTTTAAACAAAGCTGACTTAACAGCTATAGGTAAGTTTGATCGTGAAATAGAAAACATTTTAATACAAGATGTTATTAAAAATGTTGAAAGTCGTTTAAGTATAGTAACAAATCAAGGTCGTAAAGTAAGTTTATTTACAGGAGAAAAATCACAATATAATACTATAAAAAGTTTAGTACTTGACTACATTAATGAAAAAGATCCTATTAAACGTTTAGATATTAGAAATGCTATATTTAAATATTTTAATGAAGGTTGGATGTTAAGACATAACATACGAGAAGATGCTAAAATTTTAGCTTACACAGATGAGTTATTAAAAATAATGGAAGAAGAATTTACTGCACAGATACAACAAGGTGTAGATAGTATTGCTGGTGATCCTAAATTAACAAGCGTAAGACAGTTAATTACAGACGCTGTTAAAGAAGAATTAAACATCGCTGATGATCAAGTAACAGACTTTAATTATAACGAAGCAAATACTTCAATTGATTTACAAGTACAACAAGTACTTAGATTTATTGCTTTTATTGAAACTTCTGGTAGAAAGTCTCATAAAGAAAAACTAACAGAGTTAGCTACTGACCAAGCAAAAACATTAAAAGAATATAAAGAAGTAGAAAAAACAATTGAAGATTTAACAAAGAAAGTAGAAGATGGTGTTGTTAAAAAAGAAACTCTTTTTGAAATTCTTAGAAAAACCTCTAAAAAGTTACAAGAGATTACAAAAAATACAACGTATAGAATTAATAAAGTTCTAAAAGAAAAACTTAATGAAGATAAATATGGTTATAGTTCTACGAATATAACAAACTATAGTCTATTAAAAATAGAATTAGATAACTTACAATTAGAATTAAACAACAGTGTGCAAGCTTTAGAAAAGTTAATGAGCATAATTGAAGAAAGTCCTAATGGAAAAATAGATATTGAATCTACTGAAGTTAAAAAACTTTTAGCTACATTTATTGATTCTACTATTATAAGCATCAAGGATGCTGCAGAAAAAAATAAAATATTAGACGCTTATAATAAACGTAGTCAAGAACTTACTACTATGATTACTCTTTTAAACAACGGTAAAGTTGCAGCAAGTTCTACGTTTGATAAAAAAATAGAAGATATAATAAATCAAAAGACTGAAGAGTTTAAAGCTTTAGCAATTGTTAAGCTTCAAGAATTAGTAGAGACTTGGAATAACATTGGACCTGAAGTACTAGGTGCTGACTTTAAAAAAATTCCTGATTTAAAAATTGATGATGCTGATTTAATTAATATCTTAAATAAATTTTTTAATATATTAAAATTAAAAGAAAACACAAATATTATTCAAGACAAACGATTTGCTAACTTAGTAGAATTGTTTAGTAAAAATAAAGGTGTGACAAAATTACTTAGTTTATTAAAAGAAAAAGATAATCTTGTTGGAAAAATAGATACTTTAAACATGCGTACACTTGTTGCATTAGCTATTAAAGATGAATTAGATTACGTTAATAACAATATTGATTTATTAAACCGTTTAAAATTTGACAGAAAACAAACTGATTTAGAAGTTAACACAGAAGCAGTTACTAATAAGTTTGTAGAAGTTTTAAGCAGAGTTAAGAAACTTGATGCAATTAAAAAAGAAATGGAATTTGATCACATTTATACTATTTTAAATGGCGGTAAAGTAAACATTGAAAACCTAGCAAAAGAAGAACGTTTAGATTCATTAGAAAATTTAGCTAATCAAAAAGAAGGGTTAGAGTTTATTCAACAATTAAACATTCCTAACGTAACCCGTGTGTATAAAGATGTACATGAAGGTGTAGATCGTAAAGCACTGGTTATTAAAGAAGATGTTGCTTTAATAAGAAGACCTACAGAAAACTTTTTTATCGTTAATTTATTTGATAATTTTAATGGCGTTGTTAATAGTTATAAGTTTAGTTTAAAAGGTGGTAAAGTATCCTTTGAATTTAATTACACTTATATTGAAGCTGGTAAAACATTAGAAGTTAAAACAATTAAACTACAAGGACCTAAAGAAGATGAAGATATTAACGATTGGTTAAAACGTTTCTTTAATTACAAAGATGCTAAGGGTCAAGTAAAACTTGGTCATACTAAACTACCACAAAATATTGTGTATTTAGAAGATGGTGTAGACCACAGCTTTGAAAGTATTAAACGTGTGTTATCACATTATGAAAAATACAGAAAGCTTGGCTTATTTGAATTAAATGATGAAGGTGTTAGAGGTGGTAAGGTTCTTACAGAAAAGTTTTTAAAAGACGAAGTCTTTGATGATGCTATACCTGATACTGTTTTAGAAGTTATTAACATGACTCAAGTACTAAAAAATAGATTCTTTAGATTTTTAGATGTTCATAACTATGCACGTAAAAAAGAAAAAATAAATAACACTAAAACAATTTACCAAGGATTAGCAGATCGTACACTTTCTAGATTTGTAAGCAATGACCCAAGTAAATACTTGTTATTAGTACCTTCTACTTATAGTGCAAACATGGTTATAGATTGGACCAGTGAGGGTGCCAGCAAGATTGGAGTCTTGCTTGATTTAGAAAAATCTGCAGAAGGAAGTTCCGGTAAATCTGTACCTATATATTTACCTACTAACGTAGATATGCCACATACACTTAACACAAATCCTGCTCGTATTATTTTACCTTACAATAAACAATATTTAGAGTATACACCGTATGGTTTAATTAATAACATCTACAGTTTTGAAGACAAGTTAAATAGATCTGTAAAATTTGAAGAGCTTTTAGAATTATATTTTGAACAAGCTATTAAAGATAACCCTGCTACGGGTGATTTATTAACTGATTTATTAGAACGAAGAGCAGAAAATGGCACACTTATTAATACGTTTACTCCTAATCAATTGACAGAAAAACAATTTGAATTTTATAAACGAAACATATTTCACAAGATAGGTATGAATTTAGAAATAGGCTTTATGGATATGCCTGCGGCTTATGAAGACGCACTTATTATAGATAGAAAAGTAGCTAAAATTTTAGGTGCTAATGAAGGCTGGAAAATTTGGTTAGGCATGTGGGGATTTAAAGGTGCTATTCGTTTTGAAGATGGGATACGTGAAAAGTTTGGTGTTAGTATTATTGCTAATAAATCTTCGGTACAACAACGTGGTGCTGGGGGTGCTGTACTAGAACAAACGATGAATAGTATTAGAAAATATTTAGTTAATTCTGAGTTACAAAAACGTGGTAAAGAATTATTAGATAATCCTAATAAAACATCTGCTATTTTAAATAAAGCGTTTATTAAAAAATATGGTTTAACTGAACGTGCCTTACGTATACTTGCGTCTAAAGACAAAGAATTAAAAGATTTATTTGTTATTAAAGAAGGAAAAATTATCCTTGATTCTGGTGAAGATTATTATAATATTCTATTAGATTTATTTGGCGAAGACTCTGTCAATAAAGTAAAAATATTTAGTGATCTTACTTATGATGTTATTACAGAAGACATTACTATAGAACGTGTTACAGACAAAGGTGATGTTGTAATTGATAACTTTAAAGGTTTAGACATACAACGCGGTGAAATCTATGTGATTGCTGATGCTGATCACACCGCAGAAAAGATGTCTGTAAACGCAAGGCTTAACAGTAACCCTGAGTTAGCAATATTTAATCGTGATATAAAAGGTAACGTTGAAGGCGGTGTACCTGTAACGCCTTCTTTTGTTGCAATTTTAGGTATGAAAGGTGTAGACTTTAAAGTTTTATTAGATCAAGACTTTAGAAAAGAAATAAGTATTTACTCAGAAATTCAAAGCTATGGCATTGAAAAGTTCCTTGAAGCTTATGCTATTAAATTAAGTAATGGCAATTACGATATTAAAAAAACCGTAGATAATATTAAAGCAAGATCAGAAACACCTTTAATTGATAACGCACAAGAGTACATGATGTTCTTTAACATGCGTCTTGAAAGCAACGCAAAAGATAAATCATGGTTTGATATTAAATTAAAAGAAATTAATTTAGCTTCACGGAATCGTGCTCAAGAATTTTTAACATCTGACTCAGGTGCTATCTATACATATTTATATCGTAAACACCCTGGTGTTAGACAACAATTACTTGCCAACATTGATTTAAGTTTAGGTAATTTACGAACTTCTAGAGACTCTTGGGAAACTTTAAGTAAAAAGAAAGACTGGTTACAACTAGAAAAACTTGACGAAACCACCTGGTTAAAACTTATTAACGCTTTTAATTACACTGCAAAGAAACAAAATTTTAGTGGTATTAATGTCAAAGATACAGGATTAAATTACGAAATAAGTTTAAAAAACAAAGAAGAACTAGAAGCATTTATTATTCATTTACATAAACAAGGCATGACTAATGACAGTATTAACGGTGTTGAAAATATTTTATACACTGTTAATAAAAACAATACTATTAGCTTTTATAAGAATAAGTTAGGGCGTAAATTTGGTTGGGTACTAACAGCACGGTGGCCTATCCAAGATGCTAACTCTACACCTACTTTAAAAATTATAGGTTACCACGACCACGCAGCTATTGAAGCTAACCCATATATGTACAAAATGATGGGTGCTGATAACGATGGTGATACTATTGGTATGATTGCTTTAAGCCAACAACAATTTATTGATGGACGTTTTGATCGAGATGATGCCACTAAAGAATCTTATTACGATGAAGGGTACTTTACTTGGGACCCAATTAAAAAAGAAAGAAGATATGTAGAAGGCTACTTAGAAAAAATACGTAAAGAATTAATACCTGATGTTAAAACCAATAAACGTATTCAAAACATTGGTTATGAATATACTTCTGTAGGTAAATCCGTTTTTGAAAAAATACGAACAACATATAAATGGTCAGAATTATATGGTTCTTTATACGAAGGTATTCAAAAAGATATTAACAATCTTGTTATACCAGAAACTTTAGACTGGACTGAAACTGAACAAAAAGAATTTTTAAACGTTGCAATAAGAAAACTTTTTAACTTAAACACAGCGCCTGACTTTGAATTAAAAGACTACAAAGATCCAGCTGCAGTTAAAAAAGCATTAGAAGATAAAAGATATTTCAATATTGCTGCACGTTCTTATTTATTCCAAAAAATTATTGATGCTAAAAAATATGATTTAACACAATATGTTAGCCGTAAAGATTTTAATGTTGTTAATGGTGAAGTTTTAGAAAAACATTTATCAGTTAAAGATAAAGAATATATTATTAAAACGGGCGTAGATGAAATTATTAGAAACCGAAAAGAAAAAGCTAACGCTGAAATAATAAAAAAAGTATTCTTTAGAAAATTATACAGTGTTGGACGTAATGAAACGGTTACACGTTTCCAAGGATCTAAAGTCGGTATTCTTATATTCGGTGGTGTAAGAAAAATTCAAACTTCTAAATCTACGTTAAGCATATTCCCAAATATTAATAGAGATCAAACAGGTAATGTTTGGAATAGTTTTAAAGATCCTTTAAGAAATATTGTTTCTGTAGATTCATTAACGTTAACATTTGAAAAAGTATTGGGTACATTTAGAAACACAATATATTCAACTGCTTTAAAAGATCAAGAAGCAGGATTAAGTTTTGAAGATCTTAAAGAAAAAATTAACAAAGACGCTAATAATTTTGCTAAACAAATGTTACCTAATTTTACTGATCAAGTTTACAACGGTTGGTTTAAAGAAGTTGCGTATAACCCAGAAACAAAAATTTATATAGATGCAGTAGATGCAGTTAAACATAAAGATTATTTTAAACAAGATGCAGAAGATGTACTTGTTTTCTTATATAAAAAATTATATGCTGCTGCTTTAGTTGTTAAAGAATTAACTTCATTTGCGGAAGTAATGAGTGGTCCTAATAAAGTTGATGCTGTAGTAAGACACTTTGATACGTTCTATAAAAATGCAACTTCATTAAACCCACACTATTTAGAGTTTATTAAAAAGTATAAAGGCTATCAAAAGAACGGTATTGTTGTAGATAAATTTGACGAAGTAGATGAACAATACTTATATGTATTTTATTTTTCAAGAAACGAAGATGCTATTCGTGAATTTAAAAAAGCTATAAATCCTAAAGCTAAAAAGAAAACTAAAGAAAAATTAGAAAACGTAATACAAAGACACGCCTCTAATTATTTAAATCAATCTATTGTTGATCGTGGTACTATAGGTACTCAATCTATAGAAGCTAATAACATTATTGGTATTGCTAAACATGGACCTATTCGTATGCTTGTAAGTGAATATTTACGTGCGTTTAAAAACCGTGTATTAGCAAGTGCTAACAAAGTAGGTATAAGAGACATTACACTTGGTGTTGATGATGACCACGATAATGCAATTGCTATTGGTATGGATAAAGATACTTTTGAAATGGAAGAATTATTAATAGAAGATAAAGAGTTAAAAGCTTTAAAAGAAAAACGTATTGAAATTAAAAGTACACAATTACAAGGTAGCTATAGATCAGAAGCAAGCGCATTAAACGCCGCAAATTTATTAATAAATGAATACTCTAAAAAAGAAATGTTCGGTGACATTTACGTACCAGACTCAGTTTATAATCAGTACTTAAATATAATTGTTGAAGTTTCAAAAATATTTAATCAAGAAAAAGATTTAGAAAAAGCTTTAGATAAAACTATTACAATTAATGGCCAACAAGATTCAGTTAATAATTTTTTAGGAAGATTAGTTTCTTTACGTATTGTTGGCTTCCGTTTATTCCGTATCTTTAATATGGCTTACGGAACCTTTAAAGAAATAGAAGCAAGATATGCAGTTACTTCAGATAGTAATGCTAAATTAGATATGAAAGAAATTCGTTTATTAGCTGACAGTTATTTTCTTTATAAAACTATTATAGAATCTTTGGGTTATAAACAACGTATATACATAAGAGAGTTATTACCATCTAAATATCAACACGCTAAAGATTTCTTTTTAGGATCTAAAGAAGTTGATGTAGAGTACGTTACAATTGGAGAAGAAGGGCAAACATCTCAACGTATTAATACAGTTAAGAATAGTACAAGCACACGTGCAACAAAAGATAACTTACATATTATTGCAAGTAAATTAAGTAATCCTTATGGGAATGATTACAATGAAGCACTTGCAAGTATTTCGAAAGCTTCTGATTTAGAAACTGAATCTGTTAGTCAGTTTTTAAAAGATGAAAATTTAGATGTACTAAAAGATCCTATTACTATTGAAGAATTAATAGAACAAATAACAGATTCATTTAAAGAATTTAAATCATTAAAAAATGAAAAGGAAAAATCTTATAACAACCGTTCTAAAGAAAGTGTTAACGACCAAATAAGTAGACTCGTTAGTAACGAATTAGCATTTTATAAAATTGAAAATTTAGTAAGAGAAATACGCACAGCGCAAATATCTTTAAAAGAAAACAACGATGAATTGTATATTAACCAAAGCAAATTAAAACAACTTGCGGGTAAACTTGTTACATCAAAAAAAGAACAAGAAGATATTATTTTATCTATTGAGCAAATAGAAAAATTAGATTTAAAAGATTCGTTAAAGTATTTTAAGAATCGTTTAAAAGAATTATTAGAAAAGAAACGAGAAATTCAAATGGGTGCATTAAGCAAATCATTTGCTCGTAATTTTACAAGCGGTATCTTTTTATTACACACACCTGAAGGTGAAACAATTGAAATGATTAAAGATGGTGTTCCAAGATATTTTGGTGACACACCTACATTAACTAGTACTGATATCAATCGTTTTAAAAATACTAACATAATGAATATGGATAAACTTATCTATCCTTTAATTAGCGCTGCTTCTATTTTTAAAAAAGATATTGTTTTACTAGATGGCAATGGTAATAAAACAACTAAACGTGTATATGATGTAAAAGAATTCTATGAATACTTAGTATCTAATAGAGACTTTATTCGTTTAGTTGTACAAAAAGATGCTTATAATACTGAAGGACTCGCTAAAAAAGTTGGTGATTTATTTGTTAAAGATGATCCTACTTGGGAAAATAAATCAAGATGGGATAAGTTTTTGGGAAGACGTAAACATTCTAAAGATATTAAATTTAAATCTTTCCAAGAAATTATTGATTATGTTAAAGAATTAAATGCTCCTATTAAAAAGTCTTATACTTTTGAAACACCTATTAATAAAATTATATTTAAAGGTAAAGAATATACATCCGTTGATTTAAATGGTATTGATTTAGGATCTGATATATCACCTACATTAAAAGAAATAAACATTAAAAATTGGAAAGAATTAAAAGGACTTTTAAAATTGCTTGAAGATAAACTAGCGCAAGGTGAAGTACTTAACATAGGTCTTGTTACTATTGATAACTTAATGTCTTCTTATGAAACTGCTTATAAACCATTTAAATTTACAGGTCCATTATCAACTTGGTTAGGACAGTTACAATATCTTGAAAAGTTATTAATGCGTTTTAATTATGGTTTTATTATGCGTAACATGTTAGATACTTGGTTACAGTTATACAGTGAAATTTATAAAGACTTTGATATATATGGCACATTAAAAAACAATAAAGAAATTATACGTATTATGGGTTTAACTTTTGATGTGTATAATATGTATCAAGATATATCTGAAGAACGTATTCTTACTTTATTAGAAGTAAAATCATCATATGATAAATTAAATAAATTACTATTAAATAAAACTGCAATAACTAAAGAACAAGTATTAGATGTTATACAAAACTTTTTAAATATTAGATATAGAATTAATGGTTACGTTGAAGGTGCTCAATCATTAAAACAAGATGAGTTAAAAAATAGAATTAAATATCGTTTAGAAAATAATGCTTTAGTATACCAAAAAGATTTAGACAGTGTATTAAAATTTTTATTAGAAGACGTTGTTGGTGTTAAGTCTATTGAAGATTTAAGTAAAGTATCAAATGATACTACTTACCAATTAAAAAATAAAGATGGTGTGTTAGCTATATTAAATCGTACAAGCATACGTGATTCTGTTAACTTTTTATTAGATATACGCTTTGCAGAATACTTTACTTTATATGACAACTTAAAATTTGGAGAAGATAAAGGTAATATTTATAGGGCACGTATTGAAAAACGTTTGAAAAAATATACTAAGTATAAAGATGTAGATGGTAACCCTATTTATAATGCTGATTATAATGACTTAAAAAATATCTTATTTGAAATCAGTGCCTTTATGCAAACGAATGCACAGATTGATACGTATCGTCAAGAAAGTTTTGCTTACTTAAGAGATCTTGTAAGTCAACGCGTAGCTTTAGATGCTAATGATTTTTCTACACGATCATTTAAAGAAGTGTATAACGAGATAGAAGAACAGCGTACTGGTACTTCTAATAAAACTTTGTTTGGTAAATTATTAAGAATTACAAAAGCTGGTTATAAGTTTTTTTATGAAGACTTAAATACTGATACAGAAAACGTAGGTCGTATTGCAGGTTACTTACTTGATAGACAGTTACGTGGTTACAATTTCCAAGAATCTGTTAATAATTCTCTTAAACGTTTCTTTAATTATGGCTTACGTAGTCCTTTAGAAATGCAATTACTTGCTGACATTCCATACTTATCATTCCCTGTTCGTTCTATTAAGAACTGGATTGATCGTATTACGGACCCACGTATTGTTGTTTTATTAAGCGACGTTATCGATGGTGTTTATGGTCAATACGCAGATGAAGAAGGACAGTATAGTGAATTTGAATTATTAGAAATGCAAAGTGGTTGGATACGTGTTAGTAAAAATTTTGGGTTGCGTATTGGATTAGGTTTATATGATGTTCAAAATATTTTAAGTGATCCTAGTGCAGCTTTAGTGGGAAGACAAAGGCCTTTATTAAAAGGTATTGCTAAATTTTTAGAAACAAGAGATGTTATGCAAAGCATTAGACAGCTTGCTATTGCAGGACCAATAACTAGAGTACTTAATGCATTACCTATGAGAGAAAATTTACAACAATCTAAACTTAAACCATTTGTTTCTAGACAACCTTATACTCCTGTAACTACAATACCTTTAGTTTATACTGTTCAAAATTATGAAAAGTATACACCGCGTAGATATCGTTACGGACGTAATGGCCGTTGGGCTAAATATGAAAACATATACAGAGATTGGTTTAATAAGTTTGGACGTATGCGTAGACCTACTACTAACCCATATCGTTTAGTTAAGAACATTCAATGGAGACAGTACGTACGATACAGGCAATCACAAGCTATGATATTAAAATAAATAAACCAGCATATAAGTAATCAGCTTATATGCTTGGTATTATTTAGTACCATTTAGAAAGAGGGGGTGGATGTATTAACTTGTTGGTACAAAACAAGTTAACCTAACTAAACTTTTTGGTGGAGTAGGTGGGAGTTGAACCCACGTTACAATCTTTAGCCCATAAGGTTTATAGATTGTCTTACCCGACTACCCCAATAAAAAGTTTAGTTAGAAAGCCCGTAACGTGGGCTAGACGATAACATTAATTTAGTTTGTTATTAACTTTTTTATCTGCTAATTGTTCAGCATATTCTTCGTTAATAATATCTTGAAGTTCGTCATTAGCAATTTCTGATTGTTCATTAGCAATTTCTGATTGTTCATTTAATACTTCATTTAAAATTTCTTGTTGTTCATTAAGTAATAAAGTTTCCATATCAATTTTTAAACCTGCTTTTTGTAGAATTTGTTGAAGTTTTTCAATAGACTTTGCTTGATAAATAACTCCGTTGTATTCAAATTTAAACATTTTATTTTCTCCTTTCTTTTAATTTTATATTGATAGAAATACTAATATAACTAGGACTATTAGGAAGATGTGTTTCAGTATTTAAATATTGAACAGCATCATCTATGTTGTCTGATAGTATAATAGTATGTATATCTTTTGTAGTTAACGGCATGAAGTTTGTATTAATTTCTACAGTATCTATATCATACTGTGATAATACTGTTTGGATATAAGTTAAACTAAGCACTTCATTATTAATTTTAAATTGATTTATATTTGTTAAATCAATTACTGATAAAAATTCTTTTACATTCACTGTACTCCTTTCAAAGTTAAAAGGCATACTACCAAGCGGTATGCCAGCGCAATTTTACCTAGTTTTTAACTTGCATCTTCTTGATGTTATTAAGAAGTATAGCTTCGATTGCTTTCAGCTCATCTTCGTTTAAGTCTTCGAGCTTACGACCACGTAGTTCTAATTGAACAAACGGGATCATATCGTTGGTCTTTGCAATTTGTCTAAGACTTGTTGCAATTTCAGCTTTACTACGTGTGGGTAAAGTAGCATCGGCTGTAAACAAGTCAAAGATTTCTTGACCTGTCTTTGGTGTAGCCATTTCATACACAGGTTTTAAACCAGGTATACCTTTGTCAACGATTAAGTTGTGGCTAATCTTGTCGATGTTAAATACAATATCAAAATCGTATTCAACATTGTCACGAAGTTCAGGCTTTAAGCCATAAGACTTTGGTGTTGCCTTACCATTTTCACCAGTCACTAATGCAGTGTCTGTCTTTGCACGAGCTGTGACAAAGATATGTTTAGGTGAAGATAAGATAGAGTCAATCATCTTATTGAACTTAGTTGTAAAGTCTTGCCAGTTAGTATATGAGTTACCACCTAGCTTATCCTTCATTGCTTTTTGATCTAAGATGCCACCTTCTTTAACCCAGAAGTGGGTAATGGAGTCGATGATAATAACATCAACTTGTTCCATCGTATTGAGTTCGGCTAGCATGGTCACTAACTTTTCAGTAAAGTATGGCGGATCAATCTTAAGATAGTTATATAAACCAATCTTATTGTAGAGTGCGCCTCGACCAAACTCAGTGTCGATCAAGACTATGTGTTTGTATGCTTCAGCTTCAGTACATTTACGTATGTTCATGACTGCACCCACAGCTAGATACAAAGAGCTGAGAGTTTTGCCACTATAGGTTGGTCCGTAAGACATTACCTTAATGGGCTTAAGAATTTTGACGGCTGACTGCAAAACTATTGGCATTGTTTTTCCTCCTTATGCCTTAATAAAAGGGGGAGGGTTAGTCCCCCTGTTTTATTACTTTCTTAAAACGGCTTTGACACTATCCTTGGTTAAGGTTTCTTTCATAAAGTCATCTATGTTCTGACCATTATTAAGAAGATGTTGTTTAACTTTAGTAGCATCGAGTGTCTTTCGGTTTTGTGGGTGTACATAGTTAATTGTGTATTGATCGTTATAAAAACTGTAGTCTTTTTGTGCTGCCATTTTTTCTCTAACTTTATCTAACAACACATCAAGCTCACTTTCTAATTTAGATATCACACCTTTGTGTGTATCAAGTTCGTTTAGTATTTGACCAATTAATTGTTCATCAGAACCAGCAACAACGGTGTTAGGTTTAACATAATTAAATGTAGCATCACCTCGTTGGTTTGTTTCTAATAAAGCTTTGACTTGATCAAAGTCTACAAGGTATACATCTTTAACATATAGTTTAGTTCCAGTGTAATGGAATACTTTAAGTTTATTAAAGTAGTAACTCATCACGTCACCTTTACATAACATATAGTTATAAATACTAAGTTGCCATGCGACTGCATCTATGTGTAGACTAGATGTAGTTTTAAAGTCGGCAATAATATTGTCAGGTCCATCGACATATTGTAAGTCAACGGTACCGGCAATCTTGTAGGTTGTGTCATAAACAATTTGTTCTGACTTAACTGTCATAGGTTCTATACCACGGGTCTTGATGTAGTTGTCAAACATATCAACTTCATTGATTGTTCCTAACATACTTTTGTCTCCGTTAATATATAACTCTAAATGTTTGTGAATAGCTTTACCTTTAGCTGCGGCTTTCTCTAATATGTCGGCAGGTATTTCTT
>Ga0208232_1000046_pt1 | contig 29216 bp, 34 predicted proteins | sample LakMenEpi24Aug12_FD_150729 | JGI IMG/M metagenome (GOLD analysis project Ga0208232, IMG submission 150729) | Freshwater microbial communities from Lake Mendota, WI - 24AUG2012 deep hole epilimnion (SPAdes) | ecosystem: Environmental > Aquatic > Freshwater > Lake > Epilimnion/Euphotic zone ... | reverse complement strand
GTTTCATAGGCCTGATACTATTTAGAAGATACTGGTATTGCATGTCTTTGTCAATACCTGGCCACAAGTTCATGTCATTGACATACAAGACACAATCTAAGTGGTTGGAGAGAGACCTATTGATTAAGAAAGGTGCATAATCTTTGTAGTCCAATTCACCATCCGGCACCTTCTTTCTCAGGATGTAATCGGCATAGTCGAACGGACTCATTTGAATTCACATTCAACCATTAGTTCTGTAAGGCAGGCAATCAAATTGATTTCGTGGTCTGCAACAAAGGCTGACTGATATTGATACTTAGCCAAAATTAGTACCATTTGTGGTACAGAGTTGGGTTTCAACTTCTCATACAATGAATCATAGATGTTTCTAAAGATTCTGGTGATATCGTTGTCGAGGTTGTTTGTAGTCCATTTTCGACAAGAAGCGAAGTCCTTGTTCATAATAGAAGACACCAGTTCACTCATCTGTACATCAGAAACCGAGGCCAAGATGCCTTTGTCGATTGTGCCACTAACACTATAACGTTGTAGTTCGTTCAGAACACGGCGATTATCGGGAAAATGTTTGGTGATAACGGCAGCAACCACTTGCTTATCGTATGTAACACCTTCTTGTTCTAAAATCCATTCAACACGTTTAAAGAATCCTGCAGCCATCTTTTGTTTACTGCCATTGATTTTAAAGTCAATAACGGTACAACGTGAATGAATCGGGTCAATGATTCTGTTCTTAAAGTTACATGTGAAGATGAATGAACAGTTGGATGAGAACTCCTCGATAGCACCACGCAGCGCAGGTTGAGTTGAATTTGGATTTAGATAGTCTGCTTCGTCAATAATAACAACCTTGCGGCCGCCTGACAAGGACATAGATGATGCGTAGTTCTTGATTTTGTTCCGTAGAACATCAATACCCGATTCATCTGAACCGTTAATCATAATGTAATCGCAACCGACTTCTTCACAGAGAGCCTTTGCAATTGTAGTTTTACCAACACCAGCAGAACCAGCCAACAAGAGATTGGGAATCTCTTTGCGGTTTACATACTCCTGAAATGTGGCCTTGATGCCATCAGGAAGAATACAATCTTCGATGGTCTTAGGACGATACTTCTCGACCCATAAAATGTGTGACATTCAAATACTCCATAATATAATTAAATTTCATCGTGCCATTTAAAGCCAAGAAGATACTTGGCCATAAATCTGATGACGGCATTTGGTTTAGTGGGTCTATAAACAAACATAGAGTCTGTGATTTCCCACTTACCAACATTCTTTTCACTGGGTCTTATAACAAACTCGGTTTGATGCGAACTGGTAGCACCTATCCAACTGGTGACACCAGTACCACCACTAGTAATCAAGTAACTGCCATCAAGTGTGACAGGACTCCATTGTTTATTTCGCCATTCTGCAATCCATTGTTCACACGGAGTAAAATCCAAATCCAGTTTGGTTTGTTCCATCAACGGAAAGAAAAATTGAATTTCAGTCTGTTGCATGTGGAAAAGGCCAACTTAAATCTTTTTTAAGTTCTTCAACACGACTTTGTAAAACACTTATTGCTGTATTATAATGACCAGTGCCTTCTTGGTTTGGATCGAATCTAGATTTCAATACACTAATTTCTTTATTCAATACAGCAATGTATTCAGTCTTATCAGTCCATGTTCTAATTTCACCCATCATTTCACCTCGTTCATGCTTTCAAATAGAGCTTCAAACTCTTTTGATTCTGCCACTTCAGTTTGGAATGAATTTTTGAATTGTGTTTTTGCCATACGTTTGACAATCTTCTTAGGGATTTTCAATTCATCATTGGTAATATCCACAATATCTTTAATTGCCTCATTATTGGATTGGTTTCTCTGCATATGCAGTACCACTTCATCAATATAACCTTTGAGTTTTTTAAGTTGGTCATCATCAAAAGAACCAAACAATGTATTTACTTTAGTCATCAATTTGATCCAATCAGTGCAATAACATCATAATCACTTTCATCAACAATAATATCACTGTTAGTAAGTTTGATTCCTGTTTTACCTTTTAGTTCACCATCAATCATAGTATATACCGCTACGATATAATTTTCATTAATTGAAACTTTGTTGCCGTTGGCTGCGTCTGTAACCCAAATCATATTATTCTCCAAACGATAGGTCAGACTCTTTTGCTTCAATAGCAATCCAGTATTCCATATCTTCTTTAGTATTTTTAAAGTATGACAAACCTTTAGATGAGATTTGTACCTCATAAGAACCAGAAATCATTTTAAAGTTCTCTGTCAAAAACAAAGCCTTAAACTTCTTACCATTACCATCAGCAATTTCTGTTGAGTCGGTATGTGCAGAGTTGTCTTTTGCATCACAGGTTGTGATAGAAATCTTTTCACCATCAGACATGATAGCAATGTTAGGTGATTGGAGGATGCTTGCAGTCTTTAGAATAGAAGCAAGTTCTTCTTCTTTCAATGTAAAGGACACATCAACGGAAGGCAACGTCAGTTCTTTATCTGGCGGAGTTACAATCATGCTCTTGGCAGTCTTGCGATAGTTTAGTTTCTTACGACCAACTTTGAAGATAACATGTTTGTCATCAAAGTCAATTTCACCATCTTTGTATAATGATTGTACAGATAAAAACTGGTTCAAATCATAGATACAAAAATCTTGTGGGAATTCATCTTTAACTCCGGCCTTGGCCAGTACAGTCTTTGTTGCGGAAATAGTTGTCAATTTCTTACCTGTCTTAAACTCAATGCCAGGATTAATGTTGGCAAAGTTTTTAAGAACCGTTAAGGTCTCATTAGATAATTTCATTACGATACTCCTTGTTTCAATTCACTCATTATACTTGGTCCGTAAGAGGTTGTCAAGCATTTAATCATATTAACTTTCAAATCTTCTAAGGATTTGGTATTGTCAATTTTATGGTCGATGTAACCACCAATCCAACGCCACTCAGATTCATGTACACCAGATTGTTGCAACATAAAGTCTTCCGCTTTCCAATCGCCACGGTTTGCTTTGGAAGCAATCTCATACCAATGTGGTGTTACACCACGTTGTATCTCAATTAAGATACCATTTTGTTTATGTACGAAATCAATTTCATTTTGAAAACGTACATCAGTTATTACATAGTTTTGGTCTGGATTTTTCTGCATATAGTTTTTGAGTTTAATTACCCAAAAGTCTTGGTGAAATACATCACGACCAACTTCTGTACCCATTAACTGTAATGCAAGTCTTGGTGTAAAATCACGGCCAAATTCGGTTGTCCAAAACTTATCTGGTTGTTCACGCCATTGTCTAGACTGTTCAGTATCACCCTCTAACAAATGCCGAGGCCAACCAAACATTTCTGAGGCAACATCTTTAACACCTTTGGCAAAACTCACAGGAGTAAAACCAAGGTCTTTAAGAATGTCGCCGGCAGTACCTTTACCTGAACCAATGAATCCAAGTAACCCAACAATCATTACATTTCCCCAACGTAATTCGCAACAGCTGGCATATCACCTTTAAAGTGGTACGTACCAATGTGGTCTGCTCGCATCCAAGGACACAACCAAATAGAACCACCAATTTTACGCCACAGTTGACAGAACATGTAGTCTTCTGACAAGTAACGGTCTGAACCACCACCAGTTGGAGAATCTATAGTATCAATCAATGTATCAAAGTATGCATGGATGTATCGTGATCCATCAAAATTGGCTTGGCCAACATGGTCTGGTTTATAACGCAAATGTGGAAATGCTTCTGCAAATTTAGGAAACACTTCACGTTTAACCATCATAAAACCGGTACCAATTTCCAAAACTTCTAATGGATCGGAAACACTAAATTTGTCTGTGCCTTTTACGGGATTAAAAACATAATCGCCAGTAACTTTTTCTAAGTCACTTGCTTCCATGGCTGGATTTTTAGTCAAAGCTTTCTTAACAGATGACCATTTGATGGCCTTCTTAGGATAAGGACCACCAATAACATCTTTATCTAGTGCCAATAAAGCAATAACATCTTGTGGATTAAAGTGTACGTCAGCATCAATAAACAACATGTGCGTACAATCAGAACGATGCAGAAATTCATCAACAAGATAATTTCTAGCACGGGTAATTAAAGACTCATTGAAAAGAAATGAAAATTTCACTTGGACACCATACTGCATACAGATGGCTTGTAAATCGAGACATGCTTTGGCATAGAGTCCGTGATTCATTCCGCCGTACATTGGTGTCGCAACGAAAATACTTTTCTTTGCTAATTCTTCTTTTTTAATTGAAATTTCCATTTACTCTCCAAAAATAAAAAAAAGGGAGTACCACATCAAGTGGTCTCCCCATATTCACCTAATTAGGCGTTGAAGCTGTAACCTGCATTGATAGCGGTACGAACCATAGACTTGGTTGGTTTGCCCATGCGGTAAACAGAAACCTTACTACCATCACCACGGGATTTGGTGTTAGTGTAGATGACATGGCCTTCTTGGCGCAATTCATCAATACGTGCGGAAACGTTTTGGATTCCGAAACGAGCACGAGCTTGTGCTGTAGAAAGGGTGTTATAACCCTCAGTCTTGCTCAAAAAGTTGAGTATGCGGGTTTTTGCGGATAGTTTAGTCAAGATAAATCTCCTAATGACAAAGTTAAACAAAGTACTTGCGTGTGCAAGAATTTACATTATACTACTACTTAGTGTGTGTGTCAAGTATATTTGTGGTATACTTTTTTATCTGCCAACTTGTGGCAAATATTTGGTCTTGGTTTCTTCCCAAGACAGGTATATCAAGTCATCATAGAACAATGATTCATAAGATACATTATTCTTTTTCTTTAACATTGATATACGACCTTTGGCATATTTGGTTTTCCAAATTTGCACCAAGGCTTCTTCACTGGTATCAAATGATTTGACCAGTTGTTCATCACCAATTTCTTTTCTAAGATATTCATTGGTGTTGTTGTACAGAGGAGAGAAGTAGATTCCTCTCTGATGTTCGGTACGGATAAGTTCTTTTGGAATACCTAACTTACCATATGCAAAATTTAGTGTACGATTTTTATGGTCACGTTTAAGTGGCAAACCTTTTTGATTCTTGGCTTCCCACCATTCAAAATATTTTCGTGTGTAGTTCTCTTTTACCCAATTATAAATCAACGCTCTGGTTTTTCTGGAAGGTTCAAAGGCAACCGACCCACTGGAGAAACCCATTTTGTTCCAGTGATCCAAACCATCGTACTGAGATAAACCACCAGACTTAGTATTGCCATAGAGAGAAGTAGTAGTGACACCAACGAGAACATCATCATATTGTCTTTTCCAATCTTTTTGTACTGTGTCCGCAAGGCATAGCAATGCCAACAGCTTGCCACCCATGTAATTGAAACCAAGCGGTTGTAACGGAACAATTGTAGAACCGATGGCAGTGTGATTAATCATACCTTGTTGAGTCTTAACATCTCTAGGCCAACCGATTGCGGTGTCTCTTGGAGTCAAGTCCAAGAAGTCGGACGATATACACATAACACCAAGATACTTGTCTGTGTTCTCATCAACCACGGTGTAATAAAGATTACGACCAATGTTAGAGTTGTTCTTCATTGTAGAAGAAAATGTACGTACTGTATTCCAAGTTTCTGCCAAAGTTCCATTCGATAGTACCAGTCTTGGTTTCAATTTTTCATAATCATCTGGACCTTCTGGCATCCAAAAGTTCTTCTTAACCTTTTCAACCAGTTTCTTTTGTGTAACATCTACCAATTGTATATCTTCACCAAACAAGGTGCCGATGTTTCTGGTAGGATACTTCTCATGTACCTCTAACCATTTTTGATATAAGGTATATTCACGTACATCCATCTGTGAGGCATACGTAAGGTCCTTAATCAATATTTCTTTTAGCTGCTCGGTATCAATGTGTTCAAAACGTTCAGGTTCATTTAGTACCTGCCATTTTTCCCACTGAGCATCAACATAATCTATAGGTGTGGCCATTAAGTTCTTTGTGTGAGTTGATTCATTTTCTTAGGATTAAAATACTTGCGTCTAATTTTTTCTAGTCTTTTTAAACCATACTGTAACGCAAGTGGTTTTACACGGCTAGTATACACTATCCCGTTCATGTGGTCAAGCTCATGGAGAAAACATCTTGCAGATATACCATTAAAAGTTTTGGTACGTTTCTCACCATTGTAATCCTGGTACTCCACTTCCACGGTTTCTGGTCTAGTAATGTGTAGATTTAGGAAAGGGAATGAAAGGCATCCTTCTTCCATGTGTTTTTCTCCACTTGATGAAAGTATTTTTGGATTAAAGTATGCCACATATTCTTCGCCGGCACCCATAACAAAAACACGATATTCGAAACCACATTGGTTGGCAGATAAACCAATACCATTTTGTTTCTTGCAAGTTTCTACCAATGTTGATGCAAAACTATTTGCATTGATTGGTGCATTTTCAAAATCAAACTCTGGTAAAACTTTGTACAGAGCTGGATGGTCTGGTGGTACCAAATCAAATGTTTCAACTTGTGTTGCTGTTGGTTTAATCTTAACCGCTTCTACTGTGTCGTATAAGACAATATCTTCTGTACTCATTTTGCAATCCTTGAAAAATTATTTTTCTTTTCAAATTTAATGACCGAACGGAACTTATCGAACAATTGGTCGCCTTTATGTGAGATAACAAATACGTTTGTATCTGCACCCATTTCTTGTATTAACTTTAGAAATTCTTCAGTGCCTACGGTGTCGAGGCTGGAATCAAACACTTCATCAAGTATCAACAAATTTGTATTGGTACTATTCTTTAGTTTGGCAATTTGTCGCCAAGTAAATAATAATGCCAAATCAATACGCATCTTTTCACCTTCTGAAAAATTAGCATAAGAGAAATCATCACGGTGTCTACTCTTAATTGTTTCTTCAAAGTTTTCATTGATGTTAAAGTTAACAAAAAAGTCCATGGCTTTCAGGTACTTGTTAACTAACTTGTTCATAACTGGCAAGTATTGTTTGATGATCCGTGTCTTAATGCCACCATCTTTCAACAAAGTGCCTGCAAATTCATGGTAATGTTTTTCTATTAAACAAGATTCATAACCTTTTTTATAATCATTCAATGCAACATTCAATTCGATTAATTTTTGGTCACCACCTTCTGTACCAGTTTGTTTCTTGGTCAACTCATCAATCTCATTATTCAATTTAGATATGTAACTGTTTATTGCTGACATAGTAGAGGTGTGTTTAATAATTTCACCATTGTGGGAACTGATATGTGAAATGATATCGGTTATTGATTCTATTTCGGAAGTTACTTTGTTTAACTCCTGTTCAATCTCAGATAGGCCAGTTTTTTGTGTAGTGATTTTCTCTGACTTTTCTTGTACTTGAGAACCTTTCCACTCAGGTGTAATAGGTTGTTTACATGTTGGACAATCGTGGTTGTTTTCATAGAAGTCAATCTCCTTTTGATTACGGTCAATATTAGTCTGAACCTTACCTTTGATTTGAAATAGACCCTTGGCTTTCTTGTCAAGTTTTACTTTCTTATCACCAACTTTATTTTGCAATACTGAAATGTGTTTGTTAATCAACACAATATCATTTTGCAATTTGTTATGTTGTTCTTTTGATTTTTCGATTTCTTCCAGTTTACGATTAATTTCCGTATGGTTATTCTTTTTGTGTTCTTCGATGTTTTGTTTCTGTAAGGTTATCTTTTCTTCTGTAAGAGATATGGCATACTTTGATTTATTTAATTCTTCTTTGATGGCAGAATTCTTTTCTTTAATCACATTGTTCATTGAGGAAAAGATTTGAATGTCTAATAGGTCCTCAATGATTGCTCTGCGGTCTGATGCCGACAGTTGCATAAACGGAACAAAGGATGCTGAACCAAGAATGACAACCTGCGTAAAAGACTTGTAATTTAATTTGAGAATATTATTCTCTAGTATCTCTTGATAGTCTTTTGCAGCTGCATCTTGGTTCAACAATACATCATTCAAATAAATTTCAAATATATTTGGTTTAATGCCACGAATAATTTTATATTTCTTTTGGCCAATATTGAAATGTACTTCAACAACAGCCTCTTTGCCGTTGACAGAATTTAGTAACTGTGGTTTATTAATTTTACGAAAAGGTTTACCAAATAAACCAAAACATAATGCATCCAGTATTGTGGATTTACCTGCACCATTGTGTCCGATAATCAAGGTGTTATTGGACTTAGTAAAATCAATCTCAGTAAAATGAGCTCCAGTGGAAAGAAAATTCTTCCACTTAATCTTTTGGAATAAAATCATGCTTGTTCAGTATTCAATGCCTCTACGTAGAGTTCTTTTAATAAGGTTTTTAACCTGTCGTTGTCAATACTTTCTTCCGTAATGCCATCAACATACTTGTTTAATATAGTGATTGTATCTTCAGCTTCATCAATCACTTCATCACCATCTTCCAATTCTGTAAAATCTTCAGCAATTGTAATGTCTGCTGGGTTTACATTATACAGGTTATTCATGAACTTGTCAAACAAATATGGGTTGTTTTTATTGATTACAACCAATTTAACATAGGTATTTGTATATGGTTTTAAATCTTTGCCATCAATTTCTTTGATTGATTGTTCTTTATCATCATAAATGATACGATGAAACATCTTGTTTGGATTTTCTATGAACTCAAGTTGGTGAGTATCCAAATCAAACAAGTGAAAACCCCGACTGTCATTATAATCTTGCCAAGTAAGTTCATACGGATTTCCCAAATAGTAGATATCATCACTAGAAGATTTGTGATGGTAATGACCACTAAAAGTGTGACTAAACTTCCTAAAAATTCCACGGTCTAACCCTCCTTCGGATGGCATACCACGATACATGGCAAAACCAGCAATTTCAAAATGACCCATACAAAACTTTGCATCGGTGTCTTTTAATGTCTTTAAAGAATCTTCATAATTCTCTGGACATATCCAAGGCATCATACAAATCTTATGTGGTCCAACATATATTTCGGTTGGATGGTCAATAACATTTAAGGTGATACCATATTCACCTAACAATAAATCGACTGAGTTAACATCGTTAGTGTTCTTAAAATAAGTATCATGATTACCAGCCAACATGTGAACTTGAATACCCATTTCAAACAATGGATCAAAGAACATTTGCTTTGCACGTTTCAACGAAAAGAAGTTGATATACTTTCTACGGTCAAACGTGTCACCAAGAATAAGTACAGTATCAATCTTTTCTTTTGTCAAAGTTGGAAAGAATGTGTCTTTATAAAACTTCTCATAGAAGTCTAAAAAAAGTGTTGAATCATTTCTCGCACCAAAATGTTGGTCTGTAATTATTGCTACTTTTGACATTCATCATATTCCGTGTTTAATTTTTTCAATCTTTCAACCTCAGCATTATATACTCTTTGTCTCAATTTAGAACTACTGTATGGATGTTGTCTATCATGGAAGAACAACTCTATACCGTTATCAAGGCAGTATTGTTTTGCAGTAAAAGGTTTTGATTTGTATTCATCACCTAAAAAACGTATATGAATTTTTTGTGTTTTGAAGATATTTTCCAAGTCTTCTTCGGTTTCATATACTAATATCTCATCAACATATTTACATCCCGAGATTTGAACGAACCTTTCATACAGAGATTGTACAGGTTTGTTTTTGGTATCTGGTCTATCAATAGTTGGGTCTGATTGTAGTGCCACTATTAAATGGTCACAGTGTTGTTTTTCAATCTTTAACATCGTAACATGACCAGCATGAAACAAATCCAACGTACTACAATTAAATCCTATTTTCATTATAAATCCTTTACTGATAATAATGGTGTGCCACTAATCGGCCATTCAATATTATAACCATCCCACTTGAAGTTTTCTTCTTCTGATTTATTGTATGGTGCATCAACAACATACTGTACAATTGATGTGTCTGAAAGAACCAAGTAACCATGTGCGTATTCTGGTGGTATAGAAAGAGCAGTGTTTTCATCCAACTCAATGCCAAACCATTTACCAGTTTCTGGTTCTAATGCAACATCGAATATTTTACCATATAATGGCATAACAATTTTTGTTTGATTTTGTCTATGCATACCACGTAACACATTATAAACAGATGTTGCAATATTGAGTTGTCTGAATTGACCTCTCATACCATCATCATTTATTTTCCAAAGTTCACAAAAGTTACCACGGTCATCATTAAATTTACGATGTGTAATAACCTTCAAACCAGGCAAAAGTTCACCATACGTCCTCATTATATCATTCCTCAATAAACTTTTCAAGCCCTTTTGGTTTCTTTGCCGCTTCTTTTTCGGCTTTCTTTGCTTTTCTGGCATCCTCATATGTTCCGATAAACTCTGCAATGTTGTCATACAGTTCAAATTGTTTGGTACTACCATCTTCACCTTCCAACATTTCAAACTCATCCAGAATACCGTACATCTCTGTGGCTTTATACTTCACATACAGTTGTTTCTTTTCTTTCTGTATGCGTCTTAGAAAGGCAAAGTAAATGATTTGAGTAAAGTATGCAAATGGATTGGAAGACTTTGTTGGATCAAAGTTTGCAAAGTACATTAAACAATTCTCAATACCATCCGAAACCATTTCATCTCGGTACGTGTAGTTAATGAAGTTTGGTTTATGTGACAGACCTTCGGCAATTTTCATCCAACATTCACCAATGTAATTTGGAATGTTTGGCTTTGGTTTGTTGGCAGCCTCAGCTTCTGCACATCTAGATTTATAATCTACCAGTGCCGCTAGGAAGTCTTGATTGTTTATATAATGTTTTTGTTTACTCATTCAAATGTACCATAAAAAGTTGTTGACAAGGGGCTTGACATGTGATATAGTCCTCGGTGTTCCCCTATGATGTTAATGTATTAAGGATTTACCAATTTCCTTTTCTTCGAAAGCAGCTAGTACCTCATCGTTGAGTTCCACTTCTCTTTCTTTCCTCTCAGAGTCTTTCAACTTAATGATAGCTGATGAATAATATTCTTCAAAATCATCGGTTGGTTCCATTGTGCATAGTATGTTATCTATACCAACCTCAACAGACTCACCTTTCATTACGAACACCGGTAACCAGTGTTGTAACATAAGATTTGTTCCTCTGAGCTCGAACAACATGGGATTGTCAATCACCACTTTGTTATCTTTTTCAAAAATGCAGTCACAGATTACATCTAGACCGTCTTTAAATCGTAAAATTTTAACTGCCATTTTTTAGTCCTATATTGTAAATTTTAAAAGAGAACTGTTCTTCATTATATATCTTCACTCTTTCTACGAAGTGTTGCAGAGTAAAGTTTGTATGTTTTTTGATTCTAAGGTCGTCCGCAATATCATAAAGAGTTGCAATCTCTTTGCCATCAGACTGTCTTAAACCACGGCCAATAGACTGTAGATTCCTAACTCTAGACTTAGATGGTGATGTGAATATAATGTTGTGCAGATTTCTAATGTTTGTACCAGTACTTGTTGTACCAAACGATGCCACAAATATAGCGTCATTTTCTAATTCCATAATTCTACGTATTTCTTCTCTGACTTCTGTTTCAACGTCACCATCAACAAAGAATACCTTACGACCAACGGCCTTTTCTTTAATCATTTCGTATAGTAGTTTACCGTGTTTCTTCATTTGAAACAATACTAATGTATTTTTGGTTAAACTTACTGCCAAATTACGGATGAAACGATTACGGTTTTCAGATTCTATTAAGTACTTCAGTTCATCTGGATAAGACTTGTCTTTCATTTGTTGACAAATCTCCTCAGAGTGTTTTAATACCAAACACTTGATGTTAAAAGATGACAGTTGTTTCTTGTCAATCAACTCTTTGGTTGTTACAACTTTTTTAGTTGGTCCAAACAAACCTTCTAGTACCAACTTATGTGTCTTTGTTCCATCCAAAGTTCCAGTAAGACCAATACGGTACTTGGCATTGACACATGATGTTAATATGGAAGTCAAAGACTGTGCTTTGAATAGATGGGCTTCGTCACCAATGACGTAATCAAATTGATGAAAGTATTCTGGCGGCATCTTGTAAAGTGATTGCCATGTGGAGATTGTTATTGCTTTGTCTGTTGTTTTTTCTTTACCTTGGTAAATTCTGTGTACGTGCATGTAGTTTTTAAAACCAGATTCACTTGCATAATCTCCAAAATCTCCATACAGTTGTTCAACCAATGAGGTGGTTGGTACAATAATAAGGCCTTTAAGATTCTGATAGTCCAACAGTTGACGACAAATTAAATAGATGATTAGTGATTTGCCTGATGCAGTCGGTGACAACAACAAGGTTCTACGTTTTTGTATTGCTTCAATGAACGCATGTTCTTGGTGTTCTCTGACACCAATTGGTTTGCCTTGTGAATGTAGATTCAAAGTATCAAAGAATTTATGTGCATGATACACAGAATATTCATCTTCAATTAGGTCATGTGAGTAGGCATATTCACGTTCATCACAAAATTCTGTAAGATATGGAACTAGTCCAAGATATAATTGACTGGTCTGTAGATTGAATAGACGAATCTTACCATCCCAAATGCGATTCCGATAGGCTGGAACGAACTGATAACCGGGTACAAAGAATGTGAAGTACTCTGATAGTTCCCGTGCAACGTGGCGTTCGCATTCCACTTTGCCGTAAACCTCGTTTACTTTGGTTATTGTGATGTGTTCACTTATTTCCATATTTTTTTCTATAATCTAGTTCTTCTTGAAACCACATAACCAAACTTCTCTGCTCATAGTTTCCTGGTTTGGTTGCCCATGCCAAGTAAGAATCTGGTAAGTCTTTGATATACCTACCTTTATGTTTACCCCAAGGCATTTTAGTATATCTTCTGGATATATGGTCTTTGTTCATTGGCCACCTATAAATTTTTCCCAGGATATAAAATCTCTTAACTGCCACGTTCTTTGTTTAAGTTCGGCCATAATTGATTCAACCACGGATGTAACTTCCTCATGGTATACTTTCTTTTCAAGTAACTTGATGAGGTCTTTATCTGCTTCTAGGTAGGTGTTGATATCCGATTTGAGTGCAAATTGAAATGGATCCCAACCATATTGTTCCAATTCTTCTTCGGACATTTTGCCAGTAAAGTATTCCCATTTGACCTTACGCATACGTAGATAATCAAAGTGGGCTTTTTTGGACGCAATCTTATGCTTGGTTAAAATACCAAGATACTTGCTGTGATATTTGGGAATGTTTAATAATTCTTTAGACGGCTCGGTTTGGTCTATAACCGCATCGCTTTCCCACATCTTTAAAATTTGTTCAAGTGTTTCCATATCTATTCATTTATCTATTCAAATAACAAAAATCTCTTTCAAAATCAACAACTTAACGTTGTTTTATCTATTCAAAACATTATAACACAAAATGATTACACTGTCAAGTAGTTGTATGATTGATATCTAAATGTTGCCGTTGCGGTCATTATTGTGTCCGCAGATTGCGTGGTGGCAAATCTAATATCACTAATACTTAAAGGAAATAAATTCGTGTAGTGTATTCTAAGTAAAGGATTGTTTAGTCCACTTAAAATACTTAATGTGGCATCTGAGAAATGTTTATTGGTCTGTAACTCTCTACTGCCACCACGTTCTTCGAATCCGTCTGGATCAGCCATTGTTAAAAACCAATCATACAAATTTTTCCATCCTTGTAGTTCTTCATCCAATATGAATTCTACAACCAATGGATCGTATGATAATTTGGTACCAGGTGAATACATGTCCAAGAACGGTGTTGCTCGGCTCACTTCACCTAAAGATACGCCAGGAAGATTAACAGTTTGGCAGAAATATTGTGTTGTTCTAATTCTATCAAACGTTAATAAAAACTTCGTTGACTGTAATAGGTTTGTGTTCTCAGGACTTCTGTTTATTGCTGTCATTTTATCTCCTCTATCAGTATTTAGGAGCCAAAAAAAAGACCACCCGAAGGTGGTCTTTAAAGTGTCACTCTGCGGTGACTCTGGTCTTACATCAAGTTTTTAACTTGGAAGATACGGTAGTAAACGTTTGAACGTGCGTTCAATGCGCCATTGCCACTTGTCAAACCAGTTGCGAATGGGTTTGCAACCATGCCGTAACGTGTTTTGAAACCAATCTTTGGTTGGAATGTGTACTGGTCAATTGCACGAACCATTTGCAACGGTACGTATGGGCAATAGAAAATACCAGCGTCATAAGGAGAAGTACCCTTATAACCGATTGTCACCAATTCTTGGTTAGATGTGTAACCACCGAAGTATGGGTCGATGTAGACCTTGATACGACCGTGTAACATACCAGCAAATGTATTGCCTGTGTCATCAACTTGTAGGTCAGCGTTTAGGTTAGGTGTGTATTGCAACACGCCAGCCATAGCCATAGCAGAAGCAACATCAGATGATACAATCATCACGTTGCCTTTACCTCTACGAGTTTGTTTTGCAATAACGTTAGCATCACGTTCGATTTGGAAAATCAAACCTTTGAAACGTTCAACAGACCAACGACCGTTAGAGTCTGTGTCCAAGTCGAAAGAACCAGGAGTTGTAGTACCATACTGAGCGCCTGCAACAGCACATGTGTAGATAGTACGGATAACTTCACGGTTGATTTCAGCAAGAATCTCAGTAGAAAGAATGTTGCTCAATTCTGTTTCAGCATCCAAACCATGGATTGCTTTCAAGTCTTGTGCAAGTTCTAGTGAGTATTCAGCTTTCAATGCACGGCTTTGTGCAGTAACAGTAACTTTCTCAATTGAGAATGCCATTTGTTTGAAAGGACTATCTGTGTCGGCACCTAGTGCTTCAGCAGTTGCTGTTGAAAATGCAATACCAGTTGTGTAGTGGTTAGCAGTCAAATCTGCAACAGGGTTTGTGCGGATATCTGTTGCGTTGTTACCACGGAATCCGTATGGATTAGAAGTAGACAATGCACCAGAGAACTCTGTGTTTGCTTCGTTGAAGAACGCTTCGTTTGCGTTGTTTGGTGAACCAGATTGTGTGTCGTAACGAGCACGCATCGCAAAGATTAGACCAGTAGGTCCAGTCATTGGTTGAACGCCTGCAACATCATAAGCAATCAAGTTAGGCAATGCACGGCGAACCAAACTAATCAAGATTGGGTCGTAGTTAGAAATGCCAGAACCTGTAACGTTTGTTGGTGCAGAAGACACAGCAGTTTCGTTCAACTGTTGTGATGCTGCAGCCATTTCACGTTGTTGGTTTTCCAAAACAAGTGCTGTAACAGCTTTCTTGTATGGGTCTTTGATGGACTCTAGGCCTTCGTGTTCAAGGACTGGTGCCCATTTCTTTTGTAGTTCTTCGGTTAGATACATTAATGTTCTCCTTATTAGTATCTTTTATTGGTAAAGTTTATTTATTTAGCCAATGATTTAGAGATGATTTGTGCGTACTGAGCGATTGCAGGATCAGTAGATGCCATTGGCTTCTTCTCATCTTCAACTTCTACAGCTTCATGTAGAGCAGAACTAACTGGCGCTTTAACTGTTTGTTGGAAGTATGAATCTACCAATGTTTCTAGTTTGCGACCAAATTCTTCTTCAGTAGTAAACTCAACAGTCTCTGCGAGTGATTTTAGTTTTTCTACTTGTGTCTGCGTCAGGCCTTCACATACTGTATGTATAGCCTCTGTCTTTTTAAATTCGTTAATTTGTTTCTTCATTTCAACGTTACGTGAAATTTCTTCGTTGACTGAAGTTTCCAATTCCTCAACCTTTGTGGTCAATTCTTCTACAACATCCACTTTTTCTTCTGGAATATCAATGTAGTGTTCTTCGAATAGACCTTTTAGACCACGAATGAAATCTTCAACGATTTCAGAACGTAGACCTTTTTCGATTGCCAATTGGTTTTCTTTGAACCATTCTTCGGCCATATAGTTGATGTAATCATCCAACTTCTTAGCCAAATCTTCTTTAACTGATTCAACAGCCACTTCGAATTCTTCGTACAATGCTTCTTCAACTTCTTCCATAATGGATTGTGAACGAGCAATAACGGCAGATTCAAAAATTGTGGTTGCTTTTGTTTTGAATTCTTCTGAAAGGTCTTCACCTGAAAGCAATGCACCTACGTCTTGGTCCATTTGTTCTTTCATTTTTTGTTTCTTCATCATAGACTTAATCATTTTTTTGTCTTCTGCTGCATCTTCATGACCTTCTTTTTCTTCTGCAACAACTTCTTCCGCTTCTACTTTTTCTTCAGCATAAGACTGGAATGTTGCACCTGGATTTGCTTGCATCATTTGTGGTGCAAGTTTAGCTTTAATACGGTCACGAATTGCGTTGTAATCAGTTGCTGCAGCTTGAACAGCTTTGTGTTCAGAACCTTGTGAGTCAGCAGGACCGGACAACTTCTGGCCAGGTTCTGAACCAACTGGTGGTGTTGCGCCTGGTGGTGTTGCTGTTGGTGTACCTTTTGTGTAGTCACCAGTTTGGTCATCTTGTTTTTTGATTTCGCCAGCAACTTCGCCAACATCTTTTGTGCCATAAGCAACAGATGTAGGTAACTTTGAAGGTGCGTCTTTGTGGCCACGACTTACAGATGCATCAAAAGTTTCTTTGGCACCTTCTGTAAGAATTGATTTAGCGGCGTCTGTCAGATTAAATTTTCCCATTTTGAGAATCTCCTTGATTTATATTGGATATTTATATTTAAAGTTTTTTAAGGAAGTTTTCAAAGATTTTTAAACTTACAGTTTCAATCTCTTTGCGTGATGCTTGCTTAATCTCTTGTTTAGCTTCATCGTAATGTTGTTCGGTCCAAACACCGTTAACCAACATCCATTCCTTACCTTCCATAATGCCTTGTACAAAAGCACCAGGCGCAGAAGGATCTGCTACAATATCTGCCGCTGTGGCCAGATGAAAGTCTCCTTGAACGACATTGATGCCGTTTTCCATTTTAAGAGAACCCATACCTCTAGATGACACACCAAGTTGTGCGCCGCCTTCAATAAGGTTTCTTGCAATGTTACCCATAGGGGTTTCAAGAATTTTTGCTTTGCCTATCCAAGCATTTCCCTCTTGACGTAGACCCACAATTAAGTGAGACACACGGTCAAGATTAATGGATGGGGTGTCTGGATGTCCCAGTTCACCAAAGGCACGATTTTTATTAATGTATTCTTCGCTGTAACGGTTAACTTCATTACGCATTGTTTCTTCTCTATACATGCGTTTATTTTTGTTAACCGATTCTGCAACTAGAAACGGACCTTCAATGAAAAGAGTTTTCTTTCCATCTTTTTCTTCCGTTAAGTATTGTACCGATTCGGTAAGTTCTCTAATGAGTTTCATTTTAATCCTTATGGTCTTATGCCGTAACTACCGTAGTTAAATGCAGCTGGATCGTTAAACTGACCACGTTGATAGTGTTCGTTGTCTTTACGTAATTCTAATATTAATGTATATGAATTGTTTGCGACCATGCCTCTAGTTTGAATACCTATATCACCTTTGGAGTTTGCTGTTCCTTTTGTGTTGTTTGGTATCGTTACCCAGTTACCTTGGCCATCAAATTCACTGTTGCCATTCAACATGAATATTGATACGCTGGTATCAGCACGCCAAAATAAATTAACATCACCAGTATTAGGACCTGAATACCATAAACGATTCAGAGATAAACCATAATAAGATAGTGGGCCTGTATTTGCGGTCGATGAAAGTAAGTTTGCTTTCGAACTATCTAATGCACCATATAATGTATTAGCCGTAATTCTGTTGCTATTTTCTTCTTGACCGGTACCATCAAACTTGCCTGTTAACTTAATAACAGCATGTTCTGTTGTGTCTTTAATGACTTGATATGTAAACAAATTTGCCATTTGAAATCCCTGTTATTGTTTGAATAATATTTATACCAGTGTCAAAATTATTCAGTTTCGGTTGTTGCAGGTTCATCTGCATGTGCAACCTCATCTTCAGCAGTTGCATCATCTGGATTCATTAATTGTTTTGCAACTTCTACCTTGTGTGTTTCAATATGAGCTCTAACTCTATCGTGTAGTGCAGAATATAATGCATTACGCATTTCGATTGCGTTATCTGTTTCTGCGTAGTCTACTATTTCTCTTGCTTTATCCATTGTTATCTCCTAATTATAAAATGCGTTTCAATCTGGTAAATGTTGTTTCAACTTCTTCTAAGCTGAGGTCACCTTTAACCGATTTCGAACCACTGGAACTTTTTGGTTTACTACTTGATGATGAACTACCACCACCAGAACTGGAACCACCAGCTGGTGCAGGATCAGGCATCAATTGTGCCTGTTGTACCATTTGGTCGGTTTGAACTTGTCCTAACATCTGTTGTTGTGCAACATCATTTGTTATACCAACAGGCAATCCAAGACCCATTTCTTTTTCTGTTTCAATTTCTTTATCCATATCTTCAATCTCATCATCTGTCAGGCGCAACACATTTTGTTGAATCCATTTTTGTGAGAAATAACGGCCAGTGTATGGATCAACCGATTGTAACAACGTTAATCTTTGTGACATTAATTCCGCTTCTTTTAATTCGGAGAAATTATTATCTTTAATGAAGTCATAATGAATATCTTCTTTAAACAATTCCCATTCTTCATCTGTACAAATGCCTTTTAGTACACACTGTACACGTAATGCTTGATTGAATACTTCGGAAAATTTACTTCTTAATCTGTCCACAAATTTAGAGAACTTTAATTCATCTCTAGTAATCTCTGATGAACGACCAAGTGAAAATCCTTGGTTAGGTTCTAACCTAGAGATTGGAACACACAACGCACCATAGAGTTTCTTCTGAAAGTATTTAACGTCTTCCAACTCGCCTAGGTTCTGTCCACCTGGTAGTGTAGTAATCTCTGTACCTTTGCCACCTTCTCGGCGTGGCAACCAGAAGTCTTCCATCATGGACATAAACTTACGGTCATCACGTACTTCACCTGTATTGGCATCATAGACAAGTTTATTTTTATACTTGACCATAATATCACGCATGTATTGTTCGGCTTTTAATTTTGGTAAATTGCCAACGTCAATGTAAAAGATACGGCGTTCTGGAGCTCTCGAAATACGGTAAATGACCGTTGCATCCTCAATCATACGTAGTTGATTAAGAGGCTTGATTGCTTTATGTAGATAACTCAGAACAACCGCACGGCGGGAGTCCATAAGACCCGATACCACCGAAATAATAGAGTCTGTTGTAATGCGAACACCAACAGGACCAAAATTGGATGCACTACCACTAACAACTTTGTCGTTGTATATGTAGTACTCATTCACTGGTTGCATAACATCTGCACCAGTTCTTTCATCTTTTTGTTTCTTCATCTCACGAACCTTACGTAATCTACGTGGGTCGATGTAACGAAGTTCTTTGATACCTTCTTGTGGTTTCTCACGGTCAATAATGATGTGATAGTACATTCTACCATCAACATAGTAACGGCGGAAGATATCTTGTGCCATGTTCTGATAACTCAACATACGCAAAACGGTATTGAATTCTTCTTTAATGGCCTTTTTAATTTTGTCGGCAACTTTTAAATCATCTAAAATAATTTGTGTTATTTTGCCATCATCATCTTGAACAATAGCCTCATTAACTATATCATCTATCGCAGATTCAATTTCAGGTTGCATAGCCATTTCACGGTAACGAGAGATTAGTTCTACTTCATTCTTTGCGGTACCGTCAAGGTCAACATAAGTGCCGTAGTAAGCGGCAGATGTAATAGTTAATGCCCCATCGTCTTGCGTTGGTGGTGCAAATGATTGTTGTGCGGTAGAATCTTCCTCATCCTTTTGGCGAGAAATTGTAAAACCGAACAGTGAAAATTTATTTGTGTTGTTTGCCATAGTTTGTGTGTAATTATAAAATCAAAAAAACATGGGAGACCCTATTGGGCCTCCCGTTATATATCAAGATGTTGTGTCTGTTTCCCAGAATTGGTAAGCAAACGTACATGTAAATTCTTCAATTGCGTCATTTGAACCCCAATCAAGGTCGATTGGTGCCAAATCTAATGGAAATAAACCAACGAAATTATATTTCTTCAATTCGTTGCCTGTTTTACCATATTGAATAACGTTTGCATCAACAGAATAACCATTAGAATTTCTTGCTGCACCGCTTCTTACGTTACCTGAGTGACTATTGATAGAGTTCATCCAGTTTTCTAAAGAATTTCTGATTGCAAAATCTTCATCGTTAATGATTGTCAATGTCCAGTCAGCAAAAGTTCTGTTACCTGGAAATTTCATCTCACGTCCAAAGTAAAATACTGGAACTGTACCAATTGAAGAACCTGGTAGTTGTGCTGTTTTGGCCATAAAGGTTAGTTTCTGACCAGCAGCTGTTGAGTTTGTTACGTTTGATGGAAATATTAAAGAGACAGAGAATAAATTAGGACGTGCTCCGTCTCCAATCATATTAGCTCTGAATTCTGATACATTAAATGCCATTGTTTTCTCCTATATCGTTTATTTATTAAGCTGCGCCAACGATTGTTACGAAGTCAACACCAGTACCAACAGCAATAAAGTTCAACTGAATGTAGTTTACTGAACGTGCAGGTTTAAGGTAGATATCTCCAACGAATTGGTTGCTATCAATAACTTGTTGTGTGTTGTTTGTTGAATCGCAAACAACTCTAAAGTCTGTCAAACCACGGCGTCCTTGAATGTCACGCAAGAATGGTGATACTAGAGCAATAAATTGTGCTCTTGTAAATTCATCATTCAATTCAAACATTGAGAACTTGGCAGCTTGTGCAATTGCCTTTTCAAGTGTAATAAACAAACGGCGAACGTTAATACGGTCAAATGCTGATGGTTTATTTAACAATGTTTTGTCACCAAACAATACTGTGCCTTGACCTGGGAATGATACAACTGGATTAACACCTGCTGCATACAATGTATCACGGAATGACTTGTTTGGATTCCATGCTAACTTAATACAGTTCTTAATTGCGCCACGGTTGAAACCAGCTGGTGAGAACCATGGGTCACGAATGTTGTCTGTGTACACACACAATCCAGCAATATCACCGTTCAATGGTATCCAACGATATGTGTTGTTGTACTTGTCGAATTGGTATTTCCATCCAGAATCAGCAACAACATAAGAAGAACTTCTTGATAGTGTTGCCAACCAATCTTGAATATTAGTTGTTTCGCTGCCTGCTTTATTAACTACGTCCGCATATCTTGGAGAGATAAAAGCCACACAGTCTGCACGACCAACAGCAATGTTATCAATAACATATTGTTGAACTGTAATTGAATGTCCGCCTGTTAGTACCAAGGCAACGTCAATAGATTCTTTGTTAGCAAACAAATCGTAAGATAGTTGTAAGTTTCCATCAGTTGGCGCAACAGAAGAACCTGTAATTAAACTAATTAATTGATTGGTTGCTGGATTTGCAAAAGTTCTGCCTGCAGCAGTTTGTCCCCATGTAGCATTTGTTGTTGCATAATCAACAGGATCCATTGCATAAACATATTTTGAGTTATTGAAAATAACTTGTTTATAGTAGTTTGTAACACCGTTGATAACTGCATCAGAAGCAGCCGAAACAAAACCGTATGTTTCTAAGATTGCACCGGCAGAACCTGTAAACAATCCATCTTGGTCAATAACAACGATGTGCATCTCATCATTTACACCATTAACAGAATCAGCAAAATCTGATGTGCCTGGTGCAGATGTGAAATAATTTTTGTATGCCCATGTGCTATATGTTTGTGTGTTTGCACAAACAGCAATATTGATAGAGTTTCCTAAAACACCTGCATATCTGGCCGCAAATGGACCGTAACTATTACCGTTATTGGTATTTAAATAAGTAGATTCAAAAACATCTTCGTTTTTAATTTGTACATTTAATGTACTACCATCGGTTGCATTGTTTGCTAATGCACCAACTGCACGTACAACACTTAAGTTATTACCATAAGACAGAAAGTTTGCAGCAGTAAAGAATGATACTGCTGAATCTGAATTAGGTTTACCATATGTGCTTGCGAGTGTTATTTCACTATCTATCTGTTTTACCTTGTCTGCTGGACCCCATTGAAAGGTTCCAGCAAATGCACCAGCGGTCTGTTGAACTGCGGGTACAACTGTTGTTGCGTCCACTTCAGCTACAGTTACGCCTGGAGAGATTTGAAATGCCATTTTATTCTCCTTGAATTATTATGTTCTTTTGGCAAAATACCATAAGAGTATTTATGAAAGGCTGGTTTTATAACCTTTCCAATCTGTTTCTCATAAACTTTGCATACGTTTCTCCACCGTCTGCAACTTCCCACATGTCACCACCCATAATCTCAAAATCATGTTCCAAACCATCTTCGATGATTGGAGCTGGCAAAACATCATCATCCATTTGATTCATATTTTCTAACTGAATCTGTTTACGTATGTCGTGGTTAACAATCTCTTTAAAATATTGTTGGGTTGTTACCCAAGAAAACATGACCAGAGACATGACCATATCGTCATTTGCACCATCTTCTGCACTAAAGGAATTCTTTTGCTGAATAAAAGTGGTCAACTCGGAGTATGTATCAAAATCTTGAATCAACAATTTGTCACCTTCAATCAAAGTCTTAAGGTTTGAACAACCAATTGCCTTGACCTGAGGAGACATTTTCAATCCCATTTGAACGCCACGGGCAAACCCAGCCGACAATTGTTGCGGTTTCTTATTGCCTGTAAATATTTTCCAAAGGTTTTCATATTCAAAATCTGAATGTAATGAGTCTGCTACCTGGGGATTGTTATTAATTTCCACCAAAACATATGCATCGTTGTAATATCTCGCTGCATTATAGATGACTGTTGGAAACAATATAGGTGTAATTGATGAACTCTTATAGGTTGCCACTTGTTTGTATGGTGTCTGTGAGATATCAATTACAGAGAAGGCTGAACTATCAAGATTTCTACCTTCTGAAACATCGACCGTGATTGCATACAGGTGGTCGGATTTAGATTCATTCACACCTTCTTTAACCGGATGTTCATATATTTTTAACAGGTCGTGGTTCGCAATTGGGTCGGTATATACCAACTGTTGCAGTTTGTAACCAGAAACCAAAGTGTTTGAAGAACCTAAAAACTCAGTTTCAAATTCTTGTGAGAATTGTCGTTGAGAAGTATTGCGAATTGTTTCTTCTTTCCACTTCTCATCTCGACCAGGTACTTGTGACCAATGTATTTCAAAATTAATATAATTATTTTTCTTATTAATTGAGTCCATCCATAACTTGTAGAATAGATTCATACCATTAGGTGTAGATACAATAATAATCTTTGTCTTTTTACCTGATGAAATTACAGGGTAAACAGAGTTAAAGAATTCTTCCGCAATATTGTTTGGTACGAAAGCAAATTCATCCAAGAATACGATGTTAAAAGAACCTCCACGAATTGCAGATGATGAAGTGGATGCAGCAACAATCTTGGAACCATTTTCAAGTTCTACGTTACCTTTGTTCCATGTAACGATACCTTGTTGTAACCACATTGGCAAATTTTCATATGCAAGTTGGTATTTGGCCAAAATATCACGAGCCAAAGCACCTTTGTTTGCAAGAACTGCACAGTTTTGTTGGTCTGTAAATATGGTTGCCCATAACATATACGCTACGGTGGTTGTAGTTTTACCAACCTGTCGAGGACATTTAGTGATAACGAACCGGTTGTCCTTGAAAAGTTTTAACATTTTTTCTTGGAACGGCCACATCTTAAAGTTGATTAGGCCGTCATCAACGTTAACAATCTTAATATAATTTTTTGCAAAATAAACAGGGTCTTTGGCACATTTTATATATTCATCAACTTGTTCCTGTGTATATTCTACCTTAACACCGGCCTTTTTAAGTAATGGATTATCTCGGTACGCTTCACCAAATTTTAAATCTACATTATCAATCATTCTTTACTTTTTAAAAGTTTATTTAATTCAGCGGTTGAACCAACGAAAATTGCTTTATCAATTTTGGTATCACCTTCTTTTTGTTTACCATCCATTGTACGCATTTGTTTTTGTACCGCAAGTAGTTCTTTGTTCGCATCAACCACATTCTTTAGTAGTGTTGCATAGACTTCAAATGCCCGTGGATGTTGTCCAGCAGATGCAATGTGTCTTAGTTCTTCCATTGCATCTTTGCCGTTATCAATCAACTCTTGTAGATTGTCCTTCGTTTGTTCGTAGGCATCTTGTAAGTCTGTTTTTAAATCTGGACCTTCTTCACTCTTAGTAACTACCGGTAACAGAGGTTTTACTTCTTGTTCTACCGGTGTTACATCAAATAATTTTTCCATGTTTTTGTCAAATGTATTCATATTTTTAATTTAGTTTATAATGCTGCGATTCTAGTCTTAAAGTCATTGAAGTCGGATGATGCCGCAACCAATACCTTTAGATTAGCCAAAGGTACAGAAGCACCAACTTGAATTGTATTGTTTGCAAATTGAATGCTTGCAACATTTGCCAAAGATTTTCCACTTACATCTAAAGCTACGTTGCTTGATCCTGAAGAAGGTATAACAATTGTTCCGTTGCTTGTAAATTCCCATTGTTCTTTAAAATAATCAACTGTTTGTTCATTTTCTGGACTAGGATTCTGATAAGTAACAGCATTCATTGTATATGAATATGTTGTATTAATAGCAAGTGTTACTGTTGTGTTTCCACTACCAACTGTTGTGCTTGTTGTGGTTGCTGCAGATGGTACAGTCACATATGTAAAGTCGCCCCATTTGGTTGAACTTGAATATGCATACAGACCAGGTAAAGTTCCGTCTATCGGTAATTCATAGGTAATTGCAATTGCTTTTGAACTGCCGTTTGGATATGCATATCCGGTACCAACAAGAAAATCACCTTTTACGTCCATCTGTCTATGGCCAAGTCTAATATTTTGACCTGCGCCTGGAACTTGAAGTGAATTTGCCCAAGCAAGGTAACCATTGGCCGCAAGCACCTTGTAATTAATGAATCCAGTTTTACTGTTAGGGTCTGTGGTTGTTCCGTTTACATATAGATAATTATTACTATACTTAATCCAATTAATTTTTGGTGATGTTACACCAGTTATTTCTTTTTCCCAAACCAATTCGTTGTTTGCTCTAAACATATAGATGTTTGTATTCGTTGCAGCATACCAGTTGTTTGAAGAATCGTAACTTAGTCCAATGATTGTGTTTCCATATTTGTTGACATTACTTGTTCTAATGTAAACACCTTCTGTATCAAACTTATGCACTTGGCCGTTTGCTGATCCAACTAATAAACCACCACGATTTGGTAAAGCAATAATAACGGATGCGTTTGCCGCATTACCTGCATTATAAAACGTGAAATACAATTCACCTGTAATATCAAGACCCGTAATTAAATTGTGTTCACCAGTATAATATGGAAAATCTTCATCGTCAACACAGATATCTTTAGAACCAATTGAATCGGTAATTAAAGTGTTCCAAACATTTTGTCCGAGATAATTGAATTTTGTAACACGGGTTGAACTGTCATCTGGAATGTTTGTCAATAAGTATATGTTGTTATTTCCATCAACTGTTACTGAATCACCATAACTTGCTACTAATGTTCCACCCACGTTGGCCGCAGGAACAGATTTTCTCCAATATATTGAACCATATGGATCAAATTTAATAACTGTTGCCTGTGGTAAACCAGTAACTTCATTCTGTGTTGTCATTGATACTACAATGTTATTTGCAGAATCATATGCAACACTATGGCCATACGCATTGTTGGCTTGTGTATCTATTTGACCAAACAACATACCCCAAGCTCTTTGTTCATGTGGGTCAGTAGCAATTTCAACCTTTGTATTACTATACATGGTGGTATTGTCAAATAAAATATCACCCAATGAAGCAGTGTTTGCTTTGTTGAAAGCATTCTGTGCCAACTCTTGGTTGGTTTCATAATATGTATTTGATGTATTTGAGTTAAAAGAAACTGTAGTATACAACTCAGTAAAGTTGTTATTTGTTTTGGTAAAAGCCGTTCTTAATGAATCGCCTTTGCCATCATTTGCTCTAATACCAATATTAATAATTTGTTTAGCCATTTATTTCTCTCGTTTTGTTTACTGATTTGCAGCTTTATTGATTGTAGTAACTTCAGCCAATGTATTATCTGCCTTAGCTTCTTCTTTGTCAACAGACATGTAATCAATATCTGTACTAACTCTACCAATCGAATCGACTTCAACGAATTTCAATGGGTTCAAGTTGTATGATGTAAAGTTATAATTTGCCAATGTGTTAATCCCGTATATAGGTTTGTCAGACACGAAGTTTCCTGTTAGTTCTTTTAGTCTCAATACATTATCTGTAAATTGAACAACCATGCCTGTTGCTGATGCATCATCTGGAGTATAACCTTGATATACTTTTTCACCCACTTTATATGTTCCATAACCAGAATCTAAGTTCATGTAAAATTCAATTACTTCTTCTTGTGACACTAAGTTGTAAACAGAAACAAAGGCACGATTGATAACACTAGTCTCTGTAACCTTACCAAATATAAAACCTTTGACTGTGAAGTTCAATGTCCAAACAATCATTCGAGTTTCATTTTCTCTACCACCTTCATAAGTAATTTCATGTTGTGTGGAATTTAAAATGACAGGAACTTCTTTAATAATTCCCATCTCAGGAATAAGGTTTAATTTAATCGTATAATCTGGTGTAAAGAATGGTAAAATGTGTTCAATGATTTGTGTACCATCTTCTATGTTACGTACATAGATGTAAAGATTAAAATCGAAATTGTATGGTACTGGATTGTATTGTGAAAGTACTCCTGATGGTGGAGTTCCTGAAAAATTTTTAATGTTTGTGTTTTGTTTTCTACTTGAGTCGTATGATAAACCAGCCATTTCAAATGACATACGAGGTAAAGTCAATTGAACTTTTTTATCTAAATTCAAATCTTCTTCAAGGCGCATGACATAACGTTCTTTACTTGCATATGCAATAGGAACAATAAATCTTTCTGATTCTGTAAGGTCTGGTTTAAATCTATACAAGGTAATGCTATCAAATAGATTACCAAATCCTACAACCAATTTTCTTATGACACGATTATATGTTGACATTAAATTCTTCCAAACGGATTGGTTTCAGTGAAGTCAATAATGTTATTTGCAGTATCAAACAAATAAGAATTGTCGTAACTTTCATTTTTTGTACTATCTTTTAATGGATCATAAGATGCCAAAAAGTATCTTGCATTACTTGTTGCACCAATGATTGCAACGTTGTCACGGAATTCACCTGCAATATTTGTGACCTTTAGTGAGTCATCTGGTTTGATCCATTCTTGTACTAAAGCCACAACCCATGCATTTGCTTGTGTATTATCTGTAGATTGAAATACAACTTCTCTAGCTTCATATGTTCCAGTTCCAGTACCAGTAGTCAAGTCTAGTGTGTAACTTGATTGAATCATTACATCATCAATGTCTTCCACACCAGTGTCGATAACTTCTTGTGAGTACTTGAATTTCTCTAGTTCCAATTCATAGAAGAATGGTATCTTACGTCCCAACATGAAAAAGTCTTTTGTTTGGTTTGTAAATTTAATTTCAAACAACTCACCAGTACCATTTAAGAACGGTACATAAATCAAATCACCTTCTCTTGGTCTTGTGAATATATCTTGTGGTACACGTTGAGAGAAAGAACGTTTAGAAAGAATGATGTTAACAGTGTTCTTAATTTCAAGACCAAATTTAGAAAAGAATTCTTTTTCGCCACCATATTCCATAGAACTTGATAGGTAGAATTCAATTGGAAAGGCTGCACTGAATCTTTTAATTGGATCTTCACCATACAATATGTCTCTATCGGTTTCATTTTCAATAGGTAAATAGTAGGCGTCAAAACCCATAATCTTGATTGATTCAACAATCAAGTCTTCAACTACCCTCTGCTCAGCAAGAGAGTTATAGTTATTGAAATAAACCGAGGTTGCCATATTAGTTCATGAACATTTCTAGTGGTGCACCATACTTGTCACCAATTTCTGCATGTAACGCATCTATTTCTTCTTTGGCCTCACCATAGATTTTGTCACCATTTAACTTGACACCACCTGGCAATTGAATGCCTTCAAACTTTTTAAGGTTATTTCCCCAAGAACGTTTGATAAGTGCTGTTGCATATTCTTTTAACCAACGGTCATTCCAAGCTTGTGTATACACATCAGGATCAATTACCGCATAACATTCTGCAATTACTGTTGTACCGATTGGTGCTTCGTTGCGACCCCAACCCCAATCAATATACAATCTTTGCATGTGTCTTTGGAATCTAATAGGAACTTCACCAGTGAACAGTTGTTCCAACATACGCAAGTGTTGTAATGTCAACGTATAGTTAATGTATGAAGCGGAGGTAAAGTCATACAGTTCATTTAAACGCAACTGGTATCTCAAATCAAACATATTGACTTGAGAATGTGAATCTGAAATAGGAAATATTCTGGTTATACCAGCAATTTGTAGAACGTTGTTTGAGGAATCTGTGGCTTGAGCTATGTTCAAATACTTGTTGTTAATGTCTGTCTGGTCTATTTTTTTAATGTAATAGACTTTTTGCAGACCATCAAAATGGTAATCTTGCCAATATTGAAGTGCATCATCAATACGGTCTTCTACCTGGTCGTCATCAACGTTGATTTCGATTACTGGAAACCCTAGTCTACGCAGGCAATAATCTTTGAATGCCGTTCTTGTTGTGATTGTTTTCGCCATTATATCCCCCTATAGGGATATTTATGCTTCGGGTTTCCACTCAAATTACATCCAATATTCTCTTTGGGCAATTTCTCCAAAAGGTTTAACGATATTTGCATCAATTCTTCCGTTGATTGTATTTGTCATAGTTGTATATGATTTACTTGCAGCGTTTTGCATCGAACCATTAGTTACCAATAATATATTTGCATCAGAAACTACATTTGAAGCAACAACACTTTGAATAATATTCATCTGGCCAGCAATTGTAGATATGTTTGCATCACCAACTACATTTGAAGCAACAACACTTTGAATAATATTCATCTGTCCTGGAATAGG
>Ga0208232_1000045_pt1 | contig 29760 bp, 34 predicted proteins | sample LakMenEpi24Aug12_FD_150729 | JGI IMG/M metagenome (GOLD analysis project Ga0208232, IMG submission 150729) | Freshwater microbial communities from Lake Mendota, WI - 24AUG2012 deep hole epilimnion (SPAdes) | ecosystem: Environmental > Aquatic > Freshwater > Lake > Epilimnion/Euphotic zone ... | reverse complement strand
GTTAAACGACACAACAATCTTTGATCCATTTGCATCTGATTATTTCTTTTGGATTGATGGCGGTTTAACATCAACAGTACCTAAAGGATATTTCACAAAAGATAACGTATTAGATAATCTAGATTACTATTGTGAGTTAACTGAAAAGTTTGTTCACATAACATACCCATATACCGCAAACGATGAAATACATGGGTTTGAAAGAAAAAAGATGGCCGAATATTGCGGTGTTGACTTTGTTGATTACGTTGCAAGAGGTGGTTTCTTTGGGGGTAGAAAGTCCATAATATCTCAAATGAATGGCTTGTATTATAGTGTTTTAGAAACAACCATTAAGTCGGGTTATATGGGTGCTGATGAATGTTTATTTACAATACTTTGTCATAGACATCCAGATATAATCCATAGGTTTGAAATTGAAGGTAATGGTTTAGTGTGGCCATTTTTTGAGAATCTAAAAACAATTAGAGAAACTGTAAAGAAAACTAAAAGAGGTTTGAAACCATTTTCAGATGTGAAAACAACTCTTTATGTGTTGACATATAATTCGCCAAAACAATTTGAAACATTAATTAAATCATTTGAGGAAGTTGATCATGATTTTTTGTCTAAACCAAGAAAAGTTTTATTAAATAATTCAATCGATAGAACTACTGATGAAGATTATAGAATGTTATGTGAGAAATATGGGTTTGAAGAAGTTAAAAAAGATAACATAGGCATATGCGGTGGTAGACAATGGGTTGCTGAAGATTTTGAAGCCAGTGATTCTGATTACTATATATTTTTTGAGGATGATATGAATCTACACCCAAAAACAAATGAAGTTTGTGGTTCAGGGTTTTCAAGATATAAAGAAAATTTATTTAGTAAGTCAGTTAGAATCATATATGAAAATGAATACGATTATTTAAAGTTATCATTTTCAGAATTCTTTGGTGACAATATGGTTCAATGGGCATGGTATAATATTCCACAAAATATTAGGGATAAGTATTTTCCAGAGAAAAGAAGATTACCATTGAAGGGTTTTGACCCAGATGCGCCTAGAACCAATTTTTCTTTAATGAAAAAATACCAAGACGTTACATATTTGGAAGGTGAGGTTCATTATTGTAATTGGCCACTATGGGTATCTAGAGATGGTAATAATAAATTGTTTTTGGAAACCAAATGGAATCACCCATTTGAACAAACTTGGATGAGTAATGTGTTTCAAATGCAAAAAGATAATAAAATAAAATCCGCGGTTTTACTGCTTTCACCAATTAAACATGATAGATTTGAATTTTATCCTGGAACAGAAAGAAGAGAGAATTGAAAATATCGTGATATTTATATGTAAAAAAAAACTATGGCACAATTTAAAGTAATCGGTATTAACGCTTCAGAAGAAAGCGGTTTAACCAAAGAAACAATTGATCAAACATTTGCAACAAGAGATGAAGCTCATACATATATAACCACGAATTTTACTTGGGATATGTTTGATAATGAAGAAACTAACGAGCATTATATGGCTTTAAGGTTTCATCACAACGATGTTGCATATGATTTCTTCCAGGTTCACGAAGTTGCTGAAGTGGTTGAATAACCATTTTAAAAACATAAACAGATAAACGCGACATAGATGGACCCTGATGGTGATAAAAAAAATAAAATCTCTAAGAGAGAAAAACAAAAGAATAACTTTCTACAAAGATACGTCTCTAATGTTAGCGATGTTCTTTCTCCCATTTGGGTACGACGCCTTATTCAAATTAATAATGGATTTGAGTGGTTCGTATTGGGTTGCCGATATCGTTTTTTATTCAATTTCCGCTTGTTTTTGGTGTTCTTATATATTACTTACCAAGTACTTAAATAAAAAAGAAACCCCATAATTTGGGGTTTTTTTTATTTCTTTTTCTTTTTCGTTAACTTTTCTTCTGGTTTTTGTAAACCTTTCTTGGTTTCATCTTTTTTGATGTAGTGACCTTTTGTTGCCTCTTTATGTTTATCGAGGATTCTTTTTTTGTCTTCTTCAGACATGCTAAAAATTGAGTTCATTTTAAAATGTTTTTTGTTTTTTTATTCCTTCACATTCCAGTTTTTTAAATTGTAATGCTTGGCATTTTTCATATTCTTCTTTTTCCTCTAATACCTTAATTGCTGTACCAAGTATTTCAATGAAAAGTTCTAAATCATTGTCGTAACTTAAAACGCTACAAGTACAATAATACTCATATAAGGTCTCATTGTCAATGCTTTTGAGATAATCATATATCATGTGTACCTCATTGTCATCATAGTTTCCTTTATGTAAAATTCTTGTAGCTTGCAATAAAAAAGAAATAGACATACTAATAAATACTAAACAACAACCTCACCGATTTTTTTATCTAAAAATCTAAAACATTCAATAAAACCATCCGATTCAATTTCTTCTCTGGTTCTTTTAGTTTCTTTGGATGGTCCAAAACTAAAACCATTACTTAACGAGATACAATAATCCCAGTTACTTTTTGAATACATTTCTATGATTAGGAAAATACCTTCTTTGTCAAAGAAATGGTACAACTTTTTAATATCATACAATTCCAATGTGGAAACACTCTCAACTCCAATATTTGGGAACATCACTTCACTAAACCTAGTAAAGGCGGATGGATACAAATACTTTATGGTATACCAATCTAACATAACTATAAAATAAAAAATGTTCTTTATTTTATCCATAAATAACCTGTTTTTATTAAAAAATAATTAGTTTTTTGAAAAATATTATAATACTTATAAATGTTTAAAATGATAATACGAAACTTAAATTTTAACGAGAATACTAGGACTTTATATGTTGAATTTTCAACTGATGAGGACGGTGATGAATACTATCGCGGGCTTTGGCTCTCAATTGAGGAGATTGAATTCTACTCTCCGACAATAATAACTGAGGATGATTTATACACAATTGACGAGGAATTTACATTAGAAATACTTGTTGAATACTTGAAGGATAATGATTTACCCGAAGAACAAAGTTTGTGATATTTATTAATATGAGTTTTTTAACAGACGAACAGAAGGAAAAACTTAACAAATTCGTTAAATTTGTTAAAGATGAACTTGAATTAGATCAAGTACCCAAGATTGTTATTCAAAACAATCGTAATGGGCTTAAAACGACTGCAAATTACAATTATAACTTAGAGGTTAAGGTTATTAAAGTAACAGCTAAAAACAGGTTGTTAGTTGACGTTATGAGAAGTATCGCTCACGAGTTGGTACATCATAAACAATATGAGCAGGGTCGATTAAAAGTGAAACCACCAGATATCGGTGGTGAGATTGAAGATGAGGCGAATGCTAAAGCCGGTCAATTTATCAAGATGTTTTCAAAATTAGACGAAACAATCTACGACGAGTAATTTACACTTTAAAATGTCCCATAAAAATGGGATATTTTCTTGTTATCGGGTAAAGAAACCAAAACTTTTTGATATTTATCTATTATGCGGTTATTATTAAAGCAAAGTCAGTTAGAAGGTCTTATCACCAAACTAGCAAAAAACCAAGAACTTATGGAGGATGAGCCAGGAACTGGTGCCCCAGAAACTGGTACTAGTGGTGATGGTGAAAAGAAAACTGGCGCAACAAAATGGGAAAGCGGAGTAACTAGAGGACCAGCTAATCAAATTGGTGTGACCAAATGGTCAGACATTGTTGGTTCAACCTTAAAAAGAGGTAAAGCAAACCCATTATCTGAGCAATCAGCACCGCCTATTGGTACTAAAGTCGGTAATACCACATACAAAACATTCTGGGGCGAATCTATTGAAATTCCAAATGAAAATTTTAAAGTTGCATTATGGTCACCTGTGATTAGTAGAATAGATGCTTTTGGTGGTTTAAATGCGAATGGTAAATGGGAAGTAACTAGAGGTGGTAAAACATACGAGAGAGAAGCCCCACTTGAGGGTTACTTAAGAAAAGTGTTCCCAGATGATACCATTCAATATATAATAGATTTAAAAACAAACAAAACATATCATTCAATCCTTTCATTGAGAGATTTAAATGCTAAGATGGTAAGTAATAATTTAGGTGGTACTAGTGTTGAAAGTAGTAGCCCTGAAAATTATCAATGGATACCAAAATACGCATATCTTAATTATCCACAAAAAAATGAGTCCGGGTCACCTCTTGGTGAACCAGAATCGTTTATGGGTATAACTAGAAGTAAAATTTCTGGTGAATATGATGATTTTGTAAAAACAAAATACACGAAAGAGGATGAGGTAAAACGTTATTTCGATAGAATGTCGTACTCAGGTAAGGAAGTTCCTAAGGGAATGAATCCAAATTTATATGATGAATATCTTTATAAAAAAGACCGTATTCTCAAGAGCGAAAATCAAGATAACCCAGCATTATTGGTAAATAAACAGTTGGCACAATTGGATGCTCAATATATGAGCCCATTAGGTGAGGGCGGTGTTCCTGAATTTAGTTATGGTATTGATCCAGCATCAAGAGAGGCGTTCATGAAAATGAAAGCTAAATTTGACCAAAAATATGACCCTCAAATTGGAGCGTTGCAAGATAGATTAGCTAATATGGTTAGTTATGATTTATCTGGTATGCCATTATATGATGCTAATTACGATGAAGTAAGCGAACAGCTAAATCAATTAACAACCAAAAGGAATCAAGAGTATGAACTACTAAGAACAACTTGGGGTTACGATTATTGGAAACCTAGTGTATTGGGTAAAGCATTTGATGAGTGGTGGGATAAATGGGGTACATTAGTTCAAATTGTTGTAAATATTGGATTGGTTGTTGCTAGTGGTGGTATTGCAGGTATATTTAGAGGTGTAGCAGCAGGCGCTGTTAGAGCATTAGCGCCAACCGTAGCTGACGCGACATTTAACGCATTGGTGGGCGCATATCAGGCAAATAGAGGGCAAGATTCTGAAGCATTAATATCGTTTATATGTGCGTTTTTACCAGTTGCTAAGTATGGTTTTAACGTAGGTAAAATTAGTCAAGAATCTGCTGTAAAATTAGCTACCAAAATACGTAATACCAGTGGTTTATTGACCGATAAACAAAGTTTAAGTAATTTTATTGCGTTATTAAGTGAAGAAGAACGATACATTTTTAGAAACGTTATGTCTTTACCTAAAGAAGAAATACAAAAAGGTTTTGATTTAATATTAAAGGATATAAACGCTGTTGCCGCTAAAGAAGGTATCGAAATCGCTAAAACATCATTTAAAACTTGGGGTAAACCATTCTTAAAAGAATTGGGGTTAGAGTTTGGTGTGCCGGCGGCCGCACAAATTGCAAATACACTTACAGGTTTTATTGTTGATAGTACACCAATGATTGAGTGGGACGCAGAATCGTTAGACAAAAGTAGAAAAATGGTTGAGGCGCACTTACAAAGTATAAAAGGTAAAACAGACGAGGAAACTAAAGTTAAACAAATTGCGGTAGCTAATGCTGTTTTTGATGATGTTCAATTGAAAAATGACCTTAAAAATAAGAAAACATTTGAGGAAGCAACTAATACGATTGTTGAATCAATTGATGACCACGCTAGGGAAATTAACGCAAAAACCACAGAAGATGTTAAAAAAGAGATTGTAAATGATACTGAATTGGCTAAAAAAGTTGCAACATATAATGACATTTTCAAAAAGAATAAAGCAAACCCGAGCACAAATAAACAAACACCATCACAAAATATAGATAATAAAGAATAACGAAATATTTATAAAATAAAAATTACAATGAAAAAAGGATTAATAATTGAAACAAGGGTAATTTCAGAAATTAGAAGACAAAGAGAATTAATGGGATTAAAACCTGTTGTTTTAAATGAAGCTGCGGAAAGAATACCATTTCTTAACCGTGTTATTAAGTGGATTGTTGGGAATGCGCCTGAAACAAAGTTAAGCGACATGCTTGGTGGAAACGCACCTCAAATTATGAAGCGTTTACAAAAACTTGGAATTAATTCAATTGAGACGTTAGAAAAGAATTTATTTGACGAAGCTGGTACCGCAACACGTAAAATACCTACCGATGTTGAGAAATCCATTGTTAAAGCATTTAGAAAAAAAGTATTCACAGATCCTGATTTAGCTGATTTGGCTAAAGAATCGGTGGTAGATTATTTTGATAGATTAGGTAATTTATCCAATGGTGTTAGTGTAAGTGAAACGATTGAAAACTTACTTAGCGCAGATTTTACTATTCCGGATGTTAGAAAAGCGGCTGATGATTTGATTGCTCAATTAGAATTGAGATTTGGTAAAGATAACGAAGCTGTTCAGTATGTTAAGAAAAGTACTGAAATGAAAAAAGTTGATAACGCTTTTGATGATATCGATGTTAACGGACCAAAGGTTGATGACACAAATACGCCAGAACCTGAACCTTTTTTCAACCCCGACGAACCAATTAATATTAACGGTTCAGAGGCACCAAATCCGGATGATATTAAATTTGATTTTAGTGATTATAACACAAATGATGTACCAGATATTGAAGTTGAGAAAATTATTGATGACATTGATTATGATGCATTAACAAAATCTCTTGAACCTGAACCAGAACTTGCTAAGGCCTTTTCCCAATCTATAGAAAATGTTGCAAACGAATCTAGATTGTTTAGGTCTTTATCGGCGAAGAAAAAAGATGCTGTGATTAGAGAGATTCAAGCGGATTTCGTTAATACCTATAATAAGGCAATTACTGATGAAACTAAAAAAATTGATGCGGCATTTAATGATCCAGCAGCTATTGCTAAAGTTGAAAAAATGTGGAATAATATTGGAACAAACCCAAGTGCACAAGCTAAGTTTGTACAAAAAGCGTTAGCAAAAACTGAACTTGGGGCTAAGTTTAGAATGAATACGGTGGCGTTCTGGGAAAATTATTTTACTGGTAAGGTGCCATCAACAGGTGTGTATCCAGGTCCAAAACAATTTTTTTACAATTATATAAAAGCTGTTGGTATTTCTGCTATTATCGAAGGTGCCGTAATAACAAAGAAACTCCTATATGATAAAGAAAATATTGGATGGGACAATATACCAGGAAATGGTGATATGGAAAAAGCGGCAAATTTATTACATCCAACAAAAGCATTAATTAAAACAATTTTACCGGGTATTGGTCATATATTTGTTGGGTTTGATATTAGTAGTGATTTTTTATTAAATGAATATAGAAAACCTTCAACAGATGAGGTTAGAAAACTCTTAGGTATTAAAACAACTTCAACAGTAAGAGTTGCGGAAATTGCTACTCAAAATACTAAATATGCGGAATACTCAAGAACTGTTTTTATTGATGATGTTAACATTGGTGATTATGCTTTAAGAATAAAAGATAAGCAATTGGTTGCAATGAAAAAAGGACAACCAATTCCACCAGATGCTGTAGACGCCAATGCTAACGCAGGTGGTAATACACCAGCACCCGCGCCTGCACCAGTAGTAAAAACAACGATGACTAGGGCAGAAGTTGAGGCAAAAGCGGTTAGTAGTACTCATGGCTATGTTGCCCCTATAAGATTTACACCAAATGAAGATAACAAGGATAGTTACGACGGCATTGACAAAGATGGTTATAAATTCATCGCAAAATTAGTTAGTGGGGAAATAGCTATAACATCAAATGGAAAAGAATAATAACATGAAAATCAAGAACTTAATATTAGAACAACTTTCAACTAGGGATAAATCTAAATTAGAAAATTTGAAAACTAATGGTTATGAGGTAATTACCACTAGAAAATATAATTCTGAACCAACTAAATTTGATTATGAAACAGTTGGTTCGGGGGCAAATATTGTTTATTTAGCTAAAGCAAAAGTTGTAACCAATACCAACACCAATACCAACACCAACACCACTACCAACCCAGCACCTGTAAGTACCGATTTAAACGATTATGTTGGAAAGTATAAATCAGAAAATGGGGAAGAATCTGAAATAAAAATAGACGGAGCGGGTTTAAAAGCCAATATTCAAGGAATATCATTTAAATTTACAAAAACCAGCAAAGATCTTTTTGATGTTGCTGGATTTGGACAAACTGGAAGATGCGAATTTTTAAGAGATTCATCTGGTAAAGTTATTGGCCTTACTGCGGAAGTTGGCGGTCAATCAGTGAAAGCTACTAAGATTGGCGTTACCGCAAGTACTAGTGGCGGTAGCAGTAGTTCATCAGTTCCAGCAATTAATCCTCAAGCATCTAGTGGTTCATCTAGTGGTTCACAAATTACAGGATCTATAAGTGGATGGCCAGCATGTGTACAAAGAACACAACAAAAAAATATATACATCATAACGGATAAAAAAGATATTCCTGTAACATATTTTAAGGATCAAGCAGGTGCCGATGATTTTTTAGCTAAGAATACCGAAAAAGGATATGAAATTAAAAAAGAAGCGTGTGTTTTCAAGTTTGAAGATTGTGACTTAGATTTACAAGGACCATTTAGTTGTGAAATGTATCTTAGAAAAAATGGTACATTCATTTCTAACGGTGATTATAAAATAGGTCAATGGAAATGTAGCGAAAGAAATAGAGTACAATACTTTGATTTACAATTAAGTGAAGAAAAAATTAGAAAAAATATCAAGAAGGGTTTGAATAAACTGATTAAATAAGATATTTATTAATAGAGTTTGATGGTTTGGTCGCCATTAAACGATAATGATTACAAAACGAAAAGGAGGTATTTAAATCTCGACAAAGGGGCTCTAAAGGCCTCTTTGCTCGTTTATATAGGTACCAAAAAAAACCCATCCGAAGATGGGTTAAGGTGGAGGTGACGGGACTCGAACCCGTGTCTTTCCTGCTCAACAATAAATGACTACACGTTTATTCAATTAGTTCACAACTGACAAATATTTGGTTCCTATTTTGACATCGTTACCAACAACTGTGTCGAGTTCACTTTTGTTACGGTAGCCCTCTGAACAAGACCGTTTATTTCTTTTTGGGTAGAAATCACACCTTAAGAGCTTCTGTTCCTAGGTTACATGCTCGTCGACCCGATTGTAGTACCTAACTTGGTTAGGCAGCTACTTTGGAAGTTGCAAGTAAACCTGCAATTTCCATGTTGTTGTAAACGTTGCCGTTTGAATTGTTTCACCGTAGATTTAAGTCATAGATGAATTCTGACTACGTGCCATTTATTCCCGATACCTGAAATCAATGCCAGGCACCCCCATATGATAAAGAACTTAAAACAAATTTAGACAAAAAAAGTGAGAAAATCCCACTTTTAACATAAAAGAATAAGTTTGTTCTTATTTTGTTGGTTTCTTTGTTGCAGATTTCTTTGTAGTTGCTTTTTTAACTTTAGATTTAACTTCAGCAACAACTTCTTTTACTGCTTCAACTTCTTGTTTCACTTCAACTTCTAATTGTTTCATTTGTACTGCTTTTTGAGCCGCATTACCACCGCTTAAAAGTTGTTTAATAAGATCAAAAATTTTTTTCATGATAGTCGTTTTTATATAAATATTTGCATTTTTATGAAAATCAGGGGATTGCTACCAGTGGTAGATGTGCCCCAAATTTAGTTTCAAATAATTCTTTATTTTGTTTCCATTGTTCATTTACCATTCCAATTGATTTATGAACAACTGTTATTTTAGTTGTAACACCTATTTTAACACCGGCCAAATAGTTTGACACACAGAATGGGATGTCGTAAAAGTGAAACCCTGGAAAACCCTCATCAAACCCGTTCGCGATTCGCGATTTGCGAACTGCGAAAAACAAACCATCAACAATCACCACTTTTTTCAAATCTTCGCCTAATAATCCAGAATAACTGTTCCTATGTATTTTACCTAAATGTTCGTGTTTTACTTGTCCGAACATAGATGCTCTGTCTTGCCACCACATACCGCTAATTAAGTTATTAGTACCAGCAATTCCAATGATTCCAAATTCAGGGTTATTATCAAATAACCTAGTTATTTTTTTTGTGACATTAACCGTTTCAATTGTTAAATCATCATGCATAAAAACAACATCATCATATTGAGAATCCCTTAAACCAACGTTATAAAGTTGAGGTAAAGAATATTCACCTTCATTTTCATAAACCAAGATTTCTGTTTTTGGATGTGAAAACATCTTACTAACATGTTTAAGATATTCATCATCAATTTTTCTTGTTGATATAACAACACTTACTGGGTAATTATTCTTCGACATAGGTTGCAACAATTTGGCCATCGTATTCGTTTAAATCTACAATGATTGGTTTATTTGACGGGTTATATTGTTCAGTACATGTGGATGCATTTACATAAAGAGTTTCTTTATTATACATAGCACCGTATGCTCCGTGAATATGTCCAAATACGTGTAATGATGGTTTAATTCTATCATCTAATTGATGTCTTAATAATTCACAGCCCACATTCATATCTCCTTGTCTCCAATTACTCACAAAATCTCTAATTTCATGTGGCGGTCCATGTGTTATTAAAACGTCAGTATCGTCAGGAATCATATCCCATTTGCTTTTCATTTCCTCACCCATTCTTGGTAGGTTAAAAGCCCAATCATAAAAGTTAGGTTGCCAAGGAGATCCATAAATTTTAATTGGACGAGAAAACTCTGGACGTTCAATTATCATAAAATTATCCTCTAAATAATATACATCAGATTGTGCTAGATTTTCAGGAGCCATTAGATTGTTTAACCAATTGTAGTCACCTTTATGGTGTGGTTGATTAACTCTCTCAAAACAAAAGTCATGATTACCGGCGATGAATATTTTAGCATCAAATCCTTGTATGTTTTGAAACCAATATATAAAATTTGTAACATCAACCTCACCACCTTTATTGGAAATATCGCCAGAATGGATTAATACATCACCTTTAGGTAACTCATGTTCCATTAGTTTATGTAAACTATGTGTGTCAGATATACAAACTATTCTCATTCAACTAATATAAATAAATTTATTATAAAAACAAAAAAAAAGTCAGAATTTCTTCTGACTAAGGGGCTCGTTGGTTTTTCAATAAAATTTTTCCGAGATTCCACCACCATGATTTTTCAAAACCAGGAAACAATGTTTTTAAAAAGGGCTGAGATTACACCATTTAGCGATTGACTTTAGAGACATTATCTTTTCTTCTCTTATCCACTACCTTTTGAGTAGTACCAATCAGTGACGGTCAATTAGATTAACCAATCCTTTAGTCGTCGAATACTCTTTTAATACTCATTACTCTTCGAGGTTGCCACCCCAACGCATCCTTGCGGGATTAGAGAACTTTCTTAAAAATCATGTTGGGCTTGGGACCCTTCATGGCCGAGAACCCCTCTCGACTGTGTAGTCACCTGTCTCCAACGACTGATGGGCACTTTTCCTTGTTTTTTAAGTTGTTAAACCTGAATTAACAATTGAGTTGGTTCCGAATTTGGAAAGTAGCGGCCCATCTGCCAGCCAAGTCATCTTTTGAACGACCCGATACTAAACTACTCTCTGTAACATCCCTGCTACCATATTTTTGGACCCCTTCAAAACTAAACCCTTGGTAGAGTTTAATTAAGGATGATAACGACACCACTCGTACTTCACCATACCTTTCGGTTTTAAGATTCCCATCATATTGAATCACACAATTGTAAGATTGGAAATCCTACTTCTTGTAATAACTCTACAGATTATTCTTATTGGTGTTCCCACCTCAACCAAACAACTCGGATTGCTTGATCATCGAACCACTTTCCCTACAGTGTTACCCTCAGTAATTAAGGTTCAATGATATTCTGTTTGCCTACTCAAGTTCCATTGCTGAAACCGCAATCTGATTTAACCAAACCAGACCACTTTATCCCACTTTCATGGTTTATTTTGTTGACCATAGGCGGCCAATATTTTTAAATCAAAGAACTAATTTATTTCTTTTGCAAAGATAAGTAATGTTTGTCAAAAAATCAAGTGTTTTTTCAAACTAAACTTAAATTTATTTTTTCTGGCGGTTTAACAACATCAATATTTGGTTTTTTAATGTCATATCCGTAGAAAAGATATTCTTTTTTAAATATATCATTTAATGTCAAAAGATTGGTTTCAGATAATTCTTCACGTTTATTAATGTGATGAAACCCATCTAATAATCGTTTACTATAGTTGTATGAAAAATTAAATGTTATCTTTTCTTCATCAGTTAAATCGTAGAACTCGTCAAAGATATGTAACATTTCGTTACAATACAAATTTATTAATCCCTCGCTATTTTCAACGTGCTTTGATGTTGAACCTAATTCATCTTTTTTTGCCAACAAGTCAATATCCTCAACGTGAATTATTTTGTAATGGTAAAACAATTCATCAAAACTTTTTCTAAAATTTAACTCCTGGAAACCTTCAAAATTAATTTCTTCAGTGTTTAGACCTAATATACCATGCGTTTGTGGTAAGAAATGTGCGTCAGGTAATTTGTCACAAATTTCAACATAATTTGTTACATAGTCACTAATTGTCCTTACATTAAAGGTTTTAAAATATTCCAGATATCTTTTATCTAAATTTTTTTTCAACCAAGTATACCCTGAAACAAATCTTTCAATAGGATTGCGCGTTAATATGAAAAATTTTCTTCTTTTATATTTTGTGGTAAATTTAAGTAAATCATAATAATTGATAAACTCATATTCCATTTTAATAATATCAAAGAAATATTTTAAAGTGGTAAGCATTAATCGCGAACCACTTCTATGTGTCATAATAAACCCAACATTTCTTTTTGGGAGATATATTCCTAACACAATATTATTTTTTACGTTTTTTCACTTCATAGCTTCCGCCCATGTCGTGACTAACATTAGTGACTTCCGCTTTAGGTTGTCCATTTTTCCACGATTTATATTCCGTTTTTGGAATATACGCCCATGATCCAGTTTTAACTTTAGATTCGGCATCAACATCGTTTATTCTTGTCATAGTACCAACCTCAGTGTTTTTGGTTGATTTGATTGCTTTAATACATTTCATAGTTTACCTCCATGTTTAATTGTTATCTAATATAATGAATAATATCCGAAAAAAAAACTATAACCTAACTAAATGATTTGCAGCATAAGTCATTAATGCCCCAACGTGCTTATACCTTACCTTGTAACCCATACCTTCAACCATACCAACAGCTTGTCTAAGAACTGAGTTTGATTTGTATTTTGGGTCTGGATTAAGGTCTATATCAATCCAGGTTGGTTTAGGTAAACCATTTTCTTTTAAAAATTCAGCCATCTCTAAAGATTTCCAAACTTCACCTAGTAAACGCGAAGGTGTGTTATGTTCCATAGGTAATGTTTCACGCGTACATAACACGTGAGCGCCTTTACCTTTAGTATATAATGCAACAACAACACCAAAGATTGTTTTTTTATTTCCGTAACATTGTGAGTCAGAACCGATAAGAATTTCCACATTCTCTCTTGTTGAGATGTACTCTCTGATGTATTCAATAGCATCTGGAATTGGAGTTCCATAGAGAGTTCTAAATTTTTTCATTTCATTTCATTTATTATAATTATTGTTTAGCTGTCAGGGATGGACTCGAACCACCACGGTGAGATTCAGTAATTAACATCTGCCGGCCGGCTTGGTGGTCTACCCCATATTAATTACCTATTTCTTTGTCACCACGCTCGAGACAGGAGCGCTTGTCTGCCTAGATTGATACGCGTACCAATCAAATTTCAACACCTGACAATTTATTTAGATGTCTTCTTCTCTAAATATTTTTTCTAATCTAGGCGATAACGTTTTATAATTCATATTGAATTTTGTCGACATCGCAGATTTAACATTTTTATTTTTATATGGGCTATTATTGGGTCTTGACCATTTTCTGGTTTTTCTAAGCCAATTGTAAAACATTACATACGCGTTCGCTTTTCTCACGTAATTTTCAAGATCCACTTTTAAATTAAATTTCTTAATGACTTTTACGGACCTTTTTTCGTTATCTAATTCTAAATCACGCGCTACCGCTATGTGCGTATCAATGTTTCTAACGTTTTTACCATCTAACCATTCCCATACCTTACCTAATGAGTTTTCCGCGTCTAACCATACTGGTATTTTTTCAACCCATTGAGTTAAATGCGAATATTCATGCGCTAAAATTTCAACCCAATCTGGTCGATTCATTGCAACAACTAATACTTTTCCAGTTTCATCAAAATAACCAGAACATTTAACGTTGTCGTCCATTTTAACTGTTTTTGTTTTTTTTAATAGACATTTAATTCCATAGATTTTACATGATGTCTTTACATGATTAAGAAAAATCATTTCATTTTTTGTGTGTTTCATAGGGTACTTTTACTGCGGAGAGTAAGGGACTCGAACCCTTGCGCCGCAAACGACCTAACAGTTTAGCAAACTGCCCCCTTCACCAACTTGGGTAACTCTCCATTGTTGTCCCTCTAGGATTCGAACCTAAACAAACTGCACCAAAAACAGTTGTGCTACCGTTACACCAAAGGACAATTTAATCATCATTGAGAATGTAGATTTTCACTAACTCGATTTAGCGGTCTCTTTGATGATTGAGCGAGTAGTCAGAATCGAACTGACATATCCTACTTGGAAGGAAGGCATAATAAGCCATTATACTATACTCGCTTTGATGGATGAAAAACATCTATTCTTCTTGCGGACTTCCATCGGAGTCCCATGAGCTCCCACTCGGAATCGAACCAAGTTATCATGATTACAAGTCATGCGCATCGCCTGCAATGCTTTAGGAGCTTATTGTAGAAGATACCGGAATCGAACCAGTGACATCTTGCATGTAAAACAAGCGCTCTCCCAACTGAGCTAATCTTCTATGTGTGGACCAAACAGGATTCGAACCTGTGACCTTGTCGTTATGAGCGACCTGCTCTAACCATCTGAGCTATAAGTCCATATCGTTTAATCTAACGATAAAATCTGTTATCGTCTATATTGACGATTAATAGGTGCCGGAGAAAGGATTGATTACCTCCACGAGGTCCTTTCGGAGTACTCATCTTCTAGAATGCGACACGTCTCAACATTACTCGTCAGCATCGTTGTTTATTCCGCCACTCCGGCATGTATCTTCTTTTACATCTTCCTCTTTTTTTGAATTAAATTCATCTAATGATTGGATGTAAGTTTTTCCGTCTTTAGTTGGAAAAGTTTCTTGTAAATATTGTTCTCTATTCATATTTTTATGTTGGGATAGACGGACTCGAACCGCCGAACTCAAAGAGAGCTGATTTACAGTCAGCCGCAATTGCCACTATGCGATATCCCAATATGTGACCAAGGAGAGATTCGAACTCTCACGTCTTTCGACACTAGTGCCTAAAACTAGCGTGGCTCCCATTACACCACTCGGCCATTATTGCGCTCCCTGAGGGTCACGATCCCCCGACTCCATCATTAACAGTGATGTGCTCTACCAACTGAGCTAAGAAAGCGATTGTAGGGTAAAGAGGACTCGAACCTCCATGATGCCTTGCTCCCAAAGCAAGTGACTTAGCCATTAGTCCATTACCCTATTTATTGTGATCCCATCAGGGATCGAACCTGAAACCCCAATCTTAGAAGGATTGTGCTCTATCCAATTGAGCTATGGAACCAATTTAATGTAATGTCTGTACGGTTTGTATCTAATCAGCACCTTTGTACGCGCTTCAAAAGTTTCCATTTCATACATAGCGTCTGTTCCGTCACCTATTACTAGGTCATTACATTGTACTCGAGGCCGGACTCGAACCGGCACGGACGTTTCTGTCCAAGGGATTTTAAGTCCCTCGTGGCTACCATTACACCACTCGAGCATTTCTTTCTCAATATGTCAAAGAACTCCTTTTCAAATATAAAGATAATAAATTGTAAAACAAAAAACCCGAACATTTTTAGTTGTTCGGGTCTCGATATTAGTTTAAAAAATTTATTTATCCTTTATTGATATCCGAACATATGTAACATAACGGTTGCACACCATACCCATTACCATTATTAAGGGGTCTCGTACTCGTTGATATGTTATTTATATTCTTCATCGTTTTAATAAGTATATGCAAATATATTAAAATTATCAATAGTTAATAAAATTATTTCACTTTATATGATAATCCAAGCCCTAATGTGAAATCATCACCAATTATATTTCCAATTGTCCATAGATTTATAACACTACTTGGTCTAAGTGGATTGTACATTATAAGAAAATTAGGTTTATTTCCATTAAGTGTTGGTTGTAATCCAAACCCAACAATCGCTTTGTCCTCTTTTACTTGTCTAAGAACACCAAACTTCATGTTATCGGATACGTTTCCTGTTTTGGTGTTGACACCAGGGGGAATTACAATTCCACCGTTTTGACCACCCAATTCGCCATATGGAAGACCAGCATAGAATCCCCAACCTTTCTTCATAAAAGCACCTGTTATATAACCATCTGATGGACCACCTTTTCGAGTGGCGGTTATAAACCACTCTTGTCCATTTGCCACGACTTCCACTCCCAAAAGTAACGTTAGCATTAAAATAATTTTTTTCATTTTTTTGATTTGGTTAAGGAATCTTCCTTAGCCCACTTATCTTTTAAAATAACAACCTTCTCAATCTTTACAATTTTACCATTCAATTTGGTAATCTCGTCCGTGATTTCTTTGGTTTTGACGGCCCTGCTAGCGTAATTATCATCTGTTGCTTCAACCCATTCAATTTTTCTTTCAAGAGCTTTAATCTCTTTTTTAATTTGATTGTAGGTCTTTCTTTCGTCGGAAAAACTTGGGTCGATAGAGGATGTTAATGTGTTAAAAAATAACATTAACGATAATGTGATTTTATCTATCATATATTATAAATATTAATAATATGGTAAAAATACAAAATAAAATATTGGGAATCAATAGTTTAATATATAAAAAGATTGTACTCAGTACGGGATTCGAACCCGTATTACCTCCGTGAAAGGGAGGTGACCTAACCCTTAGTCGAACTGAGCAAGTGACACCATAATTTATCCAGCTTACAGGTGCCTTAGTTGTCCCCGACAAATGTCAGGTTAGGAATAATCATTTCGTCCTCACGAGGTCGGGCTGATAAACCCAGACGTTATTCCTATACGTCTATGTACGTTCCCATACGGTTGTCAAACCGTTTCTCATCATATTGGGCATATTATTCGACGACTAAACGAATCGTGCGGAGAGAGTAGGATTCGAACCCACGGTTCCTTTCAGAACTTCGGTTTTCAAGACCGACGCGATAGACCAACTCTGCCATCTCTCCAAATTATCACATCAAACAGACATTCTACTCCCAGCTCCGAGGAATTGTATCTAACTTAGCCCATCTCACCGCTGTATGGGTACCTGAAGATATGATTTGCGGACTGTACGGGACTCGAACCCGTGAACTCTACCGTGACAGGGTAGCATGATAACCAACTTCACCAACAATCCAAAATTGATTCTAACTCACCTTAAGTTGCACCATCCGAGTCATAGCTCTGGTTGACAAAGTCCTCGTTGAGTTAGTATCAAAAAAAAATAACAAGTTTTTCGCACCCATTCGTACATCATAACCAACATATCCCTACGTTGGTGGCTACACTTTCGTCATTGGGGTAATTATTCCCGACTTGTAGTAACTCTACTCTCACCGCTATAATACCGCGAATCAAGGCGGGTGTTGAGATTTATAGACAGTGGGGTTTCACCACCGTCGTCACCTGTTATACAAATATAAATTAAATTTTTTAAAATTCAAAATACATTTTTGTTGCGGGGCCAGGAGTCGAACCTGGAACACTCGGCTTATGAGACCGGTGGGAAACCATTCTCCCCGCAATATGGGGTGATTGACGAGATTCGAACTCGCTTTATTCTAGCGCCACAAGCTAGTGCTCTACCATACGAGCATCAATCACAGAGTCAGGTATTGGATTCGAACCAATGTACGAGGTTTTGCAGACCTCTGCCTAGCCACTCGGCCAACCTGACTAATTACTTCCGACTTTGGCGGTGTTTTACTTCCGACTTTGGCGGTGTTTTACTTCCGACTTTGGCGGTGTTTTACTTCCGACTTTGGCGGTGTTGTTCACTTTTGTTCTCTGTTCACGAACCGTGAACAAGCAACTTTTGTGAACATCGAGGTCTCTAAAGGATTCGAACCTTTACCAAAACATCCGTAGTGTTTCGTGCTATCCGTTACACCAAGAGACCTTATTTGCACGGGTAGAGAGATTCGAACTCCCATCGAGGGTTTTGGAGACCCGTATGCTGCCGTTGCACCATACCCGCGTGTGTGACCCCGGACAGATTCGAACTGTCGGCCCCATCATTAAAAGTGATGTGCTCTAACCAACTGAGCTACGAGGTCATTATGTGGAACCTACAAGAATCGAACTTGTTCCTTCGGATTTTCAGTCCGACGTACGCACCAGCTATACAAAAGTTCCAAATGTTGAAATAGATGGACTCGAACCATCGACATTCACCGTATCAGGATGACGCTCTAACCAACTGAGCTATATTTCAATTTCTGTGGACACGTAGGGAATCGAACCCTTTCACTCTGATTGCAAATCAGGTGGTCTGCCATTGACATCCGGCCCATTTATATTGTGCCAAATCGTTAATTTTTTGGCACTTTTGGCTGAGTATAAAAAATTATAACCAGCCAAAACTCATATAAAACAAAAAACCCCGAGATTTTGTCCCGAGGTTTTCTAATATTTTAAGTTAAACTTTTATTTAACCGACATCAGTATCATCGAGACATATGGACATAGCGCGCTCATCCGCCCATTTTGAGCAGATAATAAACGACATTGTATGTTTTTGTTGTCTCATTGAATTTGTTTAATGTTTAAATCTTTTTGCAAAGATACTAATAAGTATTCGTAAAATAAAGAAAAGTTTAAAAATTACTCACCCCAGTGGTTTTTTCTTAATTCATACATATCAATTGGTTCGCGTTTCATATGTCCACCTTTTGAGAAATTAGCGCCTTTTTTAAGATAACCACCTAAGAAGTTTCTTCTCATTCTATTTGAGTTATTTGCTTCTGATCCGTGAACACAATGCGAGTGCAGTAACACCACTTGACCTTTTCTTAAGTAACCTTCCACCTTACGGAAGTCGTGTCCTTCAGGCATTACACATGGTTTACCTCTTTCATTACTCCAAAACGCTGGGTTTGTTTTTGTTCGTTCCTCATCCACCTCAATTGGTAATACTGGTAAACGATGAGAACCCTCATAGTTCCACACAGCACCATTTTCTGGGTCATGATTATCTAATGCTAATGCAGTGTTAATAATTTCGTTATGACCACATTTTGTATAAAACGCATTTTGATGTTGGTCTCTACCTAATTGTCCTGGCGGTTTAAAATAACACCAACTTTGCATACCCTGGATTTCACCTTCCATTAAAAACTCCACGGCTTCCAATACTTTAGGGTGCGCAAATAGTTTCGCCAATTTATCTGAAAGTTTATGCGGATAAGCAAATGGGTCCCACTCGCCCCATGTTTTACCGTCTGGCGCTTCGGTACCGGTTCTTTCGTTTCTTAACCTATTCAATTCCTCGTTTATTTCATCACATTCATTCTCGGTTAATAACTCTAAAACAGTAAATCCGCGATGTCTCCAGTCAAATGTAATTTGCTGGACTTCTAAGTCACTAAGATGTTTAAAATTTGACATATCTCTATTTTTTATTAAAGGTAAAACGATTTTTATAAAATGTAAAGCAAAAACCAAATAATGTGTAAAGTATTCCCAATAAGGTCTGATAAGGGGTGTTAAACATATATTATATTATAACATATTTCGGGCAATTTTCCGGCAATATATATACCTAAGTTGCCTTGCCGAGTATTTATTGATATGAAATATAATTCCGGCAGTTTGTATGTATCGTTACTACCATTATTGTGCCTTTTTTTGTTATTAATCCCGTTTACGGATAATAGAACGCCACAACAAAAAAATGTATATGTAGCTAGTGTTGAGAACAAAATTAAAATAGGTCGACTAACGGCTAATAAAAACTTGGCATTTGGGTGTAAAAACATTTTCCAAGAAATCTTACAAGATAAAGATTTTGCGATTGTTGAGTCGTTAGAAAACGCTGATTATGTTTTGAATGTTGAAATTTTGTTTTTTGATGTAAACAGAACAAAAAGAAACATTTCAGTATTCCATTCGGACGTTGAGGAAACTCTAGTAACTATGAGGGGTACACTAAGTGATAAAAATGGTAAAAAAATAAAAGAAGCGGTCGCAGAGGAATCTAGCACCGAAATATCAACATCAACTTTAATAACTGATGAGGGTAGTGGTAAAATAAATCAACAAGCACTTTCTTCCGCCACTAAGAAAACTTGTGAAACATTAATTAATAAATTATTAACAACTAAAAAATGAAAAAACTATTATTTATCGGCATTTTCCTATTAGTCGCTATTACATCTTTTGGTCAATTAACAATCAGTCAATCATTAACCCCAGCATCTGGTTTAAAGGTTGGTGATACTATTACTGTTAAGTATACATTAACAAAGGGAACAGTAATTAAGAACCCTCGTTATCTTTGGTTTAGATATCAACACAACAATAAAGCATTGACATATGTTTCAACAGTGTTTAATCAAGGAACATCATCACAAACATTCTACACTGGTTGGAATAACTATAAATTCACACCAAATAGTGGCACAAGTGATAACAATTTAAACGTTCAATATGGGTTAACACCTTGGGCTTATTCGGCAAATGCTGATTGGAATGCTGGGCAGTTGACAGTTCAAAGAGCAGATGCTTCAATCACAGATTTAATTGCAACTCAAAAATACATATTAAAGGATCAGAACAGCTATAATAATATTTTTAGATTAGATTTAGCTACAGGTACGGACACAGACGGTACTAATGTTGGAACAATATATGGTAGTGGTTGGTCATCTCTAACTGGTGTAGTTGGTAACACATCACAATTTAAAGTAAAAGTTCTTTTTCCACAAGGATATACCATTACCGACCATAATATCCAATTGATGAAATTAAAATCAGATGGTAGCGGAGATATTGATTGGACGCAACAACCTATTGCACAATTACCATTAGATGCTAGTGGTGAAGTGTTATTTACCACACAAGTTAAAGTGGGTGATTCTGTTGGTGTATTTGTTAGCCCCGCAATGACTAAAGCATGGATGAATAACATTGTAACGGTATCTGATGCTTATAAAGCATTCTTGGGGCATTCACAAACAGATATTAGTGGAACCGCAAATTATTTTACATTACCAGCATTAGAAAAGAAAGTTGGTAAGGTTACACTTAACACAAACGCATTTGGTGAAGCAGATTCATACGCTTTATTTGCACATGTAATGGGACAAAACATGTCAACAACCGCAATGATTCCAACCAATACTTCAACATCCGTAAGGTGGTATAGTGGATTATTAAATCAGAGCTGGTTAGATGGCGTGGTTAAGAATAGGGTATTAATTGATACTCCAATAAAAGAAGTTCACGCAGTATTTGCCTGGGGTGGCGACTTAAACTGGTCACATTCATCAGATCCGTCGGTGATTGCTAGTAGAATAAGTTCTGGAATATACACTAACTCAATAAATGGTGAGGTAAATGCGTTGAAAACCATGAGTATATCAACACAAATGGCATATCAAACAGCAGCAGTTGAAACGGCTAAATTGGGAGTATCTTCAGCATTAGAAAATGGTAAAGTTGTATTAACAACCACATTAACAAAAGCAGAATTGGCGGGTTTACAGGTAATTATGAATTATGATGAATCTAAATTAACATTAGACAACATAATATTTGATGCGGGCTCTAGTGTTACTAACTTTTCAACACACGAAAATGGTAGATTAACATTTGGTTCTATGGATCAATTAAAAAGTGCTAGAATTAAAGTTGGTACTCCGTACAAATTAATTTTCACACCAAAAACAACTTTAACAAATACCGCCGGTTTATTCTACTTTGTTTTATCTGATGCTGTTGACGCGAAAGGAAATAAAGTTGATTTAATCGTCGAATAATATGAAGAAATTATTAGTAATATATTTTTTACTAATTTCAGTTTTAGGGTTCGGACAGAGTGTATCTGCTCCGGACTCTAAATCATTTATACCGTCTACAACCGGACAAGACGCAAGTGGATTCGTATTAAGTGGATTTAGCACGACATCAACCCTATTAGCGTCAATCAGTTTAGTAAACCCACCATCAGGTACTACATTTGTATTAAACACAACAACAGGTTTAACTGCTGCAAGTGGATTTACTTTAAGTGGCAATAAAACTCGTTTGGTGGTAACGGGCACAATGTCTAATATCAACACCGCATTAGCGTCCCTAAAAGTAAATACAGGTTCGATAAGAGGTAATGTTGCATTATCAGTAGCCGCAACGATAAACCCGACGGGATATTATTACAATGGTGTAAACGGTCACTTTTACAGACCAATAACAACAACGGCAACATACACAAACGCAAGAGCCGCATCTTTATTAACCACATTCAAAGGACAGACGGGTTATTTAGTAACAATCACTTCGGCAGATGAAGATGCTTTTATATTTGCGAATGTCCCTCAAGGTAATATTTGGTTTGCATTAACGGATGAAGCAAGTGAAGCTAGATGGACGATAGATGCTGGACCTGAAAAAGGAACTCTTATCAAAATAAATAACGGACAAACAAACGGAAATATTCCAGGTCAATATAATAACTGGGCAGGTGGTGAACCAAACAATAGTGGTGATGAAGATTACGCAGTAACTAAATGGGGCGGTGGTTCTCAATGGAATGATTTACCAAACCATTTTTCAAATCCGTATGTAATTGAATATGGAACTTGGTCTAACCCTGATGATGCAACATTTACGGAGTTTTATACCAATTCAGTAACCCACTCAAATGGAGAAGTCCTAACTGCTAGATTCAATTTTGATTTCGGTGGTAATGTAGATGAAACTAAATTCTCAGCAAAAGCGAACAGATATGTAAATAATCTATGGAGTACAACAACTAATACATCGAGAGCGATAAGTGGATTGGGTAAAGTTGATATTACAAACGATTTAGATACTACTAAAATACTTAGTGGTGGATATAAAGCATCAACGACTGGTGGCGAAGTAGAATGGTGTATATTGTATAGTTATAATGCAACATTAGGTGGGCATACTTTATTGGTAGATAGTAGAGAATTTGATGGAACAGGAGTTTCTTATTCAAGTATTACATCACTTCAGTTATTGGACATTTATAACGGACCCGTGGAATTTAAACAAGGATCTGCTGGCAGTTGGATTACTTATTTAATACCTGGTAATATTTCAAGTAACATAACTAATTCCACCAACCAATCGAAAATAAGGGCACAAGATAGCTGGTATGGTGTTAGGGTTGAATACACATTCGCGCAAACCCAAAATTACAAACAACACGGAATAGATTTATCATACACCAATCAAACAGATTTAAACACCTTATATAATAGTGTTGTAACCGTATCGGATGTATTCATAGCTTTTAAGGAATTATCGAGTGGTGGTTTATTTGGAAATGAAAGTGGGAATGAATTCACCTCTGGTATTCAATATATGAACGCAGACGTGGATGGTAATGGGATTTTCAATGAGGCGGATACATATAAATTATTACAATATTTGACAGGTGTCCAACCACTTACACAATATTCTGCATTAACTTATTTGATGAAACTTTATAGTAAATCTGATTATGACGCGATTACTAAAACTAATTGGGGCACACAATTTAATAACACAAGAAGTTTATTTCCGTTTAGTTTAAACACTGGGACACTTAATAACACATATAATGTGAACGTGACCTGGATAGGTGATATAAACTTATCTCATTCGGCAAAACAAACTCAAAGTAGTGTTACTACAAACTCAATAAGAACAATGAGTTTATCAACTAATTCAGTTTCTAATCAAATTAACGCGTATCTAATGGGTGAAAATGTTGGTGGTAAGTTGGTTGTAACAATATCAGTAGACCCATTACAACAAGAATTAGTTGGTACACAATTCAATTTAAACTACGATAATACCGCTTTAAAGTTTGAAAAGGTAGAATTTACCACAAAAGGTAATCCAACTAATTTTGGAACTAATAGGGGTTCATCAATAACATTAGGTTCGTTGATAACTGACGGCTCAACTACATTGGATAAAACAACGGAATATAAAGTAACATTCTTACCTGTAATAGGATTAAATGGTACGCTGGGGTTGACGTCGGTATCAACAACAGATGCCGTTAATAAAAATGGAACACAATTAAAAGTAAAAATAAACTGATGAAAAAACTAATAATAATTCTGTCACTAATTTCGATAACATTTGTTACAAACGCACAAATTGTAAAACCAGATACATTACAACTATCGGCAAAAGAACTATTTGGAGAAAGTGATGATTGGAACGATGTGAGTATATTACAATCGTATGTTAATTTTTCAAAAGATGTACTTTCGTCGTCAAACCTTTCAGTAGGTGTAATAGGAAAGCAAGTGTCTACTACTCTTAATTTGGGGTATCATAAATCATCTATGAGCGGACAATGGGGACATACATATGCGGCATCCATAAATCCTATATGGAATTATTATGGCGTGGGATATGGCCTCAGTAGAAATTCAGAAAAAAGAACAACTACAATACAAACATTTTACTCAACCGATTTTGATTTTCAAAAAGATGTAACCTTATCGTTTATTGATGTGTTTAGAACTAAGAAGTGGGGTACGTTTGGTTATAGTTTAACCGCATCAAAATCTTTTTGGGGGACTTACCCTGGTAAGTGGGAAGGAAAATATACGGTAGATGAAAATGGTGATTTTAAAGATTTAATATATCCACAAATGCCAGCATCTAGTGAAATGAGTTATAGAGGTATGGTGATGTACACATATACATTGAAAACAAAGAGGGTAAACATCTCACCACAGATATTTGCAATGAGTGATATCTATAAAGTATTTAAAGACGGAACGGCGTCTGATTTAGCATATCTAAATGATTTCAATTTGGATTTGTATTATGGAACATCTATTGACTGGAAGATAACTAAAAGATTTGTGTTAAATACTAATATCAGATATAACACAACTTGGGATAAACTAAGTGAATCGGTTGGATATAAAAAGAGTAACCCAATAATGTTTATGATTGGAACAAATTTTCAATTCTAATGAAGAAGATAATATTAATATCATTGATTTTATTAGCTGGATGTTCAAAAGTGGAAATACCAACACCAGATATGCCGGTTGAAAAGATATTCAATGTGGATGAAAGTAAGGTAACAAATGGTCAATCAATATATTTTGATTTACCATCATCCGGAACCTATATGTTAACCTTAATTGATGCAACGACGAATCAAGTAGTTAGCCGAGAAAAATTTATTGGGCAAAATGGTGAAAATATTAAGAAGATTTATACCAATTCTTTACCTAAAGGATATTTATATCTAGTACTTGAGGATGTAGATAAAAACCAATTAAAAAAGACAAAAATAATTATAAACTAAAATTAATGAAAATGAAAAAAATTCTCACAATAGTATTATTATGTGTGGTTTTAACAGGTTGTTATAAAGATGATATTATGCCAACACCACAATCAGTATCTGAAGAACTTAAGATGACAAGTTCGGTGGGTATTAAGTTACAAACGGCATTTGTTACCTCGGAAGTGGCAATGAATGTTAAAACTGAAACAGCAGGTTCGGTTACGGTTAAAATATTCGATATAGGAAATAGGGTTGTTTCAAAAGAAACCTTAAACGTGGTTGCTGGCGACAATCTTTTAAAGGTATACACTAGCGCTTTACCATCATCGGCATATAGAATTGGATTATTTGATTCTAATGGAAAACAATTAGGAATTACCGATTTTAATAAAATACAATAATTATATAAAAACAAATATTATGGCAGACAGAAACGGAGACGGAATAGTATATCATCGCTCAGATTGTGGAGATAACTATGTAAGATTTTATGGATTTGGTGGTGATGGTCCTTGTTCAACATGTGAAACATGGGGACTTACCGATAAAGCAATAAGATACATTCACGACCATCCTGAAATAAATCACAGAATTGAAGATGTCGTGGGTGGAGAGTGGGATGATAAAGTTGTTCCAATTTTTAAAGAAACTTATGAAGAAGTAAAAGAGGGTGTAATAGATGCGTACAACTGGGCAGATGCAAATGCTTGCAATATAGCAGTAACGGCAGCAATCTCGGCTGGAATTGTTTACGCATTCACGCCAGAACCAGCAAATCCAACAGCGGTGGCAACATCAACAACTTTATCGGTAATGGCATCAACCATCACTAGTATGGCGGTTAAAGTTGCGGTAGTGGGAGAAATGAGTGAAATTATAAAAGATGCATTTTTACTAATGCCATATGTTAGTGATAGTATTGACCACACACTATTAAAAAATATAATTTCAAATTGTTTAGCAAAGAGTTTAGATTCTGCGGCGTTATGGGCAACACCGGCTGGAGTTGGTATTGCAATTGGGGCGGCTTTTGCACCTGTTATTGCAGATTTGATATGTAAAAAAACTTGTCCTGAAGGGTTTACTAAGGCGTTTGGGGCATAATGTTAACAAAATAAACTAAAAAACTAAAAACAAATACAATGGCAGAAGAACAAGAACAAGATGGAACCTGGTCAGGTTTAAAAAAGACAATAGTTGGGGTTGCAACTACATTAGTGACGGCAGGTGGAGTATGGTTATCAACACTTTTAGGTGGTGACAAAGCAGAACCGGCACCCGTACAAGCGGCGCCTGTAATTAACATTACCAACTCACAAACACAGCAACAAGCAGCGGGTGGTGGTAAAACAGTAATAATTAAAGAAAAAGGGGCAACTTCAGCACCAGCACCTAAACCTAAGAAAAAAGAGGGTGACGAATTTAAAGAAGAAGCACCTAAGTGGTAAAAACATATTAAAAAATGGTAGAAAACAAGCAACCACCAAGTGGTTTTAAAGATTTATTAAGTAACATGATGGCCAGAAGATGGTACATCACAGCATTGGTATTGGGGGGATTTATGTTTATTATAGGTGGAATGTTCTTTGCTATATTAAATAAATCAGCAATCGAAGGAGAATGGAAAGAACTTTTATTATTATTATTGGGTGCATTTATCGGTAGTTATGGTAAAATAATCGACTATTGGTTTAGTGATACAGATAAGGATAAGATGTTAGTTCAAAAAATGGATGAGGAAGATGGTACTGCATTAAGCAATACCGCAGATTTACCTGTAACTCCGCCAAACAACACACCAATCATACCTGAAGCGTTTCAAAACGCTATTGAAAACTCAAAAATAGAAAAGGTAAACGATACGTTTGAACAAGTACCAACTACACAACCAAGAACAGGTATTGAAGTTGATGAAGATGGTGATGGTATAATGGATGGTATTGATTTTGATGGTGATGGTAAAATTGATGCGTATTTTGCACATAGACAATGTGAACACGTTTGGGGTGACTTAGACGGAGACGGTACTGAAGAATGTTTAAAATGTGGTAAAATTCGAGATGATTACGCGGAAATGCCCGCGGAAGGATAAAACGACCAAATAAACAATATAAACCAAAAACAAAAATTATGAATTTCAAACAATGGGCAATTGAACTCTTCAAAGACGAAAGAGGTTCAATTTCAGTAAAACCAGTTATAGCATTTGTAGGGGCAATGTTCCTATGTGTAACTATGATCTTAAATTCGTTCTCTCACGCAGAATTTGCTCCATCACCTGAATTGGTGAATGCTGTGATGATTATCACAGGGATTGGAATGGGTGCTGATACAATGGATAAATTCTCTCATAAAAAGAAAGAAGAAACAGAAGGTTAATACGAAAGGGAGTTTTTAACTCCCTTTTTTTATGTATTTATAATAAAATAAGATATGACAAAAAACGAAATACTATACAATGTTGGTTTAACCGAGAAAGTATATTCAGAAGAAAAAGACATTGATTTTAAAGCGCTAAGATTAAAATTAATTAAATGGATTGAGGATAAAAAATCAGACACACAAGGGTTTGTTGCAACAAAAGACAAATCTATCTATATCGTTTGGAGAGGTAGTTCATCTAAAAAAGATTTTCAAAACGACGCGTCAATTGATAAAGTACCATTTGTTCAAGATGGTGAAAAAGTTCATATTGGTTTTAAATCGTCTTGGGATTCTGTAAAAGACAAAACATACGAAGCATTTGAAAAGGCGTTATCAACGTTAGGTGGTGAAGGTGAGGTCGATAATATTATTGTTTGTGGTCACAGTTTGGGTGCCGCGGTTTCTACCTTATGCGCATATGAGATTTATTCAATTTATAAATCAAATAAGATTATATGTTGTACTATCGGTAGTCCAAGAGTTGGAAATAAAATATTCAAACAAAACTTTGATAAATCATCAATTGAATCTTTAAGAATCGTCCATAATTTAGATTTGGTTACCCGCGCACCAAATATTGGATACTATCACGTTAATACCGAATTAAGGATTGATGATGAGGGTAAAATTAAAAAATGGATGATTGATACGAAAAGAGTAACTGAATATCTTAAAGCAGTTTTTACAGGTCAGACCGTTAAAGACCATATGACAAGTAATTACATAAGTGCATTAAATAAATGGAATCCTTAATATTATGTTTTTTTACCATTTATAGATATGGCAGTTGTATATCAACATGGAAGAAAAATAAGGTTAATTTAAAGGGGAGTTTTACTCCTCTTTTTTTTTTATTAAAAAGGCAATATTTATAATAAAAGTAAGTTATGGTTATATCATTAAAAAAGGCAGGAGAAAAGATTTTTGCCGGATACCTGATGTTAGCGGGTTTATTCATATTTACCGCGCTAGCAGTTCAATTATTTTTTGTCTACTTAATGTTAAGCGGGCAAGAAGATAGGGCAAGTCGAATAAGTCAAGAAGTTGACTGGAAAATTGATGGAACATTTAAAAATAATCCTGATAATATTTGGTACGAAGGTCCAGTAAAAAAATAATAAAATGAAAAAATTTCAAGACATTTTCGAATTCTCATTATTATGTGGTGCCATGAGTTTCGGTTTCTTCATATTATATTGTGGGTTTACATTATTAACAGCAGCAATTACGGCAATTATTTAAACATGAAACTAATATTAACAATTTTAGCAGTTTTAGTGTCTATAACGGCATTTAGTCAAACAATAGGCACAACTAAAACGGAAAATTATAAAGCGTCTTTTGAAACAAAAATAGACATAAGTCAATTTTTGGACTACGACGGTCCGCAAATTCCAATACAAATTCTTAAAGCGGGTATCAGTGACGAAATGTACGAAATGTACCCAGAACTTAAAGAAAAAAGAGTTGGTTTGGGCGTTGCCAATATAACAATGGAATACCTTGAAAACCTAAATAGATTCAAATTTACTGAGGATAAGACCGAAATAAAAAATCGTATGGTTAAACAATTCCAGGCGTCTCAAGCTGGGATATCAGAAAACAAACTAGATGGCAGGGGTAAAATTAATCTAGCGAAGTATTTTGTAACAGTAGAATGTTATGATTATTCGATTTCTGAAGATGAAACGGTTAATTTAAAGGAT
>Ga0208232_1000038_pt1 | contig 31374 bp, 13 predicted proteins | sample LakMenEpi24Aug12_FD_150729 | JGI IMG/M metagenome (GOLD analysis project Ga0208232, IMG submission 150729) | Freshwater microbial communities from Lake Mendota, WI - 24AUG2012 deep hole epilimnion (SPAdes) | ecosystem: Environmental > Aquatic > Freshwater > Lake > Epilimnion/Euphotic zone ... | reverse complement strand
CCAGATAATGCAGCTGCTGCACCAGGCGCTGCTACTAAATCATCATTTGCAGATAATTCAAATAAACCACCCTCTTTAGTTGATACTACAGTTTTACCATCTGCCGGTGACATTACATCTCCCGCCTTACTTAAAGATGATGCTAAATATCCAAGTATACCACCAATTGCCAATAAACCTAATGGTCCCATCCAGGCATTTCCAGCAAAAATAGATGCAATTGCACTTTGTTCTTTTATACCTGCCTCTGTAGCAGCTGCTCCTATTCTAGCGGGTGCACCTGCTAATTCTACACCAGATGCAACTACTCCAGCTTCTTTTGCAGCAGTTTTACTTACCTCAGCACCTACTGCGGTTGTATTTAATGCTGCTTGACTTTCTGATAATAATAATTGTTCATATTGAGCTTTCAATATTGCACTTTGCATCGTTGCCTCCAACGCTTTTGCAGCTGCTGCTTTTTGTACGGATTGATAATAAAAATATGCACCAACTCCAAGAGCACCCATAAGTCCGTAAAGTACAGCAGAGTTTTGTGCTATAAATTCAAATACATTTGCCAATAGTTGCATTGGTTTTAATAATAAACCACCAATTTGAGTACCAATTGCTTTCAATCCATTACTCATTTGGTCTTGAGATGATTGTATTTGTGTATTTAATGCAAATTCCTCTGTCTTTTGCTTTAATTGTTCTTCATTTAATTGAGTTATATCCAATCCTGCGTTTATAGCAGCTGTAGCTTTAGCTTTTTCATCATCACTAAGATTTGCTAATTTTTCTCTAATTGATAATTGCTTATTAATTTCTTCAACAGTCATATTAGATGCCTTAGCTAAAGCCTCTTGAGTGAATACACTTTGTTTTGTGAAATCACCACTTCTCTGAATTTGTTTTAATACTTCGTCTTGCGCTTCAACCATTTTACCTGCTGCGGCTAAACCTCTTGCTTGTGATAAATTAAATTGTCCACCAACAAAAGTTGCTGCTACTAATTCATCTCCAATATTTTCTTCAAAATTTAATAAGCCTTTAGCAGTCTTTTCAACATCTTCAAGTTCTTGTCCTAATTGATGTGCTTTTATTACTTGTTGTTTAAGTAAATTAACATCACCATGAAAATACTTTGATGTAATTCCAGCACTTTTTGAAATATCCTCCAATACTTCTTTAGGAGAAACACCAGCCATCTCTGCCATACTAGCTACTTGTAATCCTACACTAGCTGCCGTTTCTTGTGATAATCCAGATACTTGTTCAAATACCGATTGCACTTTAGCTGCCTCACTTTCGGATATACCTAAATTAGTTGTCATTATTGATAACGCTGCTACAGTACTTTCACTAAATTGAGCTATATCACTAAATTCATTCTTAAGTTGATTTGTTATTTCATATACCGTAGCAGCATGTACTCCCATCTTTCCATACTCTACTGCAATTACATGGGCTGAATGTTCTATTTCATATGTTTGCTTTTTTGTATATCCAGTATCCTCTCTAAATTTGCCCGCTGCTTTATCTAATTCTAAAAAATCTTCAACTGCAAGTCCTATTGCCGTAAATAATAATAATATAGGAGAACCTGCTATAAGTGCACCCATTAATTTTTTTGCTGCATGTCCTGCAGATGTTAATGATTCTGGTAATTCTCCGGCTAAATCACTTGTTTCTTCTTCAATTTCCTTTAAACGTTCTAATTGATGTTCTTTCTTTTCTGCTAATTCAAATGATTTTTCTGCTGCTATTCTTTCTTCTCCAGTTAAATCTTTTATTTTTGCTAACAATTGTACTCGTTCCATATCCACTTTCTTTATACCAAACATACTATTCAATTGTTCAATATAATCAGAATTTACTTGTAATTGTTCTTCACTTACCTTACCCATTGTTTCAAGACGAATATCACTTGCTTTCTTTTCTTCTTCGGATAAATTTATTTCATTTTTTTTACGTTCTACCATTAATGCATTAAGTGTACCATATACTCCTTTTTGTTGAGTATTTATTTGTAAAGCTTTTTGGAGTTGAGGACTCATTTTTGAAATGGATGTTGCATACTCATCAATCATATCATTAAGTTCCTTTTGATGAGCAGTTTCTTTTTCTTTTAATGCATTAATCTTAGCTTGTCTTTTTTCATTTTGGTCTAATGCTTTTTGTCTTTTTTTAGCTTCTTCTTCAGTTAATCCTAAAAGTATTTTAGTACTAGCTATTTTGTTTTCCATTTCTTGAGCTTCCCTACCACTAAGAACTGCGGCAGCTTTTATTTGCTCATTTAAGCGAGTTTGAAGTTCTCCTTGCTGTTTAAGCAATTCGTTTAATTCTCTACTATTTTTGGAATCTGCCATTAATTATTCTTTAAATGGATTATATATTTTTTGGTACTAATCCAATTTTAGCTAATTTATCATAAATTTCAGGATTTCTACTTTTGATATTATGTAATATAGGGCCAGTAGATGCATCAATTTTATCATAATCCGCTTGTAATTTTTTTAATATAGGGTCATTATCTACTATTTTTTGAATTTCATATGGAGTTTTTTTCTTTTTAAAAAATAATTCCCAAAATTCATTAATATTTCCCTCTGATAATTTGTATTTTTTCATATTGAATTTGTTTACTTATACGATAATAAATATCCTATAAACGAAAAAGTTAGGATTTGGAGAAATTATCTCTTTATCCTAACTTTTGATTGTCTTTGTGATGATTTTATTTGTTCATTCTCTTTTTTCTTAGAATCCACCAGTTTATTGTAGTAAAATAACCTTAATCGGGTTGGCATTTTGTATAGTTCCATCATAGTAAATCCATTACCATAATTAACCATATCAAAAATCTGCGAATGTAGATTTATACTATGATTGGTAGGAAGGCCAAAAAAACCCTACTCCTAATGAAATAGGCGCCTCCTCCACCTCACCATCTTCATGAGTATATTCAAATTTCATATTCATATCAGGTGACATACTCTTAATATGCTCTCTTAATGCTCTACTATCTTTAGCTAACATATTGTTTACAAATTTGTTAATAGTTGCTAAATCATTCTTACCATCAACTGATTTAATCATATATCTCAATCTAGTACTAATCTCAGATGATACATCTTTATTTATTTTTTTAAGAGCCTCTACATCTTTATCAATTAATCTTTCATCACCATGTGTTAATATCTTAAATGTTAATTTAGTACCACTTGGTGTTGTATAATCAAATTCATTTTTGTTTTTGAATATTGAAAAATCAACCTCTTTAGTTTGAATTGTAGATAAATCAAAATTTACATTAATAGTTTCACCTTTTTTAGATGAAAAGAATTGTAAATTATATTCTGCACCATATCCTAATAATCTAGTTGCTAAAAGGATAGCGTTTTTATCACCAATAATAATATCATCCGATTTTATACCATCTACTATAATAGATTCAAATAATGTATCAATTGCTAATCCTTTTTTAATAAGATTAGATGAAGAAAGAATATCTTCTTCCTTTGCAGTCATTAATTTAATTCTAATTTGCCCAGATGATAATGGATGTTCTGGTGGATATACTTTACCTTGAGATGGAAGGTCTAATACTTCCGTTGGAAAATCATATACTTTGTCTGTCATAACTTTACTTGTTTTAAGTTTGTATATATAAATACATAGTTTTTAAAAAATTAGAAAGCACAAAAAAGGGGATATTTTGGTATCCCCTGATTGTTTTTATTATTTTTAGATTAGTATTCTAAGATAGCGTAATCATAAGATAATGTTAAAGTGATAGTTGCTACTTCGTTTGAAGTGAAATCTAAATCACCAAAGTTAGCTTGAAGAATGAAAGCTCCTTTAAGTTTCCATTGTTCTATTTTATCGCCGACTGGTCCCAACATATAGATATCGATATCCTTTTTGTAGAAATCAGCGTATCCATCTCTACCAGTAATAGATTCATGTGATAATCTCACCCACTCCATTACCGCTTGTGCTCCAGATGGAACGATTGGGTCATAAAGAGTGATTTCTAAATCTTGCCACTCACCTTTACCTTTCAACTGTCTTTTAACGTTGATATGGTCTAAAGTTACTTTCTCAAAGTTAATTTGAGGTCTGTTACCAGCTTTTACTAAATATGATTGAATACCATCAATTTCCATGATGTATCTGTTCTTCATTTTAGGTTCGAAGTTCGTATAGAACATCTTATCAAATTCTAATATTTCTGCCATTTTTGTTCCTTTTATTTTATATTAATAAATATCTAATTCCTTTATTTTCAAATTATGCGTTGAAAGATGCTCCCGTTGGTAAGATGTTGAAATCAATTACGATGAATTCAGCCGTCTTTGCCGGTTGTAAGAACACTTGTCCTGCTAATACATTTCTATCGATTACATCCGGTGTGTTGTTAGTTTCATCCATTACAACTTTGAATGCGTATAAACCTTGTCTTTGTTGGATAGCCTCTAAATAAGGGTTTACAGTGTTTAAGAAACGAGTTCTAGTTGTAGATGTATTTTGTTCGAACACTAAATAACGAGATGTTGAAGCGATGAACTTCTTCATTGTGATAAGTAATCTTCTTACATTGATTCTATCTAATGCTGAAGCCTTATCTTGCAATGTCTTCTGTCCGAATGCTACAATACCTTGTCCAGGGAATGCTGCGATTGGGTTTACTTTGTTCTCATATAGAGTGTCTCTCTCTGCATGTGTTAATCTATTCAATACACTAACTGCTCCAGTGATACCACCTCTATTCAAACCAGCCGGTGCGAACCACTCTGCCGCCAATCTATCATTACTTGCGTAAACCGCTGGTAATAATACGGATGGAGGAACGATTGTTAATTTGTTTGTATTTGTATCAATTGTTTTAATCCAAGGATAGTAAGTACCAACATAATTTGAATCTACTCCTTGTGCTTTTTCAGTTACATCTGCAATTGTTGCATCATAATCAGAAAATTCAGCTATGTAGAATGCATCTTGTCTATCTTCAACCATATCAATAACTGCTTGAACAGCTGCTGGATGGCTTTGATAGTTTAGACCCGGTGTTACCACCATATTGATATCCCACTCATCAGGATTAGAAATTGCGTTAATTGCTTTTGTATATGCTGCTGAACCAGATGCTGCTGAAGTTGAACAATTGAATCCTTGCTGATTTGCATTGTTCCAATTTGCATCACCAGCTTTAGCTATTGGTGTGATTGGGTTAGTACCATCAAAACCTTGTTGGAATGCTAATACAAATTGTCTCTTAACCATATCAACTGCTTTTGAACCAGTCATTTGGTATGATAATTGAGAATCAAATCCGAAAACAACGTTTGAACCTGATACTGCTTCATTAGGAATTGGTTTTAAGTATTGAGCGTTATCAATTGATACACCCTCACCTTCAAAATCAAATCCACTATAATAGATTGGAGAACCAGCTGTGTTAGCTGCTGAACCTGTTTGATATACAACTGCAGGTACTTTAGTTACATCACCAGCTGCTGTTTCAATTGGATTTATATATGCGGCATGTCCGAATGGTGCTGCTGATATAGGATATGAACCAGCTATTGCTACGTCAACTCTTACATATTTTGATTTGTTAGCGTAATCACCATTTTGTGTGATTTTACCAGCAGCATCAATTGTAATATAAGAATCACCCATTCTTCTAGCTATAAAGTTTGGAGAAGCAGGGTCTAAGTTTACATTGTTAAATGTTTCAACAACACTCTTTCTCTTATCAATATCAGAATAACTTCTAATAGTTACAGTAAAAGTTGAATAATCAGTACCGCCATCTTCACCAGCTGCCTTTACATTAGAAATACCAACTTTAAATTTAGTATTATAATTTGCACCATCACCTAAAGTTACAAATTTGAAAAGGTCATATCTTACACCACTAATCAATTGAGAGGTAACCATTGGAGTTTGTGCAGGTTGTGCATCAAATGTATAAACCTGTGTAGGTAATACAATACTAGATATACTAGCGGTTGGTAAACTATTTGCTGCATTTTCAAAGTAAACATAAGTGTATGCTTCTTTTGGTCCAAGTGGAGATTCACCAAATACATCTGATAAATCATTTGTAGCTGATGTTACTGTTGATGCTGATACATTCGTTGCACTACCGGTTGCTCCAGTAATTACAAATGAACCAGATGTACCAGTTGCACTTCCTCCAGTAAAACCATAGTTTTGGAATCCGTTTGAAGTTGAGTATAATACACCAGCTATTTTACCGCCAGCAACTATTGCCAATGGTGCTGCTTGGTAGTATCCTCCGATACCTGCAACTCTTACGATAGTAGCTTGTCCAGCTTCTCTTAAATAATTTTGTACTGCGTATTCAGTATAATATGTTCCGTCTACTTTACCGAACTTTTCCTCAAATTCTGATTGAGTTGTTACGATTGTAGGTACAAATGCAGGTCCTTCTTTTAGAGGTCCTATAAATGCTGCTCCGATTTCACCGATTCCTTGAGAAAGGAATGATAAATCGTTTTCTCTAGTAAATACACCAGGGGATACAATTCTTTCTGCCATGTTATTTCTCCGATTATTATGTTTTAAAATGCTAATATTGAGTATGTACAATATTACCTATATAAATATAAAGAAAATGTCCAAAACATAATTTATTTTATTAAACTATACTTTGGACATTCAAAATAATATATTTTTGGTATATTATACAGGAGGTGCATCAGGTATATTACTACCAGATGCGTCAGACCAAGGAAAATTCTTAGGTCCAACTTCTTGCTTTTCCCATTTTATAGTATCGATATGCTTAGTTAATTGCTCATTTACATGCTGCCAATAATGAGGATGTGGTGAATCTGAACCACTTACATATGATTTAACCCAACCCAATATTAGGTCTTCAGATAAATCTTTGTAATCAATGAATCCATCATGATTTAAATCTTGCACTTCAAAAGGAGTTCCTCCTGTAAATGTAGCTGTATATCCTTCTTCATCGGTAGCTTCAACTTTCCAATTCGTACCAACGATAACATCCGCTAAATCAGATGTATTTTGTTTTCTAAGTCCTGTTAATGACCATTTGTATTCGAATGCCATAGTTTTGTTATTTTATATAAATATATTAGTTTTTATTTTTCAACTCTCTAATCTCAGCTCTTGCCTCATCCAACTCAGCTTTTAGTTCTTTAACTGCCTCAACTAATAATGCTGTAATCTTATCGTATTTGATAGTTTTATACATTGGAGACATTTCAGGAACAAAATCAACCGCATCCATTGCGTTTTTAGAATCTTGGTGAGTAAGTTGAGTTTGGTATTCCGTTGTTAATAATGGTTCAACTGCCTCAACCTCTTGTGCAATCAATCCAATATCTCTAGTTCCAGCACGCTTACTATTAATATTTACTTTTTCATCATTCCAATCATAAGTAACTCCTCTAAGCTTTTGGATTTTTTCTAAAGCGTTAGGAATTGTTTCTATATTTTCTTTAAGTCTAATATCAGAATAATATGCAATTACGTTACCACTTGCTCTCAAATCACCACTAATATACAATCCCCAATCAGTAGTATATGCTCTCCAACCAGCTGCGTATGCTAAATAAACGTTACCATTACAATATGCTAAGAAAGACCAACCATATGAAGGATGCCAGAATCCACAAGGTGCACCAGCACCAGCAGTATGTATCATCAATGCCATACTACCATCAACTCTCCATCCAGAATATCCATTATTAGAACCACCCATATACCAAGATGTATAATCTCCAGTATAACGGTCTAAGTATTTAGAACTATCGTATCTATTATACATAACACCAGAATACATTCTATTATAGAAATATGCAATTGGATTACCATTCTCACCACTCATGTAAGTGAATGTGTTATCACCAGTTGAGTTATCCATCAATCTCAAATACGAATAAGTGTTATTGTTATTCGCATCAACTCTCAATGTAATATCATTAAATGAGTTTAATGAAACTGAATCGGTGAATGAACCATTATAATCCGTAGATGCATATCCGTGATTTGGATAAGTATCATATGTTGCGTTCCAGTCAAAGGATACATATGCTAATCTACTAATATATGAACTATACGAACCATATGTTCCCCAAATAGAATATTCACTACCTACTCTGAATGAACCTTGTGCTCTAATATATGCATCACAATAAATGTTCTTACCATTATATGTTCTTAACCATGTAGAATCCTGCATAAACCAACCACCACCATATGATTCATTATACCAACCAGTAGCATTATAACTTCTAAACCAGTTATAAGAATAGATTGTGTTGGCCATTGTCAATGTATTCATATACGATGAACCATTCATATCAATATAATATCCACCATTATCTCTATCCACAATATATGGAACAAATAGAGTATTACTAATTCTTATATTAGTATCACCTCTACCAATACTCATAATTTCATTACTATTAACTCCGGGAGAGTCTGCAAAAAATCTAGTACCACCATACGCAGGGTTTCCACCTAATTCCAAACCGGTATGCCATCCCAACGAAAGTCTTGTATGGGTTGAATTTCCATTATTATATGGAGATTTAACATACATAAAATAGTATGGTTGGTTATCACCTCTTTGTCCAGAACTAATACCAGTCTGAGAGCCAACTGCTGATGGGTCAGTTGTACTATTTGCTAAATCAATATGTCTTGTATTACCAGTAGCACTTCCAATTCTGAATGCAAATGTTCCACCATAATCATAGTAGTAATTTGAGTTTACAGAACTTCGTGAGATTAAAGTACTACTATTAGTAACGCCATTTGTATAGAAATCACCATTGTTTGTTAATGAACCTACGTTTGTACCAGTTGATGCATTACGGAATACCCATGCTCTACCAGATGTATCCATTACAAACCAAGTACCATATTGGTCCGATTGGTAACCATGCGTACCAAATCCAATGTTTGCTCCGTATTTAAACATTATCATTGAAGTAGTAGCGTTACCAGTACTCCATAATGTTATAGAACCATAGTAAGATGAGTTATTACCATTAGCGTTATACCAACCAGAACCATTTACCGTAAGATTGTTTATACTTCCTACATCACTACCACCAGCACTAATACCACCATACAACCAGTTATAACCAGCTGAGTAAATACCAGATGGATGCCAAGATGCTGCCCCAGTACCACCTACGTTTCCATTACCTTGTAATGAATATGCTCTAACTGCATTTAGGTTAGAAGTACCATCAGTAATTAAATAATATGCACCATTTGAAGTACCATAATAAGTTGGTGCCTGCATACTATCTGCTGAATATTGTCTACCATATGTCCAAAATGAACCATTATAGTGCGATATTATTGCATTTACTTTACTATTAGTATTATATCCAACCCAACCAGGCATTGCCGGTCCAGATGATTGTCCAACAAATACAGTTTCTGCACCGACCATAGTGTATGCACCATAACTTTGTCCACTTTGTGAACCTTTGTTGAAATAAAATATACCCCAGCCTCTAGCATTTTCTTGGAATAACCAGTTGTTATATTCAGAACCATCGGATACTAAGAATGTACCACCATCATTATTCTGTCTAAAGTAACTTTCAGCTTGAATTACATTACCAATTGATGTACCATTACCATCCCACTTATAATATGCGTTATCATAATCATAGAATATAGGTGAACGAGTATCAACATATGAATATAATCTTCTATCCGAATCAATTCTAACCGCATGTTGTCCATTTATTGAAGTAAAATCTGATGTGTTATTAACATAGAAATCTAAGTAGCCGTTTGCATTGGTCCTACCTGCTACTATATAGTTTGCACCATTATTACCTAATTGTAAACCATACCAGTTAAGAGATGCATGATATATGTTTGAGTTATCAGTATATCTTGCTCTAAAATGATATCCACTATTTTTTGTAATTAAATCGTTATCAGCAACATTACCTCTTGCCGATACAGTTTGTAAAGTTTCAGAAGTTGCTAAACCAGTAATGTTTGTATTTATTGAGTTTTTTGGAACAGTTGTTATTATACTTAAACCAGTATAAGTTGCATCTGTAATAGCCCAACTTTCCAAATATCCTGAACCTTGGTCGTATATACATCTTACGTTAAATCTACCATAATAGATGTTGTTAGATAAGTGAATACATACTTTACCAGAACCATTTCTACCTATTCTTACAGTACCAGGATCCCAATCACCATTATTTATATATGAATGATTAGTCCAATTACCAGCATATGCGTACCAAACAATTTGTAAATTAATTGATTGTGCATTTCCATATGCATACCCCTCAATAATTACCGTTGGCATATTGAAAGTACCATAATCAATATTCGTAGTAATTAAATATCCGTTTCCAGTTGAATAGTTAAGTGCATTAAATGTAGATGTTAAACTATGATATGGAGTTGATACTTGATTAGTTCTTAATATATTTAAAACACTTGTACCATTTGTATTCAAGTAATAACTACTATTATTATTCATATACAAGTTACCATCACTCAGATTTTTTCTCAAATCCCAGCTTGCCCACGTACCATTTAAGAAACCATAGTTATTACTATTATCACCATATAATTGGAATTTGAAGCCACCAGAACTATTTTGTACTACGATACCACCATCACTATTTCCAGATGTTCTAATTCTAATATTTGCCGTATTAAATGCGTCAAATAAATGTGCTCCAATATATGCTGAACTTAAGTTAGCCTGTCCACCACTACTGATGTAATAAGTTACACCACCTACATAAAGGTTACCATCTACTCTAAAGTTATATGGAGTATAAGTACCATTAGTAAATGCATTAGATTGATTTAATCTTAAATAACTATCTGTTGTATCAAGTGCTTGTTTACCATTGCCAGATAGATAATTAGTAAAGAATTGATTACCTGCTCCATTTACTCTCCATACCCAACCACTACCATCATTAACCGCAAATCCATAAGAACCGCCGGATGATATAGTTGTATAAATACCATAATCAAATCCAGTCTTATCAACAAATAATCCCCAGTCTGCTCCACTTCTATCAGAAATAGTTACAACTGCATCAGTACCTCCAATTGAATATGGATTTGATGAGCGGTAGAATATTGCAGTACCATTATCTTGTCCACCAACTATTAAAGTTTTTAAGTTTGCATTATTACTTCCTAAATAATATGTTGTTGCTCCACCTAAATATATGTTACTATTAACTGTTAAGTTTCCACCAATTGTTGTATCTCTACTAATATATGCTCTATAATAATCGTAATCATAAACGGCTTGATGATATGGTTGGTTATATCCACTATATCCACCATAGTATGCAAGTGCAGCTACAGATCCAGCATTTCCACTACCACCTGTGTTATAGAATGATACCCTTATTCTATTGATAGCAGAATTAAATAAAGAATAGAATTTAGTAAAATTACCAGGCCAGCTACTCCAGTTGTGACTGAATGAGGTACTCCAACTGCTTCCCCCATTTGTTGATGTTTCTACTGTAATTGTAATATTTGCTCCATTGGTACTACCTACCACATGGAACATATCAAAGTTTTTATATCCTATACTAAATGTAAATCTTTGACCTCTACCGCCACCACTAGCATCAATATTAAATCCACCACCACCATATGAAGGTGAAGCTTTTTCTCCTAAGAATGTATTTCTAATTGAATCGGTAATAGTTTGTGATGTCCAAGATGAATTATTTGCCGATGTTTCATATGTTATTAAATCACCATGTCTTAAGTTAGACCAAACTGATGAATATGCAAATCCATTATATAAATAACCTCCACTAAAGCCACAATAAACCAAAGGTGAATTATTATTACCAAATGAAAGTACATTTCCAATTACAGTTCCAGTATTAGCAGTTAAATTACCTGCTAATGTTAATGAGTTTAAATACGATGTACCAGCGTTAATATAATATGTAGAACCACCACCAGTATAAATTGTACCTGCTGTTAAATTTCCACCAAACCAACCAGTTCCATTATTTAAATCTACATAGAATCTAGCAACACCACTACCAACAAAACCTAATCTATTAGAATCACCACTACCACCCAATAATCCACCAGCAGTAGTTTCAAAATATAAACCCCAGTTATTAGCTCCAGGTGTAATCCAGAAATTATTAGTATCGGTTACTTGTAAGAATGCATAGTTATAAACACCAGATGAATACATACCACCTGCTGCTACTAAGTTTCCAGCTAAACTTAAATTGTTTAAATAAGATGTGGTTGAATTAATATAATAAGTTGTTGCGTTACCCACATAATGAATTCCAGCAGTTATATTACCAGGAATAGTAAAGTTTCCACTACCATCTAATCTACCTATTTGAGTATATGATGCAAATCTATTTAATGTTGTACTTGCATCATTATAGAAAGTAAATCCACTATTAAATAATAAATAAGTTGATGTATCTGCTAATGGTGCTCTCCAGCTACCACCTGTTGTAGTATGTCTAACGTTGTATCCTAATCCACCATAAGAACCACCACTATAACCAGCTGCAATACCTCTACCTTCAGAACCACCACTACCTAAGTTTACGTTAAATGTACCAGTTCCATCATAAAAATTGGTTGCTGATACATTTGATGAGAACACAGCGTTTGTACCATTTAAAGTACCGGCTAATGTTAATGCGTTTAAGTTTGATGTACCATTATTAAGATAATAAGTTGTACCATTTATATTAATATTACCACCTAAAGGATTTAATGTTATTGGTTCTACTCCATTCGAACCACCTGTGTTATCGTATGATGCTTGAATCCATCCTGCAAATGGTGAAACGTTTTGTGTACCTAATTGTAATCTAACCAATGCGTTAGTTCCAGCTAATACTAAATGTGCATTATTTGTGCTATCCGCCGTTGTTGGTGCACTTACACCAGCTTTATATATTGTTGTATTACCAATTGCAGTTAAACCACCCATAACACTATTTCCAGAAACAGTCTTATTTCCAGTTACTGTTAATGTAGTACCATCAAATAATAAATTACTTTCAACAGTTGCATTTGGTGCAGTACCATTTAATGTTATTACACCATTATCAGTACCACCACTTAAAGATAATAATCCAGATGAACCCGATGTACCTCTTGATCCTGATGTACCACTACTTCCTGATGTACCGCTTGTACCGGATGTTCCAGATGAACCAGACGAACCCGATGAACCACTACTACCAGATGTACCAGATGTTCCCGATGTGCCAGACGTTCCCGATGTACCGGATGTACCTCTACTACCACTACTACCAGACGAACCACTTGCTCCAGTAGCACCACTACTTCCACTACTACCAGATGAACCACTACTTCCACTACTTCCAGATGTACCTCTTGTTCCGGATGTTCCCGATGAACCAGACGAACCACTACTTCCACTACTTCCACTACTTCCAGATGAACCAGATGTTCCCGATGAACCACTACTACCACTTAATCCAGATGAGCCAGATGTTCCACTACTTCCAGATGTACCTCTTGTTCCGGATGAACCACTACTACCACTACTTCCACTACTTCCAGATGTTCCTGATGAACCGCTTGTACCAGATGTTCCTGATGTACCAGATGAACCTTGTGCTCCAGATGAACCACTACTTCCAGATGAGCCAGATGTACCAGATGAACCACTACTTCCACTACTACCAGATGAACCAGATGTTCCCGATGTACCAGCTGAACCAGATGAACCTTGTGCTCCAGATGAACCCGATGAACCAGATGTTCCCGATGTACCAGCTGAACCCGATGAACCACTACTACCAGATGTTCCTGATGTACCAGATGTTCCCGATGTACCTGCAGAGCCCGATGAACCTATTACTCCATCTTTACCAGATGTACCACTTGTTCCAGATGTTCCCGATGTACCAGATGTTCCCGATGAACCAGCACTACCACTTAGACCACTTGTACCAGTCGCACCAGATAATCCACTTGTTCCCGATGAACCACTACTTCCAGATGAACCAGATGTTCCAGTTGAGCCGGTTGTTCCAGATGAACCACTACTACCAGATGAACCAGATGTTCCAGATAATCCCGATGTACCACTACTTCCACTTACTCCAGATGAACCACTTATACCAGATGTACCAGCTGTACCACTAACTCCAGATGTACCAGCTGTACCAGTAGAGCCGGATGAACCAGATGAACCAGATGTTCCCGATGAACCACTACTACCACTACGTCCACTACTACCAGATGAACCAGATGTACCACCACCACCAGTTAAACCACTACTTCCAGATGAACCAGATGTTCCAGATGTTCCTGATGACCCACTTATTCCACTTGTGCCAGATGTTCCAGCTGAACCACTTATTCCACTACTTCCAGATGAACCAGATGTTCCAGATGAACCATTTTTACCACTACTTCCATCTTTACCAGATGAACCACTACTTCCGGTTACCCCAGATGAACCACTTGTTCCGGTCAATCCAGATGAACCAGCTGAACCTCTTGTTCCACTACTTCCACTACTTCCCGATGTACCAGATGAACCATCTTTACCAGATGAACCACTACTACCACTTACTCCAGATGTTCCCGATGTACCAGTCAAACCAGATGTACCAGCAGAACCAGTACTTCCAGACGAACCACTACTACCACTTACTCCAGATGTTCCTGATGTACCACGTGTACCAGATGTTCCTGATGTACCACTTGTACCAGATGAACCAGATGTTCCGGATGAACCGCTTGTACCAGATGTTCCTGATGTTCCACTACTTCCAGATGTTCCAGCCGAACCCGTTGTACCAGCTGTACCAGTACTACCAGATGAACCACTACTTCCAGATGTTCCCGATGAACCACTACTACCAGATGTACCACTTACTCCTGAAGTACCAGATGTTCCTGATGTACCAGATGTACCAGATGTTGCGGCTGCAAATCTAGAACCTATTTGACCAGTTGCTGTATCAATTACTAATACTTGGTTTGATAGTGATGATGGAATACTATCCACATAAACACTACCACTTACAATTAAACTACCTGTTATTTTTACACTACCAGTTAATTGTTGTATATTTGTTACAGAATTACCAAATATGTTTGAGCCAGATGAATATACTACTGATGATGATACTATGTTTGTTACAATTTGATTTGAAACAATAGTACCAGCTACAGTTAAATTTTGTGTTATTATTTGAGAACCAGTAACAACTAAATTTCCATTTATATTTTCGTTACCAGTTATAGTTAAATTGCCAATTAAATTTTCACTACCACTTACATTTAAACTACCAGTTATGTTTTCAGTTCCATTAATAATAAGATTACCTGTTATAGTTTTATTACCTAATTGATTAAATGAACCAGTTAAAGTTTGACTACCACTTACTACTAAAGAACCAGTTATAATTGTATTTGTATTTATCTCCAATCCTTTATCGGGAGAAATTACTGCAAGTGCTGAACCTGATTTAATTTTATTTATATCACCAATTGAATCCGCATTTATATTTCTTAATTGAGAGCCATCTCCAACAAAATAAGAACCAGTCTCTACATATACACTACCAGTTACTCTTACGCTACCAGTAATTTGAGTACTACCACTTATTTGTACATTATTTTCATTTACTTTTACATAGATAGAACCACTTGCTATTTGAGTTACATTATATAACTTACTAGCATCTCCAGTAAACGAACCACTAAACGAACCACTAAATTGCGAACCACTAAATATAGATGCCGTTATTGAGTTTATTACATTTAACGATGTATTAACCGATACCGAAGATGTTGATACATTTACTTGGTCAACGCCATTTACCGTTACCGCTAATACACTTTGACTAATCTGATTAAACCCGTTAGGATTTTTGCCTAAAACATTCATCTATTTTATTACTTTTAACTAATTTCTAAAACCGAAACAATTACATCTGCCGATGCCGCTACCGAAGATTGTACCGAAATAAAATCTCCTGCACTCATTGCTATTTTTTGGTCACCTCCAACAAAGACTACACTTCCTCCAACAGGTATAGTAGTATTTCTAACTACATATACCGTCTTAGATTGTCCAGCACTTGTTAAAGTTGCACTAACATTAATATTATTATTAAGGTTAGTATTTGCAACACTCATCCCAATTACAGTTGTTGATGTAGCAGCTGGTGCTTGATATACAATTGTATTTGCCGTACCAATTGAACCACTTATACTATTTTTAAATGTATTTGCCATTTATTTTTATTTTTATCCTAATGCGATAGCATATGCTAAAGCTGTATCTAACACACTTACACCTTCTATTGTTACCGAGCCAGATAATACATTCACCGAGCCAGATAATATATTAGTAGAACCGGTTATATTTAATGGACCAATTATATTTCCAGAACCAGTAACAATTAAGCTTCCGCTAACTATTAATCTTTGACCAATTGTTAAATAATCAAAGGATGCTTGCTGAACATCTATGTCTCCTTTAAATGAACCTGTAAATGAGCCCGTAAACGAACCACTCAATGTAGCATACGCATTAACTGCTTGCGTTATTGAGCCTGAAAAAATGGGACTATTTATTTTCATTTATATCCGTAATTTTGTTATAGGTATAAATATAATAAATTTCCTTTTAAGGTTTTGTGGGCCAGCTTATGCCAAAAGGGTTACTTTGACTGGTAATATCTCTAAGATATTGTCTGTATGTTTTCCAGTCATTATTTGTAATTTGCGGAGAATCTGCTAATTGTGTCCAATCGGATTCTAAAAGTAATTGGTCTCTCAAATTTCTGATTTCTATCCATTTATTTTCTATACGAATATTAATTTCCGTTTCAGATGCGTTTGATTGATTCCAAACTTGATTATATGTACCATCTATTAATTCAGGAGTTCCTTCGGAAATATTTTTTGTATAATCGTTTGGTTTTACTGTTGGTTGAACACTAATCATATCCCATTCAAGTAAAACAGCATTAGTTAAATTTTCAGGAAAAGTTACATTTGAATTATCTAACTTTAATTGTTGAATTGTATATGGATATATTATAGTATCGTTTATAATTCTTAAATACATAATTATTTAAAATTTGAAGGTATTGATGCGAAATTTGATAAACCAGTACAATTTTTAAATGCACCCACTCCATATGGTTGAGGAACTCTAGTCCAAAGTGATGGTGCCGTACCAGACATACTATTTGTTGTTGTATTTTGAAAATATAAATTAGAAAAATCAGTTACAGCAGTATTATATGTAAATTGTAATGGTGATGTTAATAATTTGCATAATTTAAATGTACCAGCAAAACCAGATACATTTATATTAGTATCAAATAAATTCGATGGGTATGTTGCTAAAGAAAGACATGTACTAAATGCAGCACCAAAATCAGTAGCATTAACATTATTAGTAAACAACCCAGATGGTATACTTGTTATGGCTGTAAATGAAAAAATATCCGTAAAAGATAATGCTTGTGTTGAATTTGAAAATATTGTTGAAGGAATTGTTGTTATAGCAGTTGAACGCATAAAATTTGAAAATATCTCAACATCAGTCAATCCAATATAATCAGTTGGTAGAGTACTAATATTATTACAACCATAAAAATTGATAACTCTTAAACCAACAGTCCCCCATGCATCAACAGATGTAATCAAACTTTTTATTGCTGCTTTATTATCAACTGCAAATGATGGCATGAATCCAGTTATTTCTATTTGATATGTACCAGCTGATGTATATGTGTGTGCTCTATTAGTATCATTATATGCTGTTATACTATTTGAAGTAGCATCGCCCCAACTTACACTAAAGTTTGGAGTTAATCCATTATAATCATTCAATGGTAAAGTAAATAAACCACCAGCACCAACTGCTATTGTAAATTTGAAAGGTTCTGCCATTCCGCTAGGTATTAATCTTCTTGCTATTCCCATAACTTATTATATCATATTTTTTCCGGCTAAGAAACCATAATAGGTACTGCCTCCATCATAAGTATATATTACAATAATATCCGTACCAGATGTTGTTAGAGTTGGTTGTGCTCCACCAGCCCATTTAACACTAGTCCAAGCTATTGTATATCCACCACCATTTGTTAATGCTAGTGTAAATCCAAATGCTTTTCCAGCTGGTGGATTTGTTATTGTAACCGTTCCATTTGCGTTTACAGTTTTCTTAAAATTGTTTGCTGTACTTAAATCGATTGAGAATGTTGCTCCACCAGTTCCTAAATCGGAATATGTTTCTCTATATGTTGTTGGTGATACTGCTCCAGCTACTGTCAACAAGCTACCATCAAATGTTAAATTAGCTTCAACACTTGCATTTGGTTGTGCTCCATTTAATGTTAATATACCATTATCAGTTGTACCGGTTAAAGTTAAAAACCCAGATGTTCCAGATGTACCAGCAGAACCACCAGTACCAGATGTTACTCCATAGAATGATGTACCAGATGTACCAGATATTCCAGACGTTCCAGATGTTACTCCATAGAATGATGTACCAGACGTTCCACTTATTCCTGATGTTCCGCTTGTACCAAAATAAGTACCATCAGTTCCACTAATACCGCTTGTTCCAGATGAACCAGATGTTGATGCCACTCCACTAAGACCTGATGTACCAGATGTACCACTAACTCCCGATGTTCCTGATGAACCGAAATATGTACCATCTTTACCACTTACCCCAGACGTACCAGATGTTCCGGATGAACCCGATGTTGATTCTGCTCCACTAATACCACTTGTACCTGATGTTCCACTAACTCCAGATGTACCACTGCTACCAAAGAATGTTCCGTTTAAACCACTAACACCAGATGTTCCGGATGTACCACTGCTACCAGATGTTGCTCCAGCTCCACTAAGACCAGATGTACCTGATGTTCCACTAACTCCAGATGTACCACTGCTACCAAAGAATGTACCATCTTTACCAGATGAACCAGATGTTCCTGATGAACCAGATGTTGATTCTGCCCCACTAATACCTGATGTACCAGATGTACCACTAACTCCCGATGTTCCAGATGAGCCAAAGAATGTACCATCTTTACCAGACGTACCAGATGTTCCCGATGAACCAGATGTTGATTCAGCTCCACTAATACCCGATGTACCAGATGTTCCACTTACTCCCGATGTTCCAGATGAACCAAAGTATGTACCATCTTTACCAGATGTTCCAGATGTTCCAGATGTACCAGCCGTTCCACTTTCACCAGATGTTCCCGATGTACCAGATGTTCCGCTTGTACCAGATGTTCCGCTTGTACCAAAATAAGTACCATCCGTACCACTAATACCGCTTGTACCAGATGTACCGCTTGTACCAGCCGAACCATCAGTACCACTTATTCCAGATGTTCCGCTTGTACCAGATATTCCTGATGTTCCGCTTGTACCAAAATAAGTACCATCAGTTCCACTAATACCGCTTGTTCCAGATGTTCCCGATGAACCAGATGTACCACTTTCTCCAGATGTTCCCGATGTACCAGATGTTCCCGATGTTGCACTAGCACCACTAATACCGCTTGTTCCAGATGTTCCCGATGAACCAGATGTTCCACTTTCTCCGGATGTTCCGCTTGTACCAGATGTTCCTGATGTTGCACTAGCACCACTAATACCAGATGTTCCAGATGTACCAGATGTACCAGCAGAGCCACTTTCACCAGATGTTCCGCTTGTACCAGATGTACCAGATGAACCACTACTTCCAACAAAAGTACCATCTTTACCGCTTATTCCAGATGAACCAGATGTTCCACTTTCACCAGATGTACCAGATGAACCGCTACTTCCGCTTGTACCAGATATTCCTGAAGTTCCAGATGAACCACTTATTCCACTACTTCCAGATGTACCAGATGTACCAGCTGAACCATCAGTACCAGAGTATCCAGACGAACCAGATGTACCACTTTCACCAGATGTTCCCGATGAACCATTTTCTCCACTACTTCCAGATGTACCAGCTGTACCACTTATTCCAGATGTACCGGCTGACCCATCAGTACCACTTATTCCAGATGTTCCCGATGAACCATTTTCTCCACTACTTCCAGATGTACCAGATGTACCAGATGTACCAGCTGAACCAGATATTCCCGATGTACCACTACTACCGGATGTACCACTTTCTCCGGATGTTCCACTTGTACCAGATGAACCGCTTGTACCTCTAGTTCCAGATGTTCCCGATGAACCACTACTTCCACTTGTACCAGATGTTCCAGATGAACCCGATGAACCTGCCAATCCATCTAAACCGGATGAACCAGATGAACCATCAGTACCATTAAAATAATCTACTCCAAATTCAGGAGTATATCCAGGTATTCCATCAACACCAGATGTACCATTACATGCTCCAACTAAATTTATTGTTCCATATGGTGCATTTGCTAATACAACAGATTCTCCAATTGCACAAATTTCTACATTCGGGTCACCAGGGTTTATTGTTATTTGGTCTCCTGATGTAAAATCGCATCGTGTCCAATCAAATACTGCTGGATTATCAAAATCTTCATTAGATAAAAGATATGTTAAACAAGAAATACCACTACTACCAGATGAACCGTCAGTACCACTTTCACCAGATGTTCCACTTGTACCAGATGTACCACTTGTGCCAGATGTTCCCGATGTTCCATTTTCTCCACTACTACCAGATGTACCAGCTGAACCATCAGTACCACTACTTCCAGATGAACCAGATGTGCCAGATGTTCCATCACTACCACTACTTCCAGATGAACCAGATGTACCGCTTGTACCGCTTGTACCTGCTGAGCCATCCGTACCACTGCTACCACTACTTCCAGATGAACCTGATGAACCGCTTGTACCAGATGTGCCACTTGTACCAGCCGAACCATCCGTACCGCTTGAACCAGATGTTCCAGCCGAACCGTCAGTACCACTACTACCACTACTTCCAGACGAACCGCTACTACCAGATGTACCATCCGTTCCACTTAATCCAGATGAACCAGATGTTCCAGATGAACCACTTTTACCGGATGTACCACTACTACCAGACGTTCCCGATGAGCCACTTGTACCAGCTTTACCAGATGTTCCCGATGAACCGCTTGTACCATTCGTTCCACTCAATCCAGATGAACCAGATGTTCCACTCAATCCAGATGAACCCGATGAACCGGATGTTCCTGATGAACCAGATGTACCATCCGTACCACTTACTCCAGATGAACCAGATGTACCACTACTTCCACTACTTCCGCTTGTGCCAGATGTTCCATCTAAACCAGATGAACCACTACTTCCAGATGTACCATCACTACCGGTAGAACCAGACGTTCCACTACTACCAGATGTTCCCGATGTACCACTGCTACCAGATGTTCCCGAAGAACCAGATGTACCAGATGTACCTCTTGTTCCCGATGTACCGGATGAACCAGCTGAACCAGTTGAACCCGATGTTCCACTACTACCAGATGTTCCCGATGTACCACTCGTTCCAGATGACCCAGATGAACCAGCCGAACCGGTTGAACCAGATGTTCCACTACTACCACTACTTCCAGATGAACCACTACTTCCAGATGAACCAGATGTACCAGATGTTCCCGATGAACCAGATGTACCAGCTGAACCAGTTGTTCCCGATGAACCACTACTTCCAGATGTTCCGGATGAACCAGATGTTCCACTACTTCCAGATGAACCGCTTGTTCCAGACTCACCACTACTACCAGATGAACCTGCCGAACCATCAGTACCACTTATTCCAGATGTTCCGGATGTACCTGATGTACCACTTATTCCAGATGTTCCCGATGTACCAGATGTTCCCGATGTACCAGATGTGCCGGAACTTCCGGATGAACCATCATATCCCGATGTACCAGATGTTCCCGATGTACCAGATGTTCCTGATGTGCCGCTTGTACCAGATGTTCCACTACTTCCAGATGTACCAGATGTTCCACTACTTCCAGATGTACCAGATGTTCCCGATGAACCAGATGTTCCCGATGTACCACTACTTCCAGCTGAGCCCGTAGAACCAGATGTTCCCGATGTACCAGCAGAACCACTACTTCCGGATGTACCACTTGTTCCAGATGAACCACTACTACCAGATGAACCACTACTTCCAGATGAACCAGATGTACCAGATGTTCCTGATGTTCCACTACTTCCGCTTGAACCAGATGAACCATCACTACCAGATGAACCGCTTGAACCAGATGAACCAGATGTTCCCGATGTACCAGATGTTCCCGATGTACCAGCTGAGCCATCCGTACCACTACTTCCAGATGTACCATCACTACCAGATGTACCAGATGTACCGCTTGTACCAGCCGAACCGTCAGTACCACTACTTCCAGATGAACCAGATGTACCAGATGTTCCTGATGTTCCCGATGTACCAGATGTTCCCGATGTACCACTTGCTCCCGCTACGTCTCTAGCTTCTAATTGACGAGTTGTTGTATTCCAAGTTAATACATAAGATGACAAAGAGGATGTATATAAATTATTTACATAAACACTACCACTAGCACCAAAACTTCCTGTTACAACGAAGTTTGCGAACATAGTACTATCTAAGTACTTATTAATAAATGCTGTTGTATCTACGTTTGAAGCATTTGCTGCGAAAGCTGCGTATGATGCCGAAGTTGCAAATGATGCACTCAACACCGTCATTGAAGATGTTTGTGAATTTAATACAAAACTAGCCGTATCAACAAAACCACCACCACCACCGCCATTGGAAGCGAATGATGCTGATATCGCTTGATATGCTAAAGATGCTGTACCCACAAACATTGAAGCTGTTTGTGAATTTAATACAAATAATGTTGTATCAATACTTGCATTCAATGCGTAAGATGCAGTTGCTGCGTAAGATGAGCTTAATACACTCATTGATGCAGTTTGCGATGATAAAACGTAATTACCAGGTTGTAATGATGCTGATAATAATTGTTGTACGTTTTCATTTGTCAACCCAAGTAAAGTAGATGCCGTTCCTGCATTTTCAGCATATACTGCGTAAGATGCGGAATTAACAGTTCCTACTACTCTATTACCTTGAATCGTACCACTAATTACACTACCACCACTACCAATTACTACTTGTCCACTTTCAGTTCCACTAAATGTAATTTGTATAGTATTTGCATTAATTGATTCAATCGTTGCTGGAATAATTTGTTGTTGAGAACCAGTTTGATAAACCTGAACAACCGGATATAAAACTCCTAAATTATGAACAATTGTTAAAATATTTACATTACTAAATCCAACAGTTTCAACATCAGAATATTCAGGCTGAGGAATATAATATCCTCTAGCTTCATCATATCTTAAAATATCATATTCTGCAGATGCAGTTGGTCCACTTCCTCTAAATGTATATGTACCATTGAATGAACCAGTAAAATATGGAGAATATATAAATGAACTAGTAATTCCTTTATCAACATATAAGTTACCGTAAATACTTGCAGATGCATTTGTAACAAATCCATTATTAGGAGAAACAGATGCTGTAAATGATCCTGATTTTAATATTGATGTTTCAAATGCTAAGTTTGCAATATTAATATTTGTCAATCCACTTCCATCTCCTACATATGTAGAACCGGATGCTGCTACAAAATTTCCACCAGTTACATAAATACCACCGGTAATTGCTGCAAATATATTTGTTCTAAATCCATCAATAGGTGAAATAGATGCTGTTGCAGAACCAGAAACTAATTTATCTAACTTAAGGTCTGTTAATGCATTTGCAGGGATGTTAAACAATCCACCACCATCACCAAAATAAAGAGATGCTGATATTGTTGTATTAATATTCAAACCATTATTAGGTGAAATTATTGCTATAGCCGAACCAGAAATAATTTTATTTAATTCAAGATCTTGCAATGCTGCAGCTGGAATGTTAAATAATCCACCACCATCTCCTGCAAATAAGGATGCACTTATTGAACCACTAATTGCTACCGAACCAGTAAACTGAGAACCTACTGCCGAACCAGATGTTGCACCAGTTATAACTATAAATGTATCACCACTTTGTACAGATGCTGTTGCCGAACCACTAGCGATAAATGGTGCAGATGATGCTTGTACATTGGTTAATTGAGAACCATCTCCTATAAATGTAAATGCCTTAACACTACCACTTACATCAATTGAACCCGTAAACCTAGAACCAATAGCTGAACCAGTTGCTCCAGTTGTTACTACAAATGTATTACCACTTGTTACTGATGCAGTTGCCGAACCACTTGCTATTATAGGTGCTGCTGATGCTTGTACATTAGTAATAAACGTACCATCACCAAATAAATATTGAGTTGCTCTAATACTTCCACTAACTTCAATTGAACCAGTAAATTGAGAACCTACTTGAGATTGTGTAAATGGAGTTTGTACTCTAAATCCAAAATTAGGACTTACTGAAGCCGTTACACTACCACTTTCAATTTTTGGAGATGTTTGTGCAAATACATTTGTAATATATGTACCATCCCCAATAAGATAATCAGTTGCTCTAATGCTTCCACTAACTTCGATTGAACCAGTAAATTGAGAACCAAGTTGAGAACCAGTTTTTGCTGTTGTTACTATAAATTGGTCCCCACTTGTTACCGAACCAGTTGCAGAACCACTACCAATAAATGGAGCTACCGTTGCAGGAACATTTGTTAATTGTGAACCATCTCCTACAAAGAATGATGCAGATACACTACCTGTTACATAAACCGAACCGGTGAATTGAGAACCAACATCCAATGAATAAACTTTAAATCCGTTATTAGGAGATACAGATGCAGTTACACTACCAGATGCCATCTGATAAACATTTTCTGCTAATGCCGATAAAGGAATATCAAATAATCCCCTACCACTACCACTAAATGTTGAACCAGTATTTAAAAATACTCCACCACCAATTCCACCACTTACATATAGTGAACCAGTGAATTGTTGAAAGTTTGTTACATCATTTCCAAATATATTAGAACCAGACGAATAAATTATTGATGATGAAATTAAATTAGTAACTATTTGGTTTGCTATAATTTTACCATCAACATATAAATCATTATGTAAATGAGCATCTCCTATAATATCCAATGCTCCAGTTATATTTGTAGAACCACTTAAATTAATAGTTCCGTAGCTACCGCTATTAAGAGTATCAACATTTACATTACCCAATACATTTAAACCTTGTTGTAATGTGGTTGATGATGATACAATTAAACTACCTGTAATTGTTGCGTTTGAATTTACAATAAATCCAATATTAGGGTCTACTGATGCTGTTACTGAACCTGTTGCTATTTGGTAAACATTTTGTACTAGCGCAGATAATGGAATATCAAATAAATTTGCACCACTACCACTAAATGAACCACTAAATTCGTTTGCTATAACCGAATTAGTTACAGTCAATGAATTATTTATATTCACAGAGCCAGATACTCTAATACTTCCAGTAAATTCAGAACCATAATCTACTGATTCTATTCTAAATCCATAATCAGGACTTACAGAAGCTGTTACCGAACCACTTACTATTTTATTTGGAGAGAATGATAATGCCGATTCAGGAATATCAAATATAAATCTACCACTACCAGAATAAAAAGAACCAGATGATATTGAAATACTTCCACTTACATTTATACTTCCAGTAAATTGTGAACCACTTTCCAATGATTCTACTCTAAATCCAAAATCAGGAGATACCGATGCGCTTACACTAGCACTAGCGATTCTAGATGCATCTCCAGTAAATGATGAGAACGGAATATCAAATAATCCAGCACCACTACCAGTAAACATTGATGCCGATACATTACCTTCAAATTGTGCTTTAGTATTTACCAAAAATCCATTAATCGGAGATATTGATGCCGTTGCAGAACCACTTGCTATACGAATCGCATCTCCACTAAATGCAGAGAATGGAATATCAAATAAGTTTGCCCCACTACCACTAAATGTTGAACCAAATGTTATACTTACACTTCCAGTAACATTCACATCTCCAATTAATTCAATAGTAGCTGGTATTATATATTCTTCAACAACATTAATCGTGCCCTTCATCGATGAATGGAATTGGCAATTATAATATAAAGTTTCTGGTGCGTTACTTGGTACAGTAAATGTTATTGTTCCTACCTGTGTTCCATTTCCAGATACACCTGTATTATATGTACTACCTGTCCCCGTTACAGGTGCCGCTTTTATATAAAATGGGTGGCCACTTGCATTTATATTAAATGTATAAGTTACTCCTTTTACTAAAGTTAATGTGGGGTTCGAACCACTAATTGCATTACTAAAATTATATGCCGAAGCCCCATTATTTGTTACATCAAATACTTTATTAATATCGGATACATCCACTACATGACCGGATGATGATACTATCAAACTTCCAGATATTTTTGTAAAAGTATTTACTTCGAATCCTTTATTTGGAGAAATAGAAGCTGTTACACTTCCACTTGCTAATCTTAATGCATCCCCAGATAAAGCAGAGAATGGAATATTACTCAATCCTTCACCACTACCACTAAAATATCCAGACCCAGATGGTATTGTTACACTACCGGTTATTAAAATAGAACCAGTAAATACAGACCCACTATCGGTTGATATTACAATAAATCCAAAATTAGAATTTACTGAAGCTGTTACATTACCACTACCCAATCTAGTAGTTTCTGGTAAATTTGTTAATCCCGCACCACTACCACTAAATACAGATGCAGATATACCACTTTTAAATAATGTAGGACCTTCTACAAATAAACTTGAAGTTAATTCAGTTTTAGAACCAGTAATAATAACATTGCCATAAAACAAAGAACCACTTTCAGAAGCTCTTACTATAAATCCATTTTGTAATGATACAGATGCAGATACACTACCCGTTGCTATTAATGTTGGTATTGTTGCTGGGATATTTATTAATCCACTACCATCACCTTTAAATGCGCCACTAAATGAACCAGTATATGATGATGCTGTTACAAATCCTGCTATTAATTCCGTTTGTATTTGAACAGAACCAGTAAATTGTTGGATATTGGTATTGGTGTTTCCAAATATATTTGAACCAGTTGAATAAATTATCGATGATGATATAAATTGAACAGATATTTGTTTAGCGTATATATTATTTTCTACATAAAGGTTATTTCCTACATATGCATTATTTATTAAATTTAAATTACTTGCGGTTACACTACCATTTTCAACAAATAAATTTGTATTAACTTTTAATCCGGTATTTGGTATAAATGATGCTGTGAATGAGCCAGATTGTAATACATATGCCGATAATGCATTTACATTAGTTAATTGAGAACCATCTCCAATATGCGAACCACTAAATGATTGTCCAAAGAAATTAGAACCACTAAATATTGAACCATATACACTACCACTAAATTGAGAATATTGGCGAGTTATAATTAAAGTACTATCAAAGAAATTAGAAGCAGATGTTACAAGTAATGTACCACTAATAAATCCATTTCCATATGCACTTAACGAACCACTAATGCTAACACTACCACTAAACTGAGAACCACTTGCAGCAGATGTTACGACAAATCCAAAATTAGGACTTGCTGATGCGGTTACACTACCACTTGCAATTCTAAACACTTCGGTAGATAATGCTGAAAACGGAATATTAAATAACCCTTCTCCAGATCCAGAATAAAAAGAACCACTACTTAAAAATACACTACCACTAATTGATAAACTACCAGTAAATCTAGAACCAATTTGAGAGCCAGAGAATGGAGTTTTTACTACAAATCCATCATTAGAAACAGATGCGGTTACATCACCATTTGCTATTCTTAGAGCTTCCGTTGCTAATGCTGCTAATGGAATATTAAATAAAGATTCACCACTACCACTAAATACAGATGCAGATACGGATGATAAGAAATTACTAGAACTAACTACTAATAGAGAGCCAGTTATTCTTGTATCTACATTTATTTCAAATCCTTTATCAGGAGAAATTGATGCCGTTGCAGAACCGCTTGCAATTTTTGATATTTGTCCAGATATAGATGCAAATGGTATATTAAATAATCCCTCACCACTACCACTAAAGAATGAACCAGAAGATACTTGGATATTACCACTTACAAATAATGAACCCGTAAATTGAGAACCACTATCAATAGATTCTACTCTAAATCCAAAATCAGGAGTAACAGATGCTGTGATACTACCAGTTGCTATTCTAGATACTTCACTACTAAATGCAGATAACGGAATATTAAATAAACCATCACCACTACCACTAAATGAAGATGCTGATACAGTTGTATTTACAACTAAACCAAAATCAGGAGAAATAGATGCCGTTGCACTACCACTTGCTATACGTGCGGTAACATCGGCCGTTACTCCAGTTAATGCAGAACCATCTCCAACAAAGAAATTAGCTGTTACACTACCAGTAATAAATTGAGAACCAGTAAATATGTTTGAACCAGTTGTTGCAAATGTTGTAGATTCTAAACCATCTAATAAATTAGCGTTTTCAGCTTGAGATGCCGTGCCAAAGAAATTATTTGCAGTTACACTACCACTTACATTTATAGAACCAGTAAATTGAGAACCACTTTTTGCAGATGTTACAACAAATCCGTTATCAGGTGTTACCGAAGCGGTTACACTACCACTTGCTATTAATACAGCTGTTAAAGCTGGTATGTTAAATAATTTACTACCATCTCCAACAAAGAATGATGCCGTCACACTACCACTTACATTTATACTTCCACTTACACTTATACTTCCAGTAAATTGCGAACCACTTACTAATGATTCTACTTTAAATCCATAATCAGGATTAACAGATGCAGTTACATTACCACTTGATATTCTAATTGTATCTCCTGTTAAATTTGCGAATGGTATATCAAATATATATTTACCACTACCAGAGAAATAAGAACCACTACTTAAAAATACACTACCACTAAAAGTAGAACCATTTGCTACCGATGTTACTACAAATCCATTGTTTGGGTCAACCGATGCAGTTACACTACCACTTGCTATTTTAGTAATTATTGGTAAGTTTATTAATCTACTACCATCCCCTTGAAATGAACCAGAAAATGAACCACTAAATTGTGATGCTATAATTGATTGTGATACATTTAAACTACCACTAATACTTGAATTAACATTTACTTTAAATCCTTCCGATGGTGAAATTGATGCTGTTGCGGACCCACTAAATATTCTAGTCGAATCTATTGCTAAATTTGCAAGAGAAATATTGTTTAAATATCTACCATCTCCAATAAAATAAGAACCGCTTTGTACCAATACGCTACCACTAACCTTTACACTACCAGTAATCTGAGAACCACTATTAGCTGATTCTACTCTAAATCCATAATCGGGATTAACCGATGCCGTTACACTACCCGTTGCTATTTGAAAAGCCGTTTCGGCTGGTACATTAAATAAATTACTACCATCTCCAGTAAATGAACCACTAAAAGAAGATGCTGTTACATATCCGGCTATTAATTCCGTTTGTATTTGAACAGAACCAGTAAATTGTTGTATATTAGTATCGGTGTTTCCAAATATATTAGAACCAGACGAAAAAATTACAGACGATGAGATTAAATTAACAATAAGTTGGTCTGCAATTATTGATTGGGATACATAAAGATTTCCCAATATTGTAGTATCAACATTTATTTGCAATCCCAAATCAGGAGAAATAGATGCGGTTGCACTACCACTAGCAATTCTAGGAGATACGGTAGATTGTACATTTGTTAATTGAGAACCATCACCAATGAAAAAATCAGAAGTTATACTTCCACTTACAAATACACTACCAGTAAATTGAGAACCACTATCTACAGAAACTACCTGAAATCCATATTCAGGAGTTACAGATGCCGTTATTGAACCAGTTACTAATTTTGTGGATGATGGTAATTGAACAAATCCTCTATTTCCATCGGAATCTGAAACTAATATCGCTGGATTATCATAAAGCGATGCGCTGAACGATGGGACTCCAAAATTTGGTTCGGCCTGTGACAAATCCAAAAACTGATATCTGTCAGATGTTACATTTTTCGGGCTTACAACCCTTACCCTTCCTGTTAATAGATTACTAATTGCCATGCGTTACTTTCCAGCTTTGTTATAAATATAGAGAATCCCTTATAAATATCAATCAATGATATTATTGTTATTCATTTGCACTTTCTAACAAGGAAAGAACCACAGTTAATTCAGGTGAACCAGAAACAATAAATCCATAAGTTTCTTCTAATACTAATTTACCAGAAACAACAGGAGATAAAGAATCTGCTGGCGGAATTGATACGTTAGTAACCAATCTCACAGCTTCTTGTTCAACAAGTACAGGAGATTCAATTGTAGCTTTTATAACATCTACTAAAGAATTTACTACATATATAGATGCTGATATACCAGCAGTTGTGCCATTTGTAAATCCACTTAATACAGATTGTGTAACGCCACTTTGAAATAATAATGGTGAATCCAACGAACCTGTTGTTGATTCATTTTTTATAATTTGATTTGATAATACTTTTAAATAATCTAAAGCGAACAAAGATGCCGAATATTCAGTTGAATCAATTAAAGATACACCATTTTTATCAAAATATGCTTTAGCTGCTTTATTTGTTCTAATAGTTGTATTATTAACTATATCATACTTTATTGCATCCACATCATCTAAAGTATTTTGCTCAAAATAGGATGATATAAAAGTAAATGGAGTTTCCGATAAACTATTTTGATTATCAGTATATGCCGCTATTTCTTTTCTTAAAAATTGTCTATTTGAATTAAGTAATAAAGATGCACTAGCAAAACTACCACTAAAATCTAATAAAGATACGGAAGAACTTATAAAGGAACTTCCACTATATACATTACCAAATTCAGGTAAGGGTATTTCTTTATTTGATATTACAAATATAGTTACAGGTTGTGTTATCAAACTATTGTTTGTAATTTGACATGATAACACAATAGATGATACACCCGCCGGAGTTGCATATATTTCATCAGGTTCTCCAGTCAGGCCTGTTACTACTGACTGAAACCGATTTAAGGGTACAAAAACTTCTGCCATTTTTTTATTTTTTTATTTTCTTTTTTATATTTGTAGTGCCAATGAGAACGGAGTTACTAATGAGAATAGAGATTTACTAAATGTTCTACCCACAAGAGTACCAGTTG
>Ga0208232_1000037_pt1 | contig 31532 bp, 40 predicted proteins | sample LakMenEpi24Aug12_FD_150729 | JGI IMG/M metagenome (GOLD analysis project Ga0208232, IMG submission 150729) | Freshwater microbial communities from Lake Mendota, WI - 24AUG2012 deep hole epilimnion (SPAdes) | ecosystem: Environmental > Aquatic > Freshwater > Lake > Epilimnion/Euphotic zone ... | reverse complement strand
GTTACCAATTAAGGTTGCTCTAGCATCCTGCGTAGCACCTAAGTTAAAGTAATAATCAGGTCTATTCAAACCTTTAGTTAATGCTTTAGCTGCCATTGTTTTACCACATCCAGCAGGTCCAGTCATCATAATGTTTTTAGCTCTAACTGCTGAACGAATTAAGTATTTCCACTTAAGGTCAGTCATTACGATTGATTCAGGCTTTAATGCTACTGAATCATTGTGGATGAAGTTTTTGATATCTTCATGCGTACCACTTGCTTCGTTATTCACTTCAGCGTTACTCTTTAATGGAGCAACTAAATCTGAATACTCTTTCATATCAACTAAACGATATGAAATTTTTCCACCTTTACCTACTACCTCTCTAAGAGCTTTCTTAGTCTCATAAGCTTTCTTACGAGTACCTGTGTTTATACCATTCGTACCTACAATTGTACCGGCTGTATTTGCCAACTTAAAATGTGTACCAACTTTTACAACTTTGTAAATTTGGTTACTTACTTTGTCCTTTTTAGACTTTACCATAACGGGGTTATTTAATGTTTATTTAATGTTATCAACTTTACTTCGTAAAGATACGAAACTTTCCTGAAATTACCTAATTTATTTTGCTTACTTAAAAAGATTGTTTATTGAGAATCAATGAGTTACATAAGTGATTGATTATCAACCAGTTATAATCCATTGATTCTCAACAAGTTATGAATTACTCAATACCAGCGGGCTTATTCATAAACAATTTATTCATTGTACGAACTACTTCGTTTACATTTGTTACATTGATATAGTGAGCTGCCCTACCATAACAATCTTTAAATACCTTACCACTACCAGATGTAGCATCAACATCACCACTATATTCACTTACAAAGTAACTCATTACTTTAATACCCATAGCCTCAATCTTATCTACCATCTTCTTAGTATGCTTACTAGCGTAATAACCCTGATAGTTATAACCTTTACCATGAAAGTAAGGTTCACCATCAGATATGTTTAAGAAGTAACTATCAACATCGGTAGTGCTACCCACCATTTGTTTCATCACACCTTCAAATGCTAAACCTTCAGGTGTTGTTCCACCTGGTCTTAAGTATTGGAACAAAGTTTTCACTTTGATAAACTTATCAACTCTACTATCATAGGCAACTACTATATAAGGTAACTCACCTGATGTAGTACGGAAACTAATTTGAATTTCTAAATTAGGAATCATACTAACTGCCTTAGCCAATGCTACAACGTTAGTCATAGTTTTTCTCCATTTCGTTCCACTCATAGAACCAGATGCATCTACTGAAATATGTAAGTTAGCTTTCTTATATGCATCAATCTCTTTTGTATAGAACACATGCTCATTACCAAAACCTAAAGATGAAATCATTCTCTTATCCATTCTACCAACTAATTGGCGATTGAATATCGTTTCTCTACTCTCACTACGAACCTGCAACTTCTTACCCAATATCGTACCAATACGAATACCTTCCGCAACTTCACTAGCACATTGTACCGAGTTTTGATGCTCACCATCCTTAGCGTTATATCTCAAATCAGCCAATGGAAAATCAGCACTCTCTAATAAAGTTTGGTTCATCTTCTTAACTACGATACATTCAATACCTTTAGTTATCACCACACCATTTGCTAACTCCTGTCCTACTGTCTTTAATTCGGTGCCCGATTGGTCAATAGTATCTAATGATTTGTTTTCACTATTACTTACACTACCTTTCTTAACCTCACCTCTTAAGAATTCTTTTTGCTTTTCAATTTTCTTCTTAAGTATTTCCATCTGTCTTTGTGATAACTTTCCAGCTGCTGGTTTACCATTACCCTTACCACCTAACATAACTTTAATCTTACCCATCACACCCTTACCTTCTTCGGCAGTTCCACTATCACCATCCTCATCAAATTCTTCACCATCATCACCATCTCCACTATCATCACCCATTTCAACTTCAATATCATCTTCACCAGCTTCCTCATCACCCTCACCTGCTTGCTGAGCTTGTCCTTGTCCGTTACCATTACCTTTTTGTTTCTTACCATTAGCTTTGTTCTCAGCTTTTTGTTCTTCGGCATCTATGTTGTTAAGAATAACCTCAAAGATATCACAAGCTACTACTAAGGCATCATCCGTAGTTTTTAAACGATTGATATCCGATAACTTAGCTATCTTTGTAATTTCGTTTAAACCTTTAAGTGCGTTTGCTTTACTGAACTTAGAATGTAAGTTAATCAAACGGAACATATAAGAATCCATTGTTTCGGTTTTGAATTCATCCGATTGCATTCCCTTATCAATAGCAGGGTCATTAAAGTACTTATCATACATTGAACGATAATAATCTCTATAACCCGGTGCTCCATCAAAGATGAATTGGTCAATACGTCTATCCTCTACCCAGTTAAGAATATCCTTAATGGTATAGATAATATCATCAATGTTTTTCTTACTAGCGGTTTCCTGCCATTCTTTTAACTTAGCCGGTCCTACTACTTTCTGAATAGATTTATACATATCAGCCAATAACTTAAAATTGGATAACTTAATATGTGAACCTTCGTGTAATGCTAAACCCACTGCCGGGTCAAACTCATTTGGTTCTGCTACTTTGGATGAAATTACTACTGTAGTACCATCGGTGTATGAATTACCTTTGGTGTTAAATTTTACAGGTATAGCTTTACCTGTTACGATACTTACGAAGTTAGCGATTGCTCTACGATGAGCTGCCATCTTATACAAATTCTTAGACTTGGTTTGTGTGTTAGTAGTAAATGAATTAGAATAACCTGTGTCATCCCAATCACTCATCCACCAAGACGAACTACCATACTTACTATAACTTGTAGTTTTTGATTGTTTTGAATTACCTTTAGTTAGATAATCCTTTGTGCCTGTTTTGAAATCGTTGTACCAACTCATATAAAGGGGTTTTTGTGAATTAATTATATGTAAATATACAACTAATACCTGATATCACCAAACAATTTTTGAACTATTTTTAAAGATTTTTATAACCTATTGATAATCAACCACTTATACGCAAAAATATAACCCATTGAAAATCAATGAGTTATGGTAAGTTATTAGAAATCAATGAGTTATGAAATATTTTAATCAGTATCATTGTCATCCCATTCATCAAGTGAGAAGGTTGATTGAATTTGCTCATAGATAAATGTTAATTCCTTTTGTGCATCTTCTACCTTGTCCCAATCTTCAAATGAAATAGCATCATCTAGCATTTCTATAATGTCTTTAATTTTATTTTCTATATTCATAATGTTTATATTTTTATTAAATATAACATAGATTAAAAAAACATTAAATTACAAAATCATCTCTAATATCTTTTTTAAAATTTATATTAGGGTTTGGCTCGTATATATGCCAATCGCTCCATTGAATTTCCTCAACAGCTGGATTCACAAATTTATTGTAAACTTCATTTTGAGTTCCTTTTGATACTCTTGAAATCATCATATAATTTGCAAAGTATCTTATTTGTATATGTATCTTACTAAAATGAACTGCTAAAAAATGTTCTGGCTGAAATGCGTAATGTCCATCGTTTAAATATTGCATCATTTGTAAATAAATAAAACTATAATAATCCATTATCTTAGGAATACCATAAGCAAAACAATCATTAATACCATTTGAGTATGGAAAATATGATATGTAATTAGAACCCATTGGAACATTCAACATTTCATTATATACTATGTCAAATTTTTCATCTAAAACAATATCAGTTCTTGCTCTTATAACTAAATCATATGGATTATCATCTTTAGTTAGCATATTACATTTCCAAATTTTATAGTACATTGGAAATTGTCCAAATGCTTTTGCTGATGATTGAAACATTGGACTTAACATTGATGGTGGATTTATATGCATTGCAGCTAAATTACCAGTTGTAGTTTTATATGTTTCATAACTATCTACTTCAATTTTTTTAGGATTGTATATTTGTATAAAGTTATCTATGGTATCGTTGAGTTCTTTGTTTTCAATATCCCACAAAGAAGCATATACATCTATATTATATTTTTCTATAAGAGATGTCCAAAATTGTTTAGTATATTCCAAATCTCTAACATGACCAGAAAAGCAAAGTGCTATTCTCATACAACCTCTGTATTTACTCTACCATCACTCCAATACTCAACTCCGCCATAATAGGTAAATATTTCCTCATCCTTTTGAATTGTTCTACCGGCTACAAATTCAAATGTATCCCTTTCTAAATTTGAACGCCAATGTGCATTTGCGTTATTTGAATGATTATATATACATCCATATCCCCAAGGTAAAACTTGTTTATTCCAATCACTACCAGCACCTTGCGGCCAATTGAATCTATAATCAATCATTAACGAAGTCATTTCACCTTTTGATATTTTTAAATCCAATAAGGGAGTTTCTTCTATAATTTCACCTTCGTGTATAATTTCATTTGCAAAAACACCATATCCATGAACAGGACTTTTTGCTACATAAACTTTAGTTGGCGGTAATATTTTCATTATTTATAATATTGTATATAATCAGAGCAAATTCCAGTACAAAGTAATACATTATCATTTTCTAATTCAGGCATAACTGCTATACTTCCGTTAATTGGTTGTTTACCAGGATATGCCCAAATATAGTTTTTGGATGTAAGAGTTACGGTATCGGTTTCGTGCCAAAAATAATGTAAATTAGTAGTACGAATCCAATTCAATGATTCTATATTTTTACAATGTACCCAAATCTTATCAATTCGTTCACCCAACCAATCATCATCAATTTCATATTGTGGTTCATCATGTCCCAAATAAGTTTTACCATCTATAAACCACAAATCAATTTCAACATCATAGCCTAAGCTTAACGCATCATCAATATATTCGGGTTTATTTTCCCAATCTTCAAATCTTCCATTAATGTTTCCTCTGTGTGATATTAGTATCATTTTGTCCAACCAATTTTTTTACCAGCTTTCTTTCTATTTTCCCATTCTGCTTCTGAACCTGGATATCTCCAAGCCCATACTACCCAAAATAACATAAACCCACCAATACCAATTAGTGCTGCTGGTTTATGTAGTGTGAATAATAGAATTGTATAGCTGATAACCATAGTGATTACCATTATCCATTTAACTTTTGTTGGATAAATGCTTTTTTCTTCCCAACGAATAAGATAAGGTGAGAATTTAGGGTGAGTGTGCAACCAATGATTTAATTTTGGTGAACTCTTAGCGAATGCCCATGCTGCCAATATAACAAACGTTGTCATAGGTACGCCAGGAACAATAGCTCCTATGTATGCACAACCTACGAACAATAGTCCGAGTAATCTCCATAACCAAATTTTCATAACTTTTGTTTTTAATTACTTCCCTTGTCCTCTGTACCTCTTAGGTGCTTGGGCTTTAGGGCCGTATGATTTCTTACCAGAAATTTTACCAGTCTTTCTTTTACCGAAAGATACTTTGTTAGCCGAACCTACTGACTTTGCCATTTGTTACATTTTAACATAAAGTGTAACTGTAACCTATTGATGTATATTTCTATACTATTTTGTTTTCTTAGCTGCTGGCTTCTTTGTAGCTTTTCTTTCTACTACAACTGTCTTTGCAACTTTAGTAGCTTTTTCAGCAACTGCCTTTACTTTCTTAGCAACTTCTTTTACTTCAGCAACCTTTTCTTCAATTGCATCAGGAATGTTGTTGTTGTTTGCATCAGCGATTGTGCCTTTTTTCATAGCGATAAATGTAGCAACGGCACCGATTGCGATAACCAATACTACGATAGCAAATGTACTCATAATTGTTTGTTTTTTGTGTTATTTATATAAGTATTATGTTTTTTTATTAAACATAATGATTTTTTAGTCCTCTCCATATAGGGAGTATTTGGTAACAGGCTTCTCAACCTGAACCTCTTGTGTGTGGATAACCTCTACTGTCCCCTTTCTAGCAGACAAGAAAAATTCGGTTTGTCCTGTGTTTTGAAAGTGATATTCCAATGCATCAGTCAAACTATCCAAAGTAACTGATGGAGACCCAACAGGTGACCATCTATCACCCGGTGGAACTCTTTTCATTATTACTTCTTTAACTTCTTCGATTTTTGTTTCGATTCCCATTATGCGATAACTTGTAAGATTTTAGATTCTCTTGCAGCTGATACCTCATACTCTAAGCTTATACCTGCTGATTCGAATTCTTTAACTACTCTAGCTTCTGCTTCCGTAACGGTCATAGCATCTACTAAATACGATTCTCTAACTTTCTTAATTTTTGTACCACCTTTGCCGCCATCTACTTCGTGTTGAACGGTCACTGTAACTTCAAAATACTTTGCCATAATTTACTGTTTAAATTGTTTAATATATCAAATATACGATAATTTTTCCAAACTACCAAATTAATACTCATATTCTTTTCGAGGACCTGTTAAATTTCCGTTTATTAGGAACGAACAGTTAAAACATAACATTCTAAGGTTATCATACATGAAATTTTTACGGTCTCCATCCAAAAAGTCCAAAATCAATGGTACTCTATGGTCAGTAACCCTCCTTTCACAAAACCCACAATTATTACACTTTTCTTCCATATATCCATTTAATAGGATACGTTTCTTTAATTTCCAAACTGGGTATGTGGGATGTTTTCCTGCTAATATATCATCCAATGAATGAAATCCAGATGTAGTTTGAGTACCCTTACGAATACCAACGCCAGATGGGTTTTTCAAATCCTCAAATATCTTATATTCTCTTGCGTATTTTTTATATGTATTATATGATACGCCTAATAGCCTAGCTGCTTCAGCAGCTGAACGGGCTTTCTTTTGTATATCCTTTATTTCAGATTGTAATAAAGGTCTAGCACCCAATCCTCGTTTTCGTCGTTGTTGAGGTGCTAATGATAAATTTTTTGTTGGGTCAAAATTTGGAAACCCCTTCACTTCTTCATTGTCTTCCATATAACTAAATTTGATATACTATTAACATTTCTATATATAAGTATATCAATTTTATTTTTTACAACTTTTCAATTGAATGCAAATGATTAATTAATTTTGAAAAAGATTGATTTGTATTTTCGGAACAAGTATCCATAGGAAATAGATTTTTACTTTCAATCTCTATTTCAACTATTTTATCTTTATTTTTTTTACGAGAATTATAAATGTATATTTCTATAATATTCTCTCCCAATTCTTGTTTAAAAGTATTTAGGGAATTTCTATCAGGTGAAAGGATATCAATTACAACATCACTTCCTTTAGATTCTATAAAATTTGAAATTATTTGAGCTATATGGCTATCACCATCAACATCACTATCATCTATGTAAAATACATCCTTTCTCCAATTACGTTTTTCAGTTTGTAAAAACTCTTTAAATTTTGTAGAAAATAATTTTGTATTTGTATCAACAGTACCGGTAAACCAATATATCATAACTTATAGTTTTTTAATAAGTATATTGATTTTAAAATTATTAAAAATGTTTAACCTGCTGTATTTTTTGCTTTATATTGTAGTTTTTAAGTCTACTGCGTACCGCATCTATGTTTTTGGGAGAATCATCTACAAAGAACACATCATCAAATCCTGCTTTTACTTTGTCCTCAATCCAGTCAGCTTTCTTTTCAGGATTATTATCACCCAATGCTACTACTGTTACGCCCTTTATACCTAAATCTTTTATGAATTGTGCAACCGGTCTTTCAGCGGAACGAGCAGTTAAAATGAATACTTCTCTACTACCACCACTATTAACCATTCTTCTCAATAACTCCACATATCCTTTAATAAGTTCAGGTCTTGTCACTTGCTGAAAATCTTTGTAATCAAATTTGTCACCTGGTTGTTCTTTGTAAACTGCATATTGACCGGGACTTAATTTAGATGTTTTACCATCCTTATGCGTTACATATATAAATGAGTTGGTTTTGACTAAAGTATCATCAAAATCAAATATTCTTAATTTCTTATCTTCCGTAAACAGTGTTCGTGCTAATGGCATCTTATCCGTTTATTTGTCTCTTAGTCTTTGGAAGTGCTTTTTCTAACTTATCGTTCTCTTTGGTAAGGAACTCAACTTTAACACTCAATGCTGCTACTTCTTTTGTAAGTGCCAACACCATATTACGAAGGTCATCTTTCTCTCTTGAGGATGCTTCTAATAGGGCTTCCAATTTAGAGATTCTATCTTTACAATCATGTCTGATAAAGTCCTCATCTCTTTCTTTGTGCATCTGTCTCTTTTCATAAAAACGGAAAGCACCAGCTGAACCCAAAACAGTAACAATTGATATGATGACAGTGTATAAGTTTTCCATTTTATTATTTACAACCGCAATTGCAGTCTTCGTTTACAGGTTCTTCTTCCGTTTGAGGTAACGCTGCAGCTACATGCTCTACACCTTTCTTGTCAACGTATTCTATTTTTAATTTAAAATGCTTCATTGTATCCTGTATATCACGGTAATCCATATCAAGTAATTCATCTACTATACTATTTCTATTTGCATTTGGTTTACGGAATAGGAATAAAGATATTGCTTTCTTAGCATTTGATGTTCCCTTATCGTAGAATTTCATTATTGCTTTGAAATTTACATCGTTTTGTGACATTTCTGATATGAATTGTTCTCTTACTACTGAACGAATTATCTCTTTTAATTGTTTTTCCATTATATTTCTTTACTTAATAGATATAAATATAAACATTTATGTATTTGATTGTTTTTCTATCAATGTTTTAGCAAAATTGATAACTTCTTGTTGTCCTAATGCAAATGCTTTATCGTAAAATTCTCTCTTTTTATCGATTCTTACAATTTTACCATCAAATGATGGTGTTTTATTTCTATCATCCTCTGTTATATAAATACCATCCAATACTACCTGTGTTATTTTAACACCATATTTTTCCGCCACATCCGCACAGTTCATAGCGTAGGTATCTTCGGGACCATATCCTCCAAATGATTCTGGTATTCCTACAAATTCCCAAAATGATTTAGAATATAGAGTATGCATACCACAACCAAATTTAACCTTTTGAATTTGTTTTACTGTTATTTTACTTGTGTCTTGTTTAAATACAGATTCTACTGATTCTAGTGTATGAGCATATCCCAAAAATTTATTTAATAAATTACTATCTACTATGCTATCCCAACTAGCATCCCACCATCTAGGAATTGATGGAGATGCTATATACATTCCGTCTAATTGATATGAAACATTTAATTGATACTTTAATAAATGCTCATGTAATACAATATCCGCATCACAGAATATAAATTGGTCATATGGTAGTTTTATACTTTCTCTTTTTTGTTGAGTAGTACCCCACATTGAATTATCTAATATTATTTCATTTATATTTTTTATACCACTAAACAAAACAGCAAAACGACTTACAAAATAACCTTGTTTATATTCACTAGCCTCCCAATCGGTTAATTCTGGGTTAAGGTTTAAAGTTACCTTTAATGTGATATCATCATTACCATCCAAATATGCAAGTGCTCTATGGTATTGTATCATAAACCTTTCCAATGATTCAATTTCGTGTGGCATCACATGCATACAAAATAAAGTTTTTTTCATTAGTTATTACATTTAATTAAATTCATATCATAGTGTTGTATTTTATTAACAACTAAATTGAATATATCATAATCGAAGTTTCCAATTTCCAATTCGTTTGCATCTAAAATCTGACACAAATCTGTTATAAAATTTACATGTGTCTGAGTTACATTTTTTATATCAAACAATACCTCAATATCATTAATAACTATATTATTATTTATTTTATTTTTTAAATCTACAATTGTATTTGCTTGTTCGTTATTAATATATGAAATTATATCAGATTCATTTATATCAACCCATATATTATCACACCAAGGTTCAAAGAATGCTAAAGTTTCTATATTAGCATTTGTTAAACGAAATCCTACATTGTATGTGTGAGGAAGTATTGGATATTGGTACTCATCGTTCTTTATAAAGTGTCCCCATTTTCTAATATAATTTTTAAAAGCGCTTTGTTTCATTTTATGAAATGCTTCATCTTTGGTTATTTGTTCAATTCCATCCTGAAATTGTCCACCTCTACAAGTTAAATGATATACATAGGCTTCCCAAGTTTGAATTATATCATATCCGTTTAAAATAAATCTATTGAATATATCACTATCTTCGTGGTATGAATGAAAATACTCATCATGCATTCCAATTGATGTAATATCTTCTTTATATATAGCCCAAGGTGCAAATATACCTTTAGTTGTTTTATCTTTAGAATGTTCAATTAATTCGGAAACATACGAATTGAAATCATTCTTTTTAAAATCTTCAGGATACATTCCAAAATCTTTTACAATTTTTTCTAACCCCTGTGGATGTAGTGGTGGTTCTATACGAGTACCACTAACTACTGAAAGAGGTTTTATATGTTTCATAATACCCACATCAAATCCCTTACCCATATACATATCCGCATGAAACATACAAACTATTGCTGTGTTTGCTGCTTCTATACATCTATTATATCCATACGCAATACCTTTTGGTTCTTTTGTATAATTTATTAAATGAGTAATATCATTTTCTAATAACCATTCGATAGTACCATCATTATCAGAATCAACAAATACTACAATATCATTTTCATATGTACTATTATCTTTTATTGATTGAATACTATTTTTTAAGTATCTTAAATTATTTTTTGTTGGAATACAAAATGTTATTCTATTATTCATAATTATTTTTTTATAAAAAAGCAATCACCCCACTCTTTACCAGTATCATGATATTCTTTTAATTCAAATCCATGTCCATCTAAAAATTCTATTAATTGCTGTTTAGTGCAAGAATCATCAAATCTTATTTTATCTTGTGTTTCTAACATAATACAATCTAAATGTTTTAATACTTCAGTAGCTCCACTTAAAACTATAAGTTCAGCCCCCTCAACATCCATATTTAAAAAATTATAAGTATCTTTATTTTCAACCAAACGGTCTAATGTAATTGTAGGAACTTCTATTTCAGCAATATGTTGATATGGCACCCAAGATGAATCTCTACCCCATTCGTTTATTTTAAAAATTGAATCAGTACCACCATCATAGTTACTTAAATTAAAAGTAATAGTGCCATCCTCTTTATCACTAACTGCATAGTTATAAGCTTTATATCCTTTTACAATTTCAGCTTCAGAACTATTAAATTTTTCATATGTTAGCGGAGAGCACCAAGTAACATATCTACCTGTGTTTAAAGATTCTGTTAAATTACTAAACCTAAACGGATTTGCCTCAACCAATATAACATCCTTTATACCTGCTCTAACATAAGTTAAAGTTTCTCCACCCTCATGAGCTCCTACATGCAGAACCCCATTTATTTTAATATTGTATTTTTCTAACAATTGGTTAAAATCTAGCATCATAATTTATAAGTTTTATTTGTTATAATTTTCTAAGTAATATTTTAAATCTTCAGGCGTACCCAATCCCCACATCTTATCAATGTTGAATGTTTTAATTTTTTTACCATCTCCAATTGCTTCATTGAAAGTTGGACAAGTATAAAATTCATTATTGGTTCTAATGTTCTTACTAATCATTTGCTCTGCATACTTTACATAATCAGAACCCTTGGCCCAATAATAAACACCAACAGTTGCTATATCTGAAATTGGATTCTTCTCTGCTACTTCCGTCACATATCCGTATTCATCCACTTTAGCGAATGACCATTTAGGATGGGTTGCTGTAAATGTTAGGATACCACCATCAACTTTTTGTTCAATCATCTTATACATAAACTCATTACTATCCCACTCTACAAACTGGTCAGAGTTTGCCATAAGTAATGGAGCATCATTATCAATATGTTCTTTTGCTAATAAAGTAGTACAAGCGGCTCCTTCCGTAATCGCATCAACTTCTACAATTTTACAATTAGGAGTGATTAGATTTAATAAAGTATCTAAGTTATATCTTTCTCTATGTTCTTTTTGTACTACATAAATGTATGTAGCATCAATGTTTAGATTATCAACAACAACCTGAATCATTGGTTTGCCTTCCACATCAATTAGTGGTTTGGGGAATGTATAACCTGCTGCTTGGAATCTACTCCCAGCTCCCGCCATTGGGATAAGAACATTCATCTTACCACCTTGCCATTTTGGAATACTCATAACTTTATTTTCATTTAATTTGTTTTCCATTTTTTCTAGTGTCAAATCTTTTGGATTATCTACTCTTAAAACGTTTGCTCTACTTCTACTTGCGGCCAATAACCCATGTGGAGAATCCTCTACAATTAGAGTTTCTTCCGGTAAACATCCCATCATACTCATAGCCTTCCAATACATTTCAGGATGTGGTTTAGAGTTCTTTACATCCTCATTAGAGATGATTAAGTCCATATACTCAATTATACCTATCTTTGCTAACATAACCAACACAGACCTTCTAATTGAATTTGAAGCACATGCTAACTTATATCCCTTATCTCTCAATTCTTTAAACAATTCAATTTTTTGTAAATCGGGTTGTAATTCTGAAATAGCTTCAATAGTTAGATGTTGTTTTCTATACCAAATATCATCATAGAAATCGGTATGCAATCCTTTGTTTTTTGTAAGCAATTCCAACTTTTGTGTTGTTTTTAATCCATCGTATATTGATAGATGCTCGGCTTCAGTAATTACATACTCGCCACCACTTACAAGTTCTATTTCTTTTAGAGCTTGGTTTAATGTATCGTAGTGTATTTGTTTTGCTTCAACCAGAACACCATCTAAATCGAAGATAATTAATTTTGTCATATTACTCCTCTTTCAAATGGGTTTATATTATATTCTTCAAACACTTCACTTAATTCTTTTGGATAGTCTAAAGTATTCCACTTTCCTTTTACAATTGCAGTTGCTATATACGGATATACAAAACTATCAAAATGATATAATCCTCTTTGTAATTCATCTCCTCTATATGCAACAAAATCCAATCCAGCACCAACAATAGCTAATTCAAACTCCCAAATAGTTAAACTACCACATCCTTTAGCCATTTCCTCTAATATCGATTTACGAATAATAGTTGGTTGGATTGAAAATTTATGGAAATCTCCAGTAGCATCAACTGCCAATGTATCATTTATTTCAGATTTAGTAAACTTTCCTTTATTAGATATTGGTATTAATTTTATACTATCTGCTATTCTAGCAGAAACATACTCCGAATATTTAGTTATGTATTCGTAATTAGGTGTTGCATAAAGAATCATATCTTCGTGAGTAAACATAATTACTTCTTCATTTATTTGAGATAAAGAATCAACTAATCTTTCTGTATATGATTTACTATCATCGTAATAAATTTTATGATATTCATTTGGTATCATATCATCATCTTTATTTACGCATATATATGTTTTATATCCAGACATATATTTTTCCATTCTATCAAAAAAAGGCACCCATACATCTTTAGTATCTGTATGTGTATAAATTACTACTACCATATTTAAAATATACAATTTTTATTGTGATATTGAGAGTGTGCATATGCAAATTCTCTAATTGGTGCTCCATGTACAAATTCTGCTATACTAGAACCCACATCTACATATCTATTAGTTGGATTAATTTCCCAAAGATAACTTATTATAGCTTCTGACATTGGTCCTGCTGATATAAAAAATAATTCTCCACTAATATTACTATAAGATTCTTTTAATAATTCTAAAAATTCATCTCTCATTTCTTCCCAATAGTTCACACAATCATCTGGTATTGGTAGGAATGTACTAACCTTAAAAGGGCAATATTCTAATTTTGCGTTATGGTTGGCTATTAAATTTACAGGTTCATCTATTGTTCTTGCAAATTGTATAAATTTAGAATAATTACCATTTACAAAAATATTAGACATTGTAACATTTTCCATTTTATTTTTTATCAAGCTTAATAAATAATCTTTGCCAGACTTATCACAACATTGACACGAAATACCAAAATAAACATTATCATCGACAGCCTCAATTGCTTTCAATAAATCAGTTCCTAATTTAGTTACATAGTTTGGAGCTGTCCATTTATCAGAACCTACTATTTGCCTACCACTCATCACTGCAATTTCACCATCAGCAAATCTAGTAAAAGCAAATGGCTTTGTGTCTTTAATCATTTTAGTAATTTCTATGAAATCCTCATTAAATACTTGCTTCATTATCTAATATTTTTTTAATTTTTTCAGCTGCATATCCATCACCATATGGGCAATCTTTTTGAATATATGCATATTCTTCCAATCTAATAAATAAATCTTTTAAATTTCGTGTCTCTTTACAAATATGTAAATGTCCTGTGTAGATTGCTTCTGGTCTTTCAGTCGTTGTTCTACATACAATTACTTTTTTATTAAAAAAGGTAGCTTCCTCCTGTATCCCACCGCTATCACTTATTACCAATTTGCAATTTAATAAAATATTCATAGTCTCTTCATGTGAAAGAGGTTCTACTACTTTAACATCAGTTAATAAATCTCTATGTTTTTGTACATTTGGATTTGGATGTAATGGGATAATAAATTCCAATTCAGGATACATCCCAGCTAAATTATTTATTTCGTTAAACCACTCATGCATTATAGGATGATTCTCTCTACGATGTAGGGTAACCAATACTTTATTTCCGTATGTTGGTTGGGGCAAATCTACTAAGTTATCTAACACAGTGTTTCCAACTAACCAAGTATCACCAGGACATTTTTCCTCAAATAGATTAACCATAGCTTTTTGAGTAGGTGCAAAGTTTACATCAGCTATACGAGCTATCATTTGTCTATATCCTTCCTCTGGATATGGATTTTGTAAATCATAGCTTCTCAATCCTGCTTCTAAATAGTAAATACGAAGTCCTCTATGATACCCCGCAATGGCACAAGCGAAAGCAGATGCGGTATCACCTTGAACCATAACACCTCTAAACTCACCTTCCGGTAAATCTAAACATCCCTTTACTACTTCATCCAATCTATTAGAACCTTCTTTGATAGTTGCTTTATAATCAACATCAACTTCTTTAAGTAAATCTTCATGCTGACCTGTAAAGAATAATTTGTATTCACTACGGTCCATTATTTTAATTAAAGGCTTTATCTTTAACCATTCCGGTCTAGTTCCGAAACATATTAATATGGGTAACTTATTTTTCATTTACTAATCTACTTTCCCCCATTTTGAAATAGCCTTTGAATATTCTCTATCATATGTTTTATCTATACTTTGTTTCATAGCCTTTGCACCAGCCAATGTACCATCTGGGTGCCCATGTATAGCTCCACCAACATTTGCCATATAATCAATACCAACTTTATCAGTAACCCATTTGGTAAGACCCGGATGGAAACCACAACTCAATGCCGGCATAACTCCGTATTTATGTAATTCTTTTATAGAATCAATAACCTCATCTTCCGGCCATTTATAATACCCACCAATCATCCCAGCGTGAATAAAATCAACTCCCATCATACCTGCTAATTTACAAATTACCGTCCAATCGATATAATATGCGTGATTTCTATTTGTTAATATTTTATCACCACTTTTTTGAAAGTGAACAAATATTGGTAGGTCCAATTCCCTAACTGCTTTATAAACGCCCAATCCACACCAAAAATTAATATGAACACCATTACCACCCAATTCATATACTCTCTTAACTCTATCTAATATATGAGGATAATCTGAATGAATTGATACACAATAAACTACATTCTTATCTTTTAGATATTCTGCAATTAATGGAACTCTTTCTTCAATTGTACAAAAAGATGGATTACTCATAATCTCATCTTCTTTAATAAAGTTTACACCACCCTCTACTAATTCTTTAACCATTTCCAATAAAGTTTGTGGCGTAATACCAATCTTAGGTTTTACAATTGCACCAAACAATGGTTTATCAAATGTTTTCGTATATTCTCTAATTCCTTTGATACCAAATTTAGGTCCCAAAAACAAATCTTCAATATGTTGTGGAAACCAAATATTTTTAACAGCGCATTTTGTAATGTTATCAATATCCATTTGCCCACCCATAATATTTACTAACAAATGTGAAATGCCATCTGTTTTAAAATCAATATTTATTACAGGGAATGCAATATCAACTAATCCAGTGTTAATAGATTTAAGTTCTTCTTCATCTCCCAATACCATACAACTATTATTTTCAAATAGTTCATCACTTTCCCATTGATTTCTGACATTGGGGTTACCAACACTTTGACCAATAGCTAAGTTCCATGCAGCATCTCTTAAATTTGTTTCCGATGCTAATTCATAAGTAACAATAAAGTACTTTTCTAAGTTTACTTCTTTTCTAAAAATATTTACCATATTATATAACATATTTATCGCCAGGTACTGACGGTGTTTTAATAATTAGTACTGTACAATCCTCTACAAATATTGGGTCAGCAATTTCATAAGGATTAAAAATGAAGATATCGCCTTCATTTAATTCTTTATTTTGTATAGTCATTTTTCCACTAACTAAATAATTTATTTCAGTACCAGCTTTGTGATAATGAGCATCCCATTGCTCACCTTTAGTATGGTGTTTATAACAAACCTCAAATTGGTCTGTTTTAAAAGCCGTTGGTTCAAAATCACCAATAAACCAACCACCTTTCATATCTTTCATTTTAAGAATTTGCATATAATTGTTTGTATTTGTTTAAATCTTCCGGTACACCAATTGGCCAATGTAAATTATAAAAGAATGGTAATATTTTCTTACCATCTTTAATTAAATAATTGTATGTTGGTGCTATATAAAATTCATTATTATATTTTTCTCCAGCTGATATCATTTCTTTTACCGAAGATACGAAATCTTTTCCACATTTCCAAAAATGTAATCCGTTAGTTGCAGTATTACTAATTACAATCTTTTCTTTAACTTCAGTAACCTCTCCCTGCGGGTCTAACTTCATGTATGAATTTTTCTTAGATGATGATATAAATGCTCCTAATATTCCATCTGCTTCATTTTTTTCACAAAACTCTAAAAGTTTATTTACATCAAAATCATGTATCATTTGGTCACAATTAACAATTATTAGAGGGTCATTGTTATCAATATATTTCTCTGCTAATAATGCAGTACATGCAGGTCCACCGGTCAGTTCATCAACCTCTATGACTACACAACCTGGTTTTATTGCTTCAAGAAACGTTTGTAAATTGTTACCAACAGAATGTGTTTTCTGAATGATAAAAATAAATTTGCCATCTATATTTAGATTTTCAACAACGGCTTGAACCATTGGTTTTTTAAATACTGGAATAAATGGTTTTGGGATTGTGTATCCTACATCGGAAAATCGTTTTCCTTCGCCTGCCATTGGTATTATTACGTTCATATGTTATTTTTTAAATATTTCAGTTTTATATGCATTTATATCTTTGTAACTACTTAAATAACAATTAAATCTTTGCCAATAAATGTCAACTTTATCTTTTTCTAAATTTTTGAGAATGAAATTCATTTTTTTATCAAATCCCAATTCAAACATTCTATTTGTAAATGCAACCTCAGCATGTGGTACATCAAAGTTGGAAATTGTAAATAAATCTATCATATCATCCACACTACCTTCCGACAAGTAATCTACTAAATACCCAGCATTATGGTCGTGAAATGCTAAAAAATTTATACAATCTTCTTTAAATAATTTTAACAATGCTTTGGAATTGAATGGAATTAAATCGTATCTCCATTTTACAACTCTGTCATATCCAAGCTCTTTTGCTTTTAAAAATCCATTTAAAGCTGATATCCTTTGTAAATTCAAATTACCAACACCAACTATTTCAGGTCTAGTATTGTATATAACGATATCATTTTCATCTGTATAACAGTATATAGGGTCACCTTCCCATGTTGAAAAAATAATATCACTACCTTCCCATTCTTTTTTAAGAGTAGATATATTTTCACAATCAGTGCTGCCTTGAATAATAATTGCTGTTTTCATTATACTATTTTTCGTAAACTAACTTCCAACCTTTTAATCTTTGTTCGTGAAAATATTGATTCATTAATACTCGGAATGGTACACCCTCATTACTTCTTTGATTTGATTGCCATAGTGAGTTGACATCTCCGCCATATTCAGCTCCTCTAATACTTCCCCACATTTCTTTATCATTTATTGGATGTGGTGGTACGAATGTTTTAATACCAGCATACTTTTGTAACATATATGAGAAGTGCATGTCTTCACCACAGGTATTGTATTTAGGGTCTGGTATTTCTCTCCACATATGAGATAGCCATTCTTTCTTAAAAAACCAACTATGACCAACTAAATCAACTTCCATAGTTTCTTCTATATTTCCACCATCAGGCCAACCAACTCTAACATATGGTTCATAATAAGATGATTCTTCGGGCTTTAGTGGTTCTGGATATATCAATCCAACTGTACCTAATAATCCTTCGTGTGTTTTCATTGTGTTCATACAATTTTCCAACCATTTTTTACCAGGAATTGTATCATCATCAAATACACAAACATATGGATTTCTTGCCATAAAAGCATATGCAAATCTAGCCCAAACTCCAAAGTTATAGTTACAATATGCAACCGGAACTTCTACACCAATATCATAATTAATCAAATTATTATCACCAGGATTATTATACCAAACTAATATTTCATCTGGTGGCAATGATTGATTTTTTAAGGCGTCTAATTGCTCTTGCAAATTAACTCCTCTTTTATAACCATTTAAAATACATGTTATCATAAATCTAATTCTCTTTTAATTCTCTCTGTCCAAACTTTTTGTGAAAAACAAGCTTCATAATTAATTCTTGCCATTTCTGAACATTCATTATAAAAATCTTTATCTTCTTTTAATTGTATTGCTAACTCTCTTGCTGTTTCTAAATCTTTTACATCTACCGATAACAATGGGTGACATAGTAATTGTGTATCTACATCAGTATTGCCAATACAAGGTATTCCAAAGTATGCACAATTTAATGCAAATGTACCAGCTGCTACCGTTGGCATCATATGAACACCATATTTGAATGTTGATAATACAGCCATCCACTCATTCCACCAAAGTCTTGGTAAGTGATTAAGATTATCTATATACTGCTCACCATCTCTCATAGCATGTGATGTTTGAGCCCAAATAGGTACTTTAAAAGTTCCAGCTATTATATAACTTTCAAATCCACCATACCATCTACAAAAATTACCACCTATAATTGCTTTATCTTCTTTTGTAGGAACTATATCTTTTATTAGTGTATCAATCATTAATGTACCAATAGGTCTTATTGGTTTGTTAGGAAATAATCCTTTATAATAGGATATATCACTTTCGTTGTGAGTAAAGATACTATCACATGCAGATAAAAAATTATAAAAATAAATTTGGTCAGCTATCTCATAATCATTATATAACCAATGAGGTCCTTCTTGAATATAATGGATTTTTTTATTTCCTCTTTCTTTTAACTTACCAACAATATCTTGCTTAAGTAATTCTGAATTTGGATTAATCCCATCTATAATTTTGTTACCCTCAACACTCATAAAAAATTTACCTTTTGGAAATATAACAAAGACATGGTCATAGTTAATTAAATTCTTGTCAGAACCAAATAAATGAATATTAAAATGGTCAGCATCTAAAGCATGCATCCAAGCAAATTCAGTTCTCATATTTGGATGATTGGTTGAAATTTTACCAACAAATCCCATCTCACTAAGAAATGCTATTTTAGATTGTATCATAGTAAGCATTTTGTTTTTCTTGTCTTTCTATTTCTTTTACATGGTATAAACAATATTCCTCTTGCTGTGGTAATATTGTAAGTGTGTTATATCCTACGATTCTTTCATGTACCTTACCTTGCCATTCTATTTCAGATGTTCTTCTATATAATCTTGTTTGATAATCGGGCCAGTTTACCCATCCGTTATCATTAACTTTCCATCCCCACTTTTGAATATGTGCATCAGTCAATCCTTTAACGGTATTAACTCTTGGTACAAAGAACAAATCAACATCTTTATTTGAATCTAATAAATCTCTCATATTATTTACTAAATATTCAGATGGAATTTCATCTGCATCAATTTGAAAAATAAACATACCTTGTGCATGATTTTTTAAATTGTTTTTATACGAAGCAAAATCATTATTAAGTGGAAATCCAATAACCTTAATATTTGTATTGTGTAATTGAGAAAGAATTCTAAGATAATCAGTAACAGGTTGTGTTGCTGAATCTGAATCGTATTGTATTAGAATTTCATCATCCGATTCTATTCTTGGTTTTAGGAAATTTATAAGATTTGTAATTTCCTCCAATTCGTTGCAAACTGTGATTGCGTATGTAATATTCACCATAACTTTTTAATTAATACAAATATACAACTTTATTTTGGATTTACCAAATAAATCTATATAATATATTTGTATATATAAATATAAAGTTTTTTAGGAAACGATAAAAAAATTAGTTAATTATTAGGGTTGTATTAAAAGAAATAGGGCCTGTTGCAGTGAATGTATCTGCTTGATTATATTTGTTATATAATACTTTAGCAAGACCACCTTTTAAAGTTATATTATCGGTCCAATCATTATTTATTGTAGATACTATGTTAATCGTACCTCGCATACCACTATGAAATTGACAATTATAATATAATGTTGCCGGTGCCCCTACCGGTACTGTAAATGTTATTTCTCCAGTAGATGCTCCATTATTAGTTACACCAGTATTGTAAGCGTCACCAGTACCAGTTGATTGGTTTGTTTTTATATAAAATGGATGACCACTTACACTTAAATTAAATGTATAAGTCTCACCCTCAATTAAAGTAAGAGTTGGATTTGAACTTCCGTTTATTACATAATTAGATGAACCATTTGCCGTTGTAGTGAATGTAGTTACGTTATTAAACCTCAATAAAGCAGTACCTGTATTTGCTAATAAAGATGCTTTTATTTGAGCTGGTGTTGCTTTTGGATATATTTCGGATAACATTGCAGATACTCCAGCAACTTGCGGAGATGCCATTGATGTACCACTAATATTACATTGTTTATATGATGCGTTTAAATAATACGATGGTCCGCTGAATGCATTTGTATTAGAACATGCACTCATAATATTTGTTCCTGGTGCATATATATCTACACCAGACCCACAACAACTATAAGTTGCTTTTTGGTCGTTGGTAGCATTATATGCGGTACTATCCATAGAACCAACAATAATAGCATTTGGACTATATGGAGATGACCCTCTATGATAATAAATCGTACCACCATTGGTAACTACAAAATTATTATAATCTACTCCAGTAGATGCATCTATTTTATGATAATTATTTCCGGCAGCAATACATACAACAATTCCAGCTGATATCATTTCCTCAACATCAACATCTACCGACCCAATTCTAACAGGAGATGAGTATGTTCCATTTGCACCTCCACTATTAGCTATTAAACCATAGTTAGATTCTCTATATGATGAATTTCCAGTTGTAGATGCATCCGTATAACTTGTTCCTCTATAAGTTAAAGATGATACTGTATCATAATATGTGGAATATCCCCAACTCATATTAACCACAGTTGGTCTACTACCTGCTTTAGCAGTGTGCCAAACTTTAATAGCATCAAAGCAATATGTTACAGAAATACCAGTGTTAGTATCAGTATTCCCTTCTAATCCACTAACTTTTACTGAATATATTTTTGCGTTTTTTGCCCAACCAAATGTTTTACCAACCGCAATACCGGCTACATGAGTACCATGTCCATCATAATCTCTATAATGATTTGGAGATTGAGAAAATCCTAATCCACTTACAGTTGCCCAATTTATTTGCTGAACTCTACTAACACCCCATTCGTCTTGAAATTCAGGATGGTCAACTTGTAACCCACTATCTTGAATTACCACATCAACTCCTTTTCCAGTTAATGTGTAGTTATAGTTTTCAGATGTTGTTGTACCAGTTCCGTAATTATTTGTTAAACTATTAGCTCTGATTAATCCCCAGTTTTGATAATTTCCACTATCTAATGTTGTTTTTGTAAATACACCTTTTTGAGTAGCATTTCGGCCTATTTTGATATCCGTTCTATGTTCCGGTGGTATCTCTACACAAAATACTCTATCATCCCCTCTTAATAATTCTGCTTCTTCATCTGTCAGTAAATACCAACATTGACGAAGTGATGCTGGTCTTTCGTTTGTAAATTCTACTGCTCTATTTGGAATATATAGTTTGCCACCATCGGTATCACTTTCTATATCATTCCAAAACCCATCGTAGTCAATTCCTTCTTTAAGTGCAACATTATATTCTCTCATATCTTACTAATTCAATGCAGACCAACTACCGTTTGCATATCCCAAAAATTTATTTGTAGTTGAATTATAAATCATATCACCATTTGAAGGTGTTAAACTTCCTGTTTGGCCATCCGTAAAGCTTGTAATTCTAAATGGAGAACTAGTAACAATTACTGCAGTAACAGCTGTTAAATTTAGATTAGTTGCTGAACTTAATGTTGGCGTTCCCGCTGCTGTTATGTTTATTCCAGATGCACTTATTGCTCCACTAACAAATAATGAACCAGTTATTATAAATGAACCAGATACAACTGCCGAACCCGTTACAGGAAATGCAGCTGCCGCAGTACCACCAGTACCAGATGTACCAGATGTTATTCCAGGTGCCGATGTTCCAGATGTTCCACTACTTCCAAAGAATGTACCATTTGCGCCAGATGTTCCACTACTTCCAAAGAATGTGCCACTTACACCAGATGAACCAGATGTACCAGCCGAGCCATCAGTACCATTATATCCTGACAATCCCGATGTTCCAGATGAACCACTTGCTCCACCAGCCCCATCAGTACCACTTATACCAGATGAACCAGATGAACCAAATGCAGATGTACCAGCAGAACCAGTTGTACCAGACGAACCACTTGCTCCAGATGTTCCTGCTGGATATGTAGCACCATCCAAACCAGATGTTCCAGATGTACCATTTTGTCCATCCGTGCCGGCTGTACCAGATGTTCCACTACTTCCAGATGTTCCAGATGAACCCGTATCGCCAGATGAACCAGATGTACCAGCCGCTGCTGTTACACCACTTGTTCCACTTGTCCCACTCGTACCACTCGTACCAGGATCTCCCGTAGCTCCATTCGTACCAGAACTACCAGATGTTCCAGATGAACCACTTGCTCCACCAGGTCCATCACTTCCACTTGTACCATCTTTACCAGATGAACCAGATGTTCCTGCTGAACCTTGTATTGATATACCAGATGAACCACTACTTCCAACAAATGTACCATCCTTACCAGATGTTCCAGATGTACCAGATGTACCGCTTTCTCCAGATGTTCCCGATGTACCAGATGTTCCCGATGAACCCGGAACAGTTAATCCACTACTTCCAGATGTACCACTACTTCCACTACTACCATTAAATGTACCATCCTTGCCAGATGTTCCAGATGTACCCGATGTGCCACTACTTCCAGATGTACCACTACCACCATTTACACCACTTATTCCAGATGTTCCCGATGAACCAGATGTACCATTAAAGTAATCCATACCTAATGTTGGCGTAACTCCATTTTTACCAGATGAACCAGATGAACCAGATGTTCCTGATGAGCCAAACATTGTACCATTCAATCCACTACTACCAGATGTTCCCGATGTACCATCTTTACCAGATGTTCCACTTTCACCAGATGTACCGCTTGTTCCAGATGTTCCCGATGTACCAGATGTTCCCGATGTACCAGATGTACCACTACTACCACTACTTCCAGATGAACCACTTTCGCCACTACTTCCAGATGTTCCACTGCTACCACTAACTCCAGATGTACCAGATGAACCTACAAATGTACCGTCAACACCAGATGTTCCAGATGTACCAGATGTTCCAGACGTACCAGCTGAACCAGATATTCCCGATGTACCACTACTACCACTAGCTCCAGATGTTCCACTACTACCACTTTCTCCAGATGTACCAGATGAACCTACAAATGTACCATCTTTACCGCTTATTCCAGACGTACCAGATGTACCAAAGTAAGTACCATCAGTACCACTAATACCGCTTGTACCAGATGAACCAGTACCACCACTTACTCCAGATGTTCCCGAAGAACCACTTTGTCCGGATGTGCCAGTTGCCCCACTTACACCAGATGTTCCAGATACTCCAGACGTTCCCGAAGAACCACTTTGTCCGGATGTACCCTGTACCCCATCTTTACCAGATGTTCCAGATGTTCCAGTTGATATTGATCCTGATAAATAGGTAAGGTTAGCATCCATCTCAGATGCTGTTAGTGGAGAGCCTTTAGTAATTCTTAAAGTTAGTGCCATAGCTTATATTCCTTGTATATTGTAATTGTTATACAGGTAAATATAAGTAAAAACTAAAATAAATTGATTTACTGAACTTTTGCGATTTTTTTGAATATTTCTGGCTTTAAATTCAATTGGTATATACCAGAAATGCCTTTAATTTTATATACCCTATATGTAGATTCCCTTTTTTGGTCGTGGTATATTGTTTTGTTTTTGATAAATGTATTAAATAATTTCTTACCTTGCTTATCGGATTTTACTATAATCTCATCTAATTCTTTAACATCTTCAATTTTGATGTTCTTTGCTGCTGCAGATGATGCCCATTGTATAAATTTGCTTGGTAATATTTCATTTAGTTTAACGCAATATAAATTTTGTGCATCTTTACCAATTACAAATATTATTGGTGCATTTTGTCCTCTTAAATTTTTCTTAGTTCCATCTGCATATTTATATGCTGTAAGTTTGTATAAATTTCTCGTTGCTATTGCTGTTTTACTATATGGTTCTTCGCTTTCAACCATCTTCATATATTCAAGAGTATGAGGCATTTTACAATTTATTTAATTTAGGGAGCTCCATTTTAGTTTTATTTAACTTAGGTGCATTGAAACCCATAACCTTTGGTTGGCCTTTTGTATTTTCCATTAATTTAGTAAATACTTCGTGCATTTTATCTAATGTAAAGTGTGTCAATGTATTAGATTTTAAGCCTTCAGATTTCTTATTATAAGTATTATAGTTGTTATAAACATCATATATTTTATTAGCTGCATTTGAATATTGTACAGTAAACCATTGTGCTTCTTTCATACAAAATTGGTCTGCCGCAGATTCATGTACATTTGTCAATGAACCTTCTAATAAAACTGCACTTTCGCTTGGTAAAAAATCAGTTTGTCCACTCCAACCACTAGCTATAATTGGTTTACCTGTCAAAGTAAACTCAGCCATAGGTCTACCATATCCTTCACCTTTAGCAAATGATAACATTACTTTAACTTTAGGATGATGATATAAATTACTCATATCAGTTTCCTCCATATCACCATGTATTAAATAAATAGATGGTGATTTATCGCCAAATGGTTTTAATACATTTTCAATTTTTTCTCTAGTTTGCTCTCTATCAATTACACTAAATCCAGCGTGAGATGTTTTAACAATAAGACCTGGTCTTTTTTCTTTTGGAAGGTATTGGAATACCGTAGCAAATGTTTTAATTGCCATACCAATATCTTTTCTATCCTGTCCTAAATCTCCCTTCAACCAATGGCCTACAATTAGGAAATTAAAATCTTCTTTTACATTTGCCAATACATCCTTACCACTTCCTTTAGAAAATATTTCAGTATCAACCCCCTCAAATAAAACTTCAACAGGAGTTGTCAATCTAGTTTCTCCAACAATCTCACCGGTTTGTTGATTTTTTTGCTGATATCCAGTTGTTGTCATTACCTGTTTAGTAAAATTAGATGGAACTATTATTAAATCCATTTTATTTCCACCTTGTATAAAATCCAATGGACAAATAGTAGTTTCTACACCAGCGGTTACACCAATATTATAGTGTCCTTTTGGCTCGAATTCATTAGCTACTGAAACTTGCATAAATACATCTGGCTTTTCTCCAATTTCTCCTACAACTCTATCTAACATCCATTTACCAAATTCAGTTGAACCATCAACTTGATTTTGTGGAGTGGTGCCCCATCTTAAAGGTATAATCTTAATATCATACTTATCCATGTTGCGTAAAGATTTCATTAAATCTCTACAATGGTCACCGTAACCGCTACGAGTGAATATAGGTCCTTGAAATACTAATGTTTGTTTCATCTTTATAACTAATTATTTTATTTTAAATACTTCGAATCTTTCTCTTGGTTTCCAATTTTGGAAAACATCTTCTATACCATTTTCTAATTGCTGACACATATTAGTATGTGTCAATCCCATATCATTGATAAATGCTTCTCTACCTTTTAATCCGTTTTCTTTACGGATGTCTTTTGGTATATTATACACCTCTAATATCTTTTCAGCTACTTCATCAACATCAACTCTATCATCCCAAATATATGGTGTTGGTACTGAACCTGCTAATGCTTGTGCTCTACTCCAAATTGGTGTAGACCATTCTCCAGCTTTTACAGTCTTCTCCCATTTTCTCCATTCATGCAAAGAACCAATCTTAACATAATCTTCTGCTTCTAATAACTTACCATCTAGTGTAAATCCACATTGGTCTTGCAATCCACCAGTTACGTTTACAATGATTGGTGTTCCAGCCATTACAGATTCTGCAGTTGCTAATCCAAATCCTTCGTTATTAGCTATATTGATTGTTACATCTGCTATATTATAGATAAGATTTAATTCTTCAACCGGTCTTCTTTTTTCTGAAAATATAATATTACATTCAGGTGCCATTACATCTATTACTGCAGGTAAATCAGTACCATTCTCATCAACAGGCTGTGTGTGCATTACTAAACAAACCTTATCTGCTTTTTCTTTACCAATCATATCACAAAATCTCTTAAATGCTACAATAACATCAGGTGCTTGCTTTCTCCTAATATTGCGATTATTCCAATATAAAACAAAATCATAATCTTTACCACCTAAAATTTCTTTACGGAATTCTACTGGTACATCAGCTCTCTTATATATTTCAGTATTAATGCCATGTGGTACATACCTTACTTGCCAATCCTTTTTAGGTTTCCAAGTTGTTTTTGTATCTAATGCTGATAATCTTTTAATGATACCATATGTTTGTCTAGAGATACAACCAATCCAATCACAACTCTCATAGTAGTTACGATTGTATAATGGGTCTGGTAAATCATCCCAAATTGCGTAAAATAAAAGTGGAACATTTTGTCTGATTTCATGTTCGATATCATACAACCATGTCCAATAACGAGGGTCAGTAAAGTGTAGGATAGCATCAGGTTGTTCAGCGTTAATTAATTGTCTAATCAAATCAGCATTACCATATCCATTCCAAGGAAGAATTTTTACATTAGCATCAGCGATACCATATGTTTTTTGAATATCTTCGCTTACATCTAAAACTTTCCCAGCTTCAGGATGGTTAATTGCTGCTCCTACCTGAAACCAATCGTATTTATGAACTGTACCAAGTACTAATTCTTTAGACATAGTAGCTATACCACTTGCCATTCTCAAATCATCCGAAAGTAAAAGGATTTTCTTCTTTTTTGCCATAACTTATTTTGTTTCTTAAAATTGTGAACCTGAAATTTGTAATTTTAAATACTCATTCATTTCTTGTCTAAACTCATCATCAGTAACATATCTTTCTACTGTTCTATTAACCAGCTTTTGAAGTGTAACATCCGAATCGAAAGAAACCTTTTTAAATGATGAATATACATCTTTCAGTATTTTAACAGTTGTTAGTTTTGTGTTGTCTTGATTCATTATAAATATATTTGTATATATAAATATAAAGTTTTCAAAAAAACATAAAATTTTATTTTGTAGCCTTTTTATCACATATTCCCCTATTCCCAAACTCACAGAACTTACAATTCTTTTTAGCCGGACCTGGTACTTTAGGAAATTCTATATCTCTAAACTTACCCTCATCATCGAATACTGCGTTGATGAATCCCATAAACTCATCATATACTTTAGTAACCGATGGTGAACCATGTGCTGGAATGTGCTTTGATACGTGTGGTATTGGAAATGCCGAGTCTTCGGGTAATTTCCTGCGAAGTATCTGATATTCTACTTTAATCTTTTGTAATGGAATGTTAAATAACTCTGAATAGTATTTCTTATATAAAAGGATTTGTGAGTTTTTCATCTTATCAGCTTTTTGATACTGATTCCATCCCATAGTAGATGTCTTAAGGTCAATGATAATAATTGAATTTTCAGCCACATCTCTTAATACGATATCTATGAATCCAATAAAATGTACGCCCTCTTTAATAGTTGCGTTTAATGGAATCTCAATACCTACTAATTCAAATCCACTCTTTGAGTAAAATTTGTGCATATGCTTATCTAACCAAGCTAATATACGTCTACCATCACCATAAAATTCTTCTAATTGAATTTGAGTACAAGGAGTTCCTTCACTCATTTTATCAGCTTCACTTTTATAAGCCTCTCTCATTTTTTCTAATAAGAGCTTATCTTTGTTGATTTCATCTGCTTGCTTTTTAGAAACACCATACATTACCGAAAGGTAATGTTGGATAGTTTCGTGCATAGCGGTCCCGAAAATTGTGTGCACATTAGATGAACTTTCACCTAACTTATCTATGTAATTTAACTTATATTGATGCGGGCAACTACTCCACATAGAGTATTGCGAAAATGATACTTTTGCCATTATGTTTATTTATATAAAGATACGAAAATTATCCCAATAAACCAAATTAAACTTTGAGTTTTAATTTAGTAATTTGCTTTGGGTCAGTACCATAATTCTCTGCGATTTCCTTTATGTGCATTTTACCGCTTGTAGTTTCATAAAGGATTTTAAGATATTCTTCTGATTCGGTTTCTGATACCTCATAGAATTGTGCAACTAATTTTACAACCCAATCTTCATACTTTTCAGATGAAGCAGGTTTCATATACTTTAAGAATGCTCTTGTCTTTGGAATCAATCCTATCAAACATAAGTACATCGCTTTAGGCGGTGCCTCCTGAATGTAAGGTTGTATATCTGCAATTAGTTCTATCCATTCAGGTTTCATAGAAAGAAAACGGAGTATCATATAGTTACTCCAAGTCTTTTTATCACTCTCATCAAGTGTATCCCAATACTTTGGGTCTTTCTTATCACAAATTGCGTTTAGATGGTCGAATAATGTTTTAGCCATATTATGCTTCTTCTTCTACTTTTAAACCCGGAGGTAATAATTCATTAAGTACTTCACCACAATCTCCGCAAAGGAATAACTCTACTGGAAGTACTTCATCTTTTGGTTTGCCTGATAATAGTTTTGAAATCTTACGGAATCCAAATCCTTGTACGAAAATTTCACCACCACATTTCTTACATGCAATTGGAGTTGTTTTTTCCAATGGAATTGGTTTTTCTTCTTGTGGTGCTATTGGTTGTCCACCTGCTCCTAAAATGTTAGCCATTATATAATATTTAAAATTTGAATTAATGTAGCTGCTGCGATAATTTCTTTATCAATTGCTACTGCTGATTTACTCACACCATCTCCTAATAAAAGAATGATGTTAGCTGTGTTCTCTCCACCATACTCATCTACCTTATCATATAACATTGTATATAAATCGGTAAAATCAGTAACTTTAGAATCAATAAGAGCTTGTCTTACTTTCATATACTTATTTCTCTTATCATCGTTTGAAGATAGGATGTCAATAATTTTATTTCGGTAATCATTCTCTAATAAATTTTGTACATCTACTTTCAACTTACCTTTGTTAGAATTAAGTTGGCAAGTATTGATAATCTTACGAATATCAGGATAAGCTGCGTCAATGATTGGAACTAAATCCTTAACTTCAAATTCAATCTCCTCATTCTTTAAGATTTTACTAATTTGCATAGCAACATCTTTTTTAGTTGGAGGTACAATTTGAAATGATTGACATCTACTTTGAATCGGGTCAATTACTTTCTCAACATAGTTACAAGTTAATATGAAACGGCAATGTGCTGAAAATGTTTCCATTAAGTTTCTTAAGATAGCTTGTGCGTTGTGAGTCATATAATCAAACTCATCCAATATAATAATCTTAAATGGTTTGAATCCCATTGAAGATGCAAAGTTAGTTACTTTGTTTCTTACGGTATCAACATTGTTTTCCGAAGATGCGTTGATAATCATATAATCACATTCAATTGATTTTACAATTAACTTTGCTAATGTTGTCTTACCAGTACCGGCTTTTCCGTACAAAAGTAAATGTGGAATTTCACCTGATTCTAAATAACCTTCTACTTTTGATTTTAAGTGTTCGTTACCTACATAATCAACAAGCTTTGATGGGCGATACTTCTCTACCCACAAATTGTTATTTGATTTTTCTTCCGTTTGTTCTATAAACATATTTTATTTTTTATTTTCCTGTTGAACCAAATCCACCTTCACCTCTTTCAGTATCAGATAATTCATCTACTGCATCAAACTCAATTGGAGGGTGTGGAATAATCATAATTTGTGCAACTCTATCACCTACTTTATACCACTCATTAACATTAGTTAAACTAGCACTATTTACTTTCATTTCATCATACATTCCTTCACCACCAAATAGTTTATTGAATGTAGCTTGTAACTCTCCTCTATATCCACTATCAATTACGCCAACTGAATTACTTAATTGTAAACCAGTCTTTCTAATTGATGAACGAGGAAATACCAATCCTACAAATCCTTTTGGGATTTCTAATGCAATTCCTAATCCATATGTTATTTGAGTTGGAGTATCTGATATAATTGATGTTGCGATTAAATCCATACCAGCATCACCATCTTTAGCGTAAGATGGAATTTGTGCCAATGGATTAAGCTTCTTTATTTTTACTTGCATTTTCTATATCTTTTTTTAATGATTCGTTTTGTTGTGTTTGGAATTCTCTTAATTTAAGACCTTCGGTTGAAAGTTCTCTAGCAAATAATTTAAACTTTTTACCAGTTTCTTTATTTGTAAATGAGATATATGCATCTTTAGTATTACTAATTGTAAATGTTACAGTTGGTTCTTCATCTGGCGAATCTTCCGATGTCCATGCAAATATTTGTGGTTTATCTTCATCAAATTGAAATACCCATTCACATTGTTCTAACTTTTCAGGTGGTGTCATTTTTATTTCACCAATTGGTTCTAATTTTTCTTCTTTTGTTTTTTTAGCCTTTGCCATAATTTTTCTTTTTATTTTTATCTCCCTACTTCTGATAGGTATTTAGCTTTCATTTCTTCCCAACTAATTCCAATAGCATCTATATAGAA
>Ga0208232_1000036_pt1 | contig 31836 bp, 54 predicted proteins | sample LakMenEpi24Aug12_FD_150729 | JGI IMG/M metagenome (GOLD analysis project Ga0208232, IMG submission 150729) | Freshwater microbial communities from Lake Mendota, WI - 24AUG2012 deep hole epilimnion (SPAdes) | ecosystem: Environmental > Aquatic > Freshwater > Lake > Epilimnion/Euphotic zone ... | reverse complement strand
AGTATGGAAAGATGTAATTGGGTACGAAGAACAATACTTAGTATCAAACAAAGGTAGAATAAAATCCAAGAGGTGTATTAGGATAATGAAGTTCGAATCCTTTGATGGTTATGTAAGGTTAAGAACATTTAAGAAAGGAATAAAAAAGAACCTAAGGATACATAGAGCAGTGGCAATGGCGTTTATTCCAAACCCAAATAACCATGAACAAATAAATCATATAAATGGGATAAAGGATGATAACCGTGTAGAGAACCTAGAATGGTGTCTACCCATAGATAATAGAAAACACGCCTCTGAAGTTCTTGGCTTCTACAATACATATGATATCATGGTCGCACAACTCGACCGGAACGGTACCATACTAGGTGCATTCAACTCATTAAAGAAAGCCAACAAATCGACAGGCGTAGGTATAAACACCATACGTAGATCCATAGATAAAAAGGTTCCTAGTAAAGCCGGTCATAGTTGGAGAAAGATTATACTAACATAACATATGGAAAAGAAACTAGGTAAAATACAATCAGTTAGATTTGGTCACGGAGGTTATCAAGATGCATGCATTGGTATATCTGTTACACTTGGTGATAGTTCTTGGAGTGTAGGGGATTTTAAAGGTACATGGGACCCTGAGATGATTACCCGTAGCGAATATACCAAATGGACAGAAAAAGATAGAACAATAGGATTCGACGAGACCATGAGATTCGTTTCCAAACTTCTTAAAGAAGCGAAAGTTAATAGGGTGGAAAACCTAAAAGACATTCCAGTCGAAGTCACCCTTGATGGTATGCTCCTGAAAGAATGGAGAATACTAACCGAAGTGTTATAGCCATATTTATGAAAATGAAAGTAGAAGCATTATTCATTTCCGATGTTCACCTCGGGTCCAAAGGTTCCAACGCCGAAGGCGTTCTGGCGCTATTAAAGCAGTATGAACCGCAAACTTTATTCCTTGTTGGGGATATAATCGACGGCTGGCTCTTAAAAAGAAAGTTCCGTTGGCCACAATCTCACACCAATGTCATCAGGAAAATACTGTCCTATTCCAAAAATAACACTAAGGTAATATATATCCCGGGGAATCATGACGAATTCTTAAGGGAATATGGTGAATTCAGTTTTGGTAATCTGGAGGTGCATAATGAGTATATCTGGAACAATACATTCATTACCCACGGAGATTTATATGATGGCGTAGTTAAACTAAAGTGGTTAGGTATACTAGGTTCCGTCGGATATGATTTCGCCATAACCATCGACCGTACACTAAAATCGCTGGGGATGAAACGCTCTCTATCTAAATTCCTAAAGAGCAAGGTTAAAGAAGCCGTTAAATTCATTACCTCCTTTGAATATGAACTAATCCGCCAAGCAAAGAAACATAACTGCAATACCGTTATATGCGGTCATATACACCATCCAGACGATAGAATGGTCGATGGGGTAAGATACCTAAATTCCGGGGATTGGATTGAAAATAACTCCTATATTACTTATAACAATGGAAAATACCAAGTACATGAATATAAAGGATAAACTCACTATAGTGATTCCTTGTAAGAATGAAGAAAAATACATAGGGAGAACTATACTATCCATAGTAGAACAATATGGTATAAATGGTACAAAAGTAATCATAGCAGACGCTAACTCTACAGATAATACTAGGAATATACTATACGAACTAAAATATACCTATAAGGATATTATCAACATAGAAATAATAAATGGAGGTAAAGTCGCTTATGGTAGAAATAAAGGTTCTGATCTTGTAACTACCAAATACACACTATTCCTAGATGCTGATGTAGTTCTCCTGAATAGAGATATAATAAACAATAGCATATATAGAATGCAACATGAACACCTTCATCTTCTAACCTGTAAAATAAAGTCCATAGGTAAGGACATTAGAACCTCACTCGTATTCCATATCTTCAACCCCCTAAACAAAATCATCTCCACTAAAACCCCCTTCGCAATAGGGACTTTCTTCTTGACCAGAACTGATGAATTCAGAAAAAGAAATAAATTCGACGAGACACTTCAACACTCAGAAGATTACGCCCTGTCAAAAACCTACCACCCCAGCAAGTTTAAAATATCAAAATACTATGTAGGTCAAGACGATAGAAGATTCAAAAAAATGGGATACCTAGGTATGCTTAAACTAGTAATCCTAAACTATATCCATAGAGATAATCCAGATCATTATAAAAAAGACGTTAACTACTGGGACTAAATTCCTAGTATACTCCAGGTCTTAGCGAGGTCGACCGAAAGGTCGAGCGAGCATATTACTATGACATATCGACCGGATAAATTTTACCCCTATTTTTATTGCGTTTTTAGTACTAATATCCATACCTTTTTATCGTACTCATATTTTATGTATGATTGTATGACAAAATGGCTATATTTCCATATATCTGTATTACAAAATGGAAAAGTGGGAAAAAATGTTAATAAGTGGGAAGCTCTGGGGATTGACCCTTGCGTGACTCACGACCTACTTTCTAAAAATTCCCAGAAATGAGTACACTCGCTCGACCTTTCGGTCGACCTCGTTGGCGGCCCGAGTCATACAAATTTTTTCTGAAAGGCGCAAATTAAGTTATCCACATCTATACGGGTCATACAACCGGGTCAAGCGAGGACCGTTAGGTCCGAGCGTAATAGCCGGTCGACAGGTAGTACATTAATTGCTCGCCCTGAGGGGCTCGCTTCCGCCCGGCGTCATACGGCTGGGTTTTATGATGCGGATCTTATGAAGCGTTCTTCTTTCGACCGGAAACAAAAAACCCGGTCATACAACCGGGTCAAGCGAGGGACTCGAAGAGTCCCGAGCGAATAAGGTAATACGACCGGATTAATTTATATCTATGTTGTAGGTAAATCTTTTAGCGTTATGTGTAAATGTGATACGAAGAGTATCTACTGGTGAGGTTGTGTGATGCTCGAAGTATGACGTAATAAATTTTGTTATCGGTTTACAGTATTCACTCTCGAATTCTGGAGAGGTGATTAAGCCGGCCCAGCTATTTTCAGAATAGTGATCTTGCATGCCGGTCATGAAGGGTGAGTCACCTAGGAGTATTACACTTACTTTTATATCTATCTGGATATCTAGGACGCCGGCGTCAGACAGGAAGGCGTTAGATCCAGTTCCTTTTAGTCGTTTTATACTAGTGCTCATATTTGGGGAGCATCCGAAGATTACTTTTTGGGACATGTCCATTCCCGCATACGTCAGGAAGTCGGCGATGTCCATCTCTATGCGACCGGCTTTCTTTGAGAAGTTATCTAGCGCCTTCTGAACCTTAGCCATTTTTTTATTCCTGGACTCGTTGAACGCTTTAAGGTCATACGCATGTATTGTGGCGTTTACAACTAAGGACGCGTTCTCTATCAGGAAGTCGAAACCTCTCAGTGGAGGAGAAGTAAGCGAAACTATTAAATTTTCCTCGTGTCCGAAAGCGTCTATCCATATTTTTGTTATATACAGGTGGATTGCTTCTATGTCCTTGATGTCATACTTGGTAAGAAGGATTTTCTTTATATTCTCCACGGCGGAAATTATCAGGGATCCGTCGATGAGGTCCGGTTCGTTTAACAGTGTAAGTATTACGCCGTACCCGTAGGTATTAGCTGTAACATACATTCTATAATTGTAGGGACCGTCTTCGAATGCTTTCCCGCGGGTGTATTTGTCTAGAAGGTTAGTTACTTCTGAACTATCTAATTTGTTTGCCATAGTAATAAATATAAATAAAAAGGGAGTTCTACATGTGCAGAACCCCCAGTTTACTAACCAAAAACGAATGTTACTTCTTGAGGATCTCGTTACGGTATTGCACCGCAGCTCTCTTCGAAGTTAAGTTTTTTGAGTAACGACTACCGTCCTTGATGACACGTACTCTGTAGCTGGTGCCGTCGAAGTAAATGTTAGGTCCCACTGAAGTGTAGGTTGTTACTGGTTGTTTCTTTTTTGCTGTTCTCTTAGTAGCCATAATATTTGAGTTTATGAACTAATATAACTAAAAGAATCCAAAAAAAGAAGGGGATTTAAAATATTTTTTGGGCACTTATGCCGGTCGTCTCAGTCGCTCACCCTGACGGGCTCGCTGTGCTGGAATTCCTGCCGGACCAGCACGTCATGGATTCTTGCCAGTTCCGTGGTGGTTACTGTATCCAGGGCGATGCTGAAGTATACGTCCCAGTCGTATGAGACGCAGCGAATGTCTCCATCAGTGTTAATGCTGATGGCTAGGTATGACGTGCGGGCGTTTGGATCTTTCTCAGGACGAATCACCACGTCCCTCTTGTCGAAGACGAATTCGCTCCCTTCATTGTATGACGACAGGATTATATGGATATCCTTTATCACCTCCGACCTGAAGCCGGCTACAAGCGCCTGGAGTTTGTCTGCTGCTGGGTTATTTTCCATTTTAATTATTTAGGATTAATTCGCGAATCCTCTTAGCGTCTGAGCTGGAGAAGTTCGTCGCAATGATGTTTGGGTGACCTTGAGCGTGGATGACGATATCACATCCGATAACATTATCAATAATGTCGACGCTGGTAATGCTAGCGCGCTTCACCTGCGTGCTGTCGACGCCAATAAGCACGCTGTTGCGCCGGCGCCAAGTTACTATGTCACTGGTGATAGTAATCCTGTGAGGAGTGAGTACTGGTCCCATCCTGGTTATGCTAGAAGAGAACTCCTCGTTTATTACCCGAGGGGTTTCTCTTTCCATTTCTTCTAATGCCTCTAATATTGTCATATGCAAATAAAGGTTTTATTTATGAAATTACAAAACTGCTCTTATCAAGTTTTGTTCTGATTTTCTTGAACTTCAAGCCGACAATTACATTGCCCTCATCTAGGTAACGCATATCGTATGCGTCCCCGTCGATAACCTGGCGTCCCCAGAACGTTTCGGGTACCTGCTCGAATACCACTGCGACCCTGATATTATTTTCCAGCGCTAGAATCGCTTTGTCTAGATTCGTCCCGCTGTAACTAAATGTAAGATCATAGTTAGGGTACTTCTGGATCAACTTGATACGGTTGTCCACCTTAGTGTAGTCATAAAACTGGATATCTGGAAATATCTGAAGTATGTTTTTCCCGCCGGCGTTAAACTGTTCCGGGTTAAGGTCACTAGTACCGTTCAGGCGAACGCTGTAACGCATGCCGGCTTTTTCTGCTTTACGTGCGCCGGCTGCTATTTCGTCAACCAGCCACGCCATAAAGAAGTCACGCTGCTCAAAGAACAACTTCGTCTTCTTGATTCGTGCTGCGTTAATAATATTCTTAGTATCGATACGGTTGTGTCCTGATTCGTTCAGGCATAGGCGCGTGCATTCGTCGCTTCTCATCGGACAAACTTCGTACCCGGACATGTCGGCCGGAGCCAGGTATAGGATGTAGGTCATTTCATTATATTTAAGACCCTTGGCCATTTTGGACGAAGTTGCGACTCCACCTAGGTATGACAAACCAGTTAATTTCTTCGCTTGAGTTTGATTTAAGTACTGCATATGCTTTTGGTTTAAATGTGATACGAAGTTAAGAATTTTTTATTAATATCAAGAAATTAATTTTTAAAAAAACTCCCGCAGGAAATATTCCCGCAGGAGTAATACACTATAAACCTAAAAAGCACTCTCTAATGATTCTATAAATTGTTTTTGCGTGTCGGTAATACCGAAGTCGATATTGATCGCCACGATTTGATTATTTGCCTTCCAAATGGAAACATCATACATCCCATCACCTATTCCGCTGCTGGATACCACGCCACCGTCATACGCACCCCAAGAGTTCTCACTCAAAGTAAAGCGGCACATCTTCTCATACCACGAGTCGCCTGGATCATCGTTATATGAAATCGTGAAGTCGATATCTGGCGTCTGGATTGCCGCAGCTACTTCTGGATTCCTGTATGACGCCATATCAAAGATACCTGCCTGTCCAGAGTCCACACCAATAGATGCGTATTTATACCAGCGCTTCTTTGCGCCAACGAAGTCCTGATGCACAGCGACCAGCCCAGTACATCTTCTACCCCAAGCGCCAAGATCGGTGATAATCGCCTTGGTATAGTATTTCCCCGGGAGAACTCTTGTAAGAACTGATTGGCACCAAGTGTCAAGTTTGTAGCAAGGATCGCTGACCATTACTACATCGGAAAGATTGATAGTTTTCATTTTTTTCGTTTTTGATTTATGCAAAGATAATTAAATTCTTGAAATCAAGAAATATTTTTTAAAAATGCTCTGTACCTGTATGACGAGATTCTGTATACAGCTCGTAGTTATCCAGTTCCGCTATGAAGTTATCCAAGTCCAGTTTAATGGTTCCTTCGCTTCCACCGTCATTGAAGTCGGCTGGACTATTATCTAAACAGTACCAGAGGAACTCATCTGCAATATTCACTACTTCCGTGTAGTCAACATCAATTTCTTTCTTCTCGTGGTCATACGCTTCCACGCTGTTGAACGAATCAAATGAATCACCGCCACCGTAGTAACCAACAATGAGTATTGAAACTGTTGGGAACGCTTCTTTAAGCGCGTTAAATGTACTTCTTTTGTCTGCTGCCATTTTTTTAGAATTTAAAGGGTTAATCAATATAAATTGTGGTTTTTTTACGAACCATTAGTTCAGTTTCCCTATCAACTGTAATACCTTCTGGGAAGCGCAACTTCGCTGATGACGGCGCTTCACCTAAACCGTTATTCATCCATGACTTCACCTGCAAGTTTTCAATCCAGTCCTGCGGGGTAGGAATATACTTCATGTGGTAATCTTCCAGAATATGCAATTCGCATATATCCTTAACGCTCACCAGACGACCAGCAGAGTTTGTTATATACTCACCGTACAGTTCAATCATTACTTCAAAGATGAAGAACATATTGTGCGTTAGTATCCTGTGCCTGTTATCAGGAAAGTACTTCTTGCTGCAATCCATCTTGGCGTGAAGTGCAACATAATCTTCTGCTGTGCCACCCCAGCGCTTCGCCGAGGATGTTGCGTGAATTAAAGGTGTAGCCATGTTTTTATTTTTTTGTAAAAGTAATAAAATATTTGGAATTACAAGATGTCAACAGTTAATTCTTTTCTTCTTTTGGCCCAGGCATCCTGTGCCTTACGCACAGCGTTCTCCTGGACTGCCGCATTCCTGGGATCAATACTGTCGACATTCCCCAGGGTAATACGAATCCTCGCCTGTTTATCCCAGTTCCTGATTTTGAACTTCACCTCTGCCAGCCAGTAGTGAGCGTTCCTGTCTTTATAATATTGCTTATATAGAACCATGTCATCAAATCTCAATCTGGAAATCATCCTGTCGCTTTCTAGCAGATCCACCAGATACTGTTTCTGGCGGATCTCTGTTTTCAAATTATCAATGTAGTCGTTTGTGTGTTTGCTCATCTTGTTTTATTGGAAGATATGACTGTCGGCTCCGCGCTTCATATCCAGTTTAGTTAGTTGTTCGTAGTAATAATCGTACCAGTCGTCAAAGACATCCTGCGCTTGTTCCGTGTATCTGGTATCCCCAGAATCCTCATCTTCTACATATAAGGAATCTTCGCTGTCATACTCGCCACGAACCACTAGTTCAAGTTTTGTTGCGGCTTCCGCCAGATTGCTGGCTGCTTCTACTTCGTTGATATAAATCATTGTACTTCGAATGTTTGGTTAAAAAATTCTTCGCTTACTATTTTGCGAACCTTATCAATGCCGGCAGGAGAACCGACCAGTTTGCCGTTCTTCTTGGTGAATACTTCCGCTTCCGCCGGCCAGCCGTATACACCGCCATCCTTTACGAAGCGTAATACCTGCGAGAAGAATTCCTCGTTTGCTTCTATTTTATACTTCTCCATTTGCCAATTTTTTAGAAGCCACAAAATCGTAGAACTTAATTTCGTCATACGCACCCATATCAATTTCACCATTGTCGTCTAAATGAACTGTCTGTCCTTCCACCGCCAAGTTTTCTGGGAGGTATCCAGCGCCTTCAAGTAAACTCTCCGCCGTTATGGAGAAGGTTCCTTCGGTTGATAACTCTCCGATAACACCATAGGTGTAAACAAAATCTTTAATGATGTCATAATCAAAAAACCAATCCATAAATGCTTCTCTGTCGATGTATAAGATTTTCTTTTCCATAAGTTTTTAATTTTAAGGTTTGTTACTCCAAATAATTTCGCCGGTAGCACCAGCAATGTAAAGTTCCTCCGTTGCTTCGCCTCCGTTTTCATCAGGGCTAATTTGTTCCGCAGTTTCAAACAGAGTATCCCAATCGTCACTTAATGTGTCGCTACTATTGGTATTACACATCTCAATTACTTTCGCCTTTGCTTCTTTCAAAGTTTTGGCTTCGATTACAAAATTGTTTCTATACCAAATGGTATGTTTTTGGTCGAGGTGAAATTCAAATTCTGCCATTGTTATTGTTTTTAGGTTTTAAAAATGTTTTGTAAAATTAAGAATTTTTTATTGAATGGATAAAATTAAAAACCATAATATTGTTTTTCCGACATTAGAACTAACAATCCAATTTTATGATGGGACTCACTAATGTCGTTGTCTAGTTCCACATTGTCCTCATCATCCTCCACTTCAAATACGGAGGCAATTAAATAACCTTTATCCAAGTACTTTTTAGCGGTGTACTTCTCCTCCGGAAAATACAACATATAATCTCCGGTTTCAGCGTCATCTTTGTTAACTTCAACTAAACGATGACCATAGTTTTGAAAGAACTCTGTTTTTTTCATTTTTTTTTCGTGAAGTTAAGAATATTTTATTGAATGGTGATGATTCGGATAAACAAATTTTCTTGTGATACCTCATCCGTATTGAACGCGGAGGCGAAACCACCTGTCGACCATACGAGTCCCTGTGCTTCCGACTCACCGATCCATTCTTCATCGCTAATGTCATAAATGGATCTGGTTCCCAGATCAATAGTTGCATACTCATCGTTTGGATGGATCCCATACACGCGTGTATTGTCCAGCAGCGATGCTGCGTGTCTTTTCAGTACTGGTTTAAACACGGCCGAATCCAGCAGCGTCATGTCTAGCGGCAGTTCATCATTAACAGCAAGCTCAATTAAAGTTTGTCTTAATTCTAATGCTGCGCTAAAATCTGCGATTGAGGTTTGAAATATATTATCCATAAAAGTTTTGTTAAGCCCGCCATCATGTCGACGGCGGGCGGGATGAATTAAAATGATATAATTGTGAATGGTACCGGCGGGTTTGATTTCAACTCAACGAAGGTTGGTTTAATCTTTTTAATGTCGGTCTTAACCGAACAATTCTCGCCTTCAATAGTGGAGCCATAAAGAATCCCGCTTCCGTAGAAGGTACGACCGAATAATTTGAATCCAAAGTCCGTGCCGTTAAGCATACCTTCTTCATCAACGTAAAGGGTATCGCCGTTGTTGTCGTCGTAATACCCGACCTGAATCATCTCAACGTTCAGGGCTGTGTAAGTAGCACCCAAGTCGCCTGTGGTGTTAATCATACTAACTTCTTTGTTTCTAGCATCAATTAAAATCGCTTTCATAATTAAATGAGTTTTAAAGGACAGGTAATACGCCATCCGAGTTATAAAATAAAACACCACCATCGTTGCCTTCATCATCACAGGATAGTATACAACTAGTCCCATCATTAAGGAAAAAGCAAACAGGTCGCTTGTACCATCCCATCATTTCCATTTCCTCATCATTAAGATAACGAACTTCCACGATGGTTTTACCTTGTAATACCTTTTTAGCCACATTAGTCCAATGCGTGCTAACATCTTCTTTTGTTTTTAACTTTGCCATAATAAAAATTTGTTTTGGTTTATGGGTGTAAAATTAACCAAACAATTGGAATAAAAAAATTTCAAACCAATTATTTTAAAAAAAGATTTATGCTAGTCCAAAAACAATAATACGTTCAACTGTGTAACCCCAATTATCTAGGTAGGTGAAAAGGTATTCATCATTTTCAACCAGGTCAACTTGCGTAAAGTCCTGGGCATCGTACCCCTCGCCCATGATCATTTCCCATTTAGGATACAACACATTTACCGTGTGGTTTTTTAATGCTGCTAGTGTAAAGTGATTAACCGGTTCAAGTGGATCATCCTTGTCGCTTAATTTGTAAATGATCGCCTTGATCAACTTTCTATGCTCAGGTGTATTACCAGTATATTTTTTTGCGTTATTCTTCTGCATAATAAAATTGTGGTTAACCTATACACCACAAGGTTCGGGGATTATTTTAATAAGAAATTAATTAACGCCTGATACGGGGTTTCTGACCGCACCTCGCAAGGTTTTGTGTTACCTTGAAAATAGGGCGTGGGTTCTTTATACATTGAACCAACTTTAAACATCTCTGCCCATTCATTGAATGTTAATGGGCTTTCGAATTTACTTGTTTTACACCTCAATTTGTTTTCTTGATTTTCCATCTTGATTAAATTAATTGTTTTAAATTAAAATACGGGTTCTTCTTGTAACCTTGCGAATTGATATGCTAATGCAATGATTCGTAAGTTCTTTACTACATCCGCGTCTGCTCTGCTGACTGCTTGGAATAGATTGTTTGACGCTACTGCCTCCACAAAACTTCCGCCTTGTAATACCTTGTCCCTAGTCATCATTGCTGATGCCATAACGTGGATGATGTGGTCGTTAGGTTCTTCGCCATAAGATTTAGCAAATGCTTTTGCTCTTGTTTGATACTGCTCGATGATGTTTACTTCACTCATAAGATTTATTTTTTTGTAAAATTAAGGATATTTTTTTAAAACACAAAAAGGGTAGTGAGCATAAGCCCACCACCCGATTTATTATTCACCAACCACTTCTTCTTCAACTTCGTTGTACTCTTGAAACACGACTTCAACTGCGTTCTTCAATTCCCTTCTCAAATCTTTCACATCAATATCCATCTCGATTTGTTTGCCCCATCCGATAGATAATTCCACCGCTTCATCAAAGTCAAAGTTGTCGACAACTGATTCAATGCTTTCATTAATCTTCCTTTCAATCGCCTCAAACAAATCAACATTGTCAGGCGTGCTTGATGCGGTTTCATCTTCTAGTCCGCCAACTGCGTCTAGGATATGTGCGAATATAATCTGCACATCTTCTTTACTGAATAGAGATGGGAATGCTGTGTCAACCAACTCTGTTTTTACTTGCTCGATTTTTGCGAAAACTTCGTTTCTTTTCATTTTTTAATTTTTTAAATGATGAATAATATACTGCAAAGATAAGGGAATGTTTGGAATAAAATACACCCTACAAAAAATAATTTGTTAAAATTTTGTTAAAGGATTTCCGTCCATATTTTTTCATCAGGGACGAAAGTGATCTGTTTGCCCGGGGAAACCACCAGCCAGTCCAGAGCATCCTGGATGATCATTTCCAGTTCTGGTGGGCCGACCTCAGTAAACGGCCAGTCCCGGATGTATGTTTTACCCTCAGCCAGTTCATCCCAGATCCCGTCTGGATCTGTTTCCCTGGTGATCCTATTCTGGTAGTAAGTTGTAACCAGGTTTATCCCGTTGTCGTGCGTCGCTGCAACTCCGCCGTCTTCCACCAGAATAACGTAGTCGTAGTTGTCTTCTTTGATAACTCTAAATTTAATTTTCATTTAGTTCTGTTTTATATGAGTTGAACAATTTAATAATTTCTTCTAAATCTTTTTCTGTAACATACGGATATTTTTCACGCAGTTGTTCTTCTGTCCATTCTTCCTCCACCATCCATTCAATATCCGATTCAAGGTAGCCATCCCAAAAGTAGTCGGGCTGATAGCGATAAACACCCTCAGGATATGTTAAGTCATTTTCTTCCACCCACGAACCATCTATCGCCACACCAACAAAGAAAAAGTCGTTGCCACCTTCCTCGCCTTCGACCTCAACCCTGACGTCATATATTGCACTCAGGGACGCATAGAAAGGTAATGGAGGACTCCACGGCGTCGTAAAGGTCGTTGATAGTTCTGCTGTCCCATCTTCGTTATCAACAAAGGTAGCATTCTCTAAAAACTCACTCTTGTCGATATCCGACCGACAGCCGAAATTATTTAGATTGAATGACCATCTGTCTTCGTTAGCACAGCACTGCACGTTTATTAGAAGACCAAAAATTCCCTCGTCATCCCCAGCCAGTTCGATGATACTGAAAATTCTTTTAACGGACTCAATATCGCCCGTGATTGATGCATAGTTGCCACAATAGTTAGCCATAGCGTTTATGATTTAGTTCGACAGCAAAATTAGGAATTAATTTGGAATAAACAATACCCATACAAAAATAATTTCCCCTGGGGGAATTCTGATCCCGCTGGCTGGTGAAAAAAAACCCTGGGAGGTATTCTGGATCAGATCACCTGGCTGGTGAATGACTACTGGTTCCAGGATCAGATCACCTGGCTGGTTCTGGGGCATAAAAAAACTGGGATGCTAAATTAATAACACCCCAGTAACGAACAAATAGAACTATACTAACCCATCGAACCTTTAATCTTGTGTACGTTGCTGTACGTCTTGTCCCCACGACGTTTATAGTTTTGATATCCGATGACAAAAGAATCCTTTTCCTTCCCGATGAAGCATAAACCTTCAACCTTCACGCCGTCATACTCCACCCTTAATTTCTTCATAAAGGTATTAAAGGATACTTCAAGTTCAACGCCAATCTTATCAGTGGGCGGAACGGGTGCGTCTTCAATCCTATAATCGCGTCCAATACGTGAGAACTTTAATCTGTACGCTGTTTTGTCCTTGTCCCGTGTAATCGAGTCATCTAAACATTTTCTCATTGAATACAGAGATTTTTTTAGGGATTCTGCTGTATCCTTTTGCGGTTTCTGTAACATAGATATTTTTTATTGTGTTTCGGTAATACGTCTAAACATTGCAAAAGTAACTAATGTTTATATCTTTTCCAAAAAAATTTAATTATCCACAAGTGTTAGTATCTGTATGACGCTGGGGGATCTCACCAGCCAGACGCCAGAACTGGACCGGGTATGATCCATCTGGGGCTGGAATACTGCTGCGTTCCAGGATCATTCTCAACTGGTGTAATACCAGGACGCTGCTGCCAGTATTGATCACCTGGGAAAGCACGGGCAAAAAAAAGCCCCCGATTTCTCGGAGGCGTGGGGGATTTGGGGGAAACTAATATCTAGTATTGTATTGACGGCGTTGTGGTCGGTCGTCATACCTCTGCGGTTGTCGGTTGTAGCCCATAGGTCGTGCGTTATACACGCCCTCTAACTGCTCCTCTATATTCGGTATCGTTGGTACTTCTACCCAATCCGTTTCCTGATAGTTACCTTGAAGGAACTCCTGAACCAAGCGTAATACCTCTTGTGGTTCTTCCTCCACTAATAAGAAACGCCCCGTTTCATCTTTCAGGTTTATCCGTGTAACCATCTTACCTGAATTGCGGTCTTGGATTTGATAGGTCGCCTCCGTGTTGTCCATATTCACTAATGTTGCTCTGCCCGTACTTGCGTAAGTTAATTTGATTAAAGTAGCCATAATGCTTAAAGTTTAAATTTTAAATGTTAAATAAATAATTGTCTGCAAAACTATAAAAGATTCTTGATATTAAAAAACTTTTTTGAAATACTTTTCATTCACCTCGTCCATAATCCGTTCATTCACCCATTCGTAATACGCGTCTTCATTCAGGACGGACGAAACTATATCGGTACATTCTTCGTCCGTCAGGGTTACCTTTGCGTCAGGATTCATTTGATTCAGGAACTCCACGTGGGGTAATACGTCGCCTGATAACCACGCGTTTCCGATGACATATCCGCGACGCTCTAATTCGCTAATTAATTGTTTGCTTGTTACTTCATTTAAGTTTGCCATGATTGTATATTTTATTTTTTGTAAAATTAAGAATTCATTTTTGATTTAACAAAATTTATTATCTGATCCGCGTAGTACGAGGTACTCAAATCTTCCAGGAACCAGGTAGCGTCTGTCATACCCTGGTCGCGATCCACCTGGAACGTCTGCTGTCTTACAACTGACCGGGTGGCCCAGTCCAACGCCTGGATCTGTAATACGCTTTTCAACAGCGTCACTTTGATCCTACCCCCGATGGCGTACTCGCCTATATTAAATGTCTTTGTCATACGAATTTTAGGTTTATGGATTAAGTAGTTAAATAATTTCTATCCTTGACGAACTTCAAGTGCCTACACTCGTCTAGCGTCAAGCCGACGAACTCATCCGCCGTGAAACTAATTTCGTCGGGGTAGTAGTCGAATAAGAATGTTTCCTCGCCACCTTCAAGCGTTACATACACTTTGGGCATAGGGTCGAATAAATCTTTGGGTTGTGCCGTGATTCTTGCGTTGATAACTTTCATAATAGTAGAATTTAATTTTAGCAAATGTAGGTATAAGATTTGAAATATAAAAATGTCAAATAAGTTTTAGGATCAGCCAAGCCCCGACAATGTATCGGAACCAGGCGAACCTAATTTTTTAATCAATAATTTGGTACTCATCATTTTCGGGTTGAACTGCCAAACTTGACCCGTTGTCCCACGCGATATGAATTTGTCCGATGCCGTCAATAAATTTTATCGTTCCCATAGTTCCAGGCGGTGGGGCTTGGATATCATCCATTTTAATTAGGCGGATTCGTTTACCTTTTAATCTTTCATCCATAGTGTTTTATTTTGAGTTTAAGACAATAAAAAAGGGTAGGCGGATAACTCCGCCCACCCATTAGGTTTTAAGCCATTACATAGTCATTAACGATTGAAATAACCTCGCCACCGATTGTTATCTCTCGTATGTTTTCAATCTTCGCAGTACGGAAAATAACTTGGTTTTCAGTCAATCCCGCATCCGATTGTGTTTTGCTTTCGGTACTTGGAAAATACTGCTTAATTCTTTCCTTATCAATTTCACGCAAATCAGCATCAAAGTAAACACTCTCAAAGATTTGACTAGGCGAAGTAAAGTAAAGTACTAGATACCACCTACGAGCATTTAAGGGCAAATCTTTGTCGGCACGATGAAAACCCAAAGTAGTTAATTCGCCATCCTCGTTGATATATCTATCCATCCACTTGTGTTGTTGTGCTTGAAAGATAGCATCCGAACCGCCTTTAATTAAGCGATTGTTTACTGCATTTTCGTATTGCACATTAGTCATTGCAACCGCCCTAAAAAACTTGTACACTTTACCACCGAATAAAGCCAAAGTTTTTTTGCCACCACTCAATCCCTCGTACTCGCCAAAGAATTTAACTTGACCAAACGGATGACCTTTTAAAGCCATTAATTTTTCTACCAATTCAAAAGGTAAAATTTCGACATTCATTTTTTCTGCTTTCATTTTTTTTAGCATTTTAAAGTTAGATAATTTTTTCTTGCGATTCGTTCGCACTGCAAAGATAAGAATAAATTATTGATATAAACAAAACAATATTAAAATAAAGAATAAAATAATTAAAAAAATAAATTTGGTTATGTCGATTTTTTATTGTATAGATCCACCCACCACTCTGGGAGTACCCCTGCCCCCCACCCCCACTGCCGTATCCCCCCTTAAATAAGGCAAAAACCGGCCCCTCAATAGGGGGGACAATACTCCGATTCGAATTTTTCCAAAATTTTTTTGAAAAATGGACTTTTTTTAGTAAATTTAAAATAAAAATTTTCCAAAATTTTATGAAAACTCAGAACATAGATATAAAAAAATTAATTCAACATTACCAACAGAGTAAAAACGCAAAAAAAACTGGTGTTGAATTTGGTTTATCTGGACCGACAGTGCTGAAAATAATAAGAAAAAATAATATTGAAGTTTATGGTGAACACATAAAATATGACGATCAAACAATTATTGATTGTTATATTAAATTAGGAACTGTTGAAAAAGTGGAAGAAGATTTAAATGTAGGTGATACTATTATTAAAAGAGTTTTAGATAAGCATAATATAGAAAGAAAAAAAATTACACATATAACCATTGGTAAAGCATACAATAAACTAACTGTGATAGAAGTTGCTGGCTATAAAAAGGGTCGAAGCGCTAATAGAAAACTTTATCTTTGTCAATGTGAATGTGGTGGAACTAGATTAGTTCCAAGTAATGAATTGACCGCAATAAAAAATCCTATTAAAGATTGTGGTTGTGGTTTTAGAAAGAGAATGGAGATTGCTGAACAAAAACGTTTAGAGAAATCCATTAAAAAAGAATTATGGTTAGAAAAAATGGAAGAATATAGATTAATGAGATTAGAACTTGAAAAAAATAAAAAATTAACAATATATATTCCTGGTTATACTAAGGGTAAATTAACCATTTTAGAAGTTGACGGAAAAGGGAAAGAAAAAAAATTTAAAGTTCAATGTTCGTGCGGCACTATTAAAACAATAACCATTGGTGCTTTATACAAAACTAACTCTTGTGGATGTCTTCAACGAGAAAAATCGAGTACTCACGGGATGTCAACAAAGTATGGTAGAAAATGGTATGATAAATGGAGAAGTATGGTTAAACGTTGTTGTAACGTAAAATGTTCACGTTACAAAGATTATGGTGGTAGAGGAATAACCATATGTGATAGGTGGTTAGAATCCAATGGTGTTGGAGTAGAAAACTATTATAATGATATACATAATATATTGGGTTCACAACCAAGTCCAGAACATTCCTTAGATAGAATCGACAATGATGGTATGTATGAAATCTCAAATATGAGATGGGCTACAATATCCGAACAAAATAAAAACCAAAGAAGGCGTTCAAATAAAAAATGATTTCCGGAAAAAATCTTGAAAATCGGACTTCACCCCCATTTTAGAAAAAAAAATTTTGGGAATTTTTTCAGGATATTTATAAAGAAATAGAATATAATGGAGGTATCCACAAACTCGGAAATAGATAGTCAATCAACAATAGATTCATTAAGTCACATAAACGACTTAGTGTTAAGTGCTGTCGATAAAGGGTCGTATGAAATATTTGTGGATTCCGCATATATGAACGATAACATGATGTCAATTTTAATTAACACATATGGTTATTTTGTTACAAAGACAACAAATCATATGGGTTCTTATGTAACTTATATTATTAGTTGGTTCGGTATTCCAACACCTAGTCCGACTCCAACCCCAACTTTCGGTAGTTCAGGATTCCAATGGATGACCATTAACTCAGTTACCGAATCAACCGCATCTGGTATAGGTCAAAACGGCATTACTCTTTCGGTTACACAAAGTGGAGGTGGTATGGGTGCAACAAATGGAGTTTTCAACCCAACCGTGTTCCCTGAAGAGTACGGTATACCATTTACAGGTAATCAAATTCAAAATCTTAATAGTGGTACATTTACCGCAACATTTAGTGAACCGGTTACCGATGCGTTAGTGGCATTTTCAAGTATTGGTAATGGAGGTTTATTTGTACCAATTGAAGTATCGGCACCATTTACACCAATTTTTGGAACTGATGTAACTTATCAGAATCCGGTAAACGCCACTCAATACACCCAACTTACGGGAAATGAAGGATATGCGATTATTCGTATAGACGGTACGGTAACTACTGTAACTTTTAACTACACCGAATCTGAAAATTACTGTAATGTATGTTTTGGATTCGTAGATCAGAATGTTTAGAACCTTGTATGCCGGTTTACCCCGTGATACGCAAACTTAAACTTTTAATATATTTATAACATATGAACAAACGCAAAGATAAAGCCGAAGCAATCAAAAAGGCGGGGGAAGCCCTGAATAATGAATGGTCCAAAAATAAAATGACCCCTGAGAAGAATGAAGATTTGATGAGGGTTAAAATTGGGGAAATAATCCAGAAGAACCGTAAAAAGGGTTTTTCGTTTTTTAAATAAGATATTTATACGTAAACAATTTATAATGAAAAAGAATATTAAAATAACAACATCTGATTTACACAGAATTATTAAGAATGTATTAAATGAACAAGCTGTAGCTAACGATAAAGCTGATTTGGTAGATGTTTTGATTAGTAAAATAAATAATGCTAAGAACGACCCTGAATGGGATGCGTTAGGAATTGCTAAAATGGTGTACAATAATTGCGCTCATTTTATGAATAAAACAGATATATTTTCAAATAGACAAGGTGAACCATTGAACGTTCCCCTTTCACCACAATAAAACATAAAAACACAATCTTACAAGAGCCCACCTATATGGTGGGTTTTTTATTTCTCAAATTTTTTTGGAATATTTATATACTATATGAAACTACTATCGGTAATTGAAGGGGTAATATTGGAGCAACAGTCGCTCAATTTAAAAGGTAAAACTATAGCACCTGGTATTTCAGCAAAGCATTCAAGTGACTATGTTAGCAAGGATGAAGAAAACTTATTCATAACAGCACTTAACAAGGTTATATCAGCACATGGTTTTGCGTTACCAATACACGTGAGGGCATATGCGCATTTTTTACTTGGAAGAACAACGCCATTTACAGAAAAAGACATGACAACTGAAGAAAAAGTATTTTTAAAAAATGCTGCTTTAAGTGCTAATGAAAAAACTTTTACTTATAACTTCTGGGAATTGATGGATGGAGGTGACCTTGGTTCTACATCCGAAAAAAGACGGTCACCTTTATATCTTGTAAATATGAGTTTACCACATCAATTCTTATTTTTTTTAGGTCGCGCAAACATAAAAATTCAACCAGATAAAACTAAAGTAAATGTTACTGATAGATATGACATGAATGTTCATGATTCGGGTATGTCAAAAGAAAGGGTAATAGAACGATTTGAAAATACAATTAAAGAATTTATAAAAGTGCCATTCGAAACATTATATCACGTTATTAGGGAATTGGGGTCTGTACGAGAATTGAGTGGGTACAAGGGTTACCCGATTAATATAAATTTATAAACCTATTTATATACTATGAAGTTAATGGACATTTTATCCGAGGTTGAGAATCCGGTCGAACCTGTGAAGAGTTATGATGCGGTTCTGGTCGGAGGTTTAACGCACGGGGAATCTTTGGATAGTCAGGTCGACAGGTTGGCGAAAGCGATTAGCGGGGATGTCAAGGGGTTTTCATATGCGGATAGTACGGATAACATTATTGAATTTTTAAGGAACCATTCATATATTCCTGTGTTTGTATTCAGTGCTGGATGCAAGAAATCAAACGGTCTTGCGAATTGTGGGTATGTAAACAAAAAAACTTTTTTTATTATTGAGCCGACCTATAGTGGTGGTGAAACGACGACCTCTGTTAGAGGTGCGGTTGCGAGTGGTGTGCCAGCTAGGAACGTATTTGTGGGAAATGGATCCGGTCGTGGTGAGGGGATTGTGAGTGGGGCGTCAACAGCGACAGCGGGTGGTTGTCATTATTGTGCTATATCAACGGTCGGATCTATGGCATTTAGACATATAATGGGAGAATAAGTTAAATAATCTAATATTTATATAAAAACAAAAAAATAAGATGTATAAGAATTTTAAGTTAACAGACGAAGAAAGAAAGCAGATTATGGAACAACATAAGATGCACGGTTATAAAAAACCATTAAAGGAAGATGTCCCAATGGGTGGTGCGCCAGAAGAAGATATGTCAACTGGTGGTGAACCAGATTATTGCAATATGGAGTATGGATCCAAATTGGGGTTTGACTTCATGAATGATGGATGTGGTAATTGCAGTGCATGGTGGGATAAAGATGTTAATGGCTTTGGTCTACATGGTGTAGATGATTATGATGAAGTTTACTACCTTCTTGCGGTAAGTGGACCCCTCAGGGATTATACACATACTCCAGCACCTAAAAATATTATCAGTTCAATCGCATCAATTGCAACGAGCATGGGTGGAAAATTTTATATGGAAGAAGCTCACGCAATTTTTAAATTTCCACAAAAAAATAAAAATAAAACAATTCATAATAAAAATTGTAAAACATACTATGACTTTTGTGCAAAAGTGGTTCAGTTTCTTAAAAAACAAAAACCATTAAAATTGAATGAACAACAATCGGGTTCACTTAAGGGCAAAACATTTGACCAATACGAACAAGGTGCTTTAGAGGCGAGAAATTTTAAAATAAACATATCAAATACTCACGCGGTTTTAAACAACCCACTACCTGCAAATATTATTACGGTAATGAAAGATGTTAAATCAGGTGGTTACACAATTATTAAAGGTGGAACTATTGATGGTTATGACACGTATAAAGGTGGTGGCAAGGTATTATTCACCGGACCGCATGATGATTGTGATGTTCAATTGGATAAGATAATCGGATACGATTCTTTAGGTGGCGGATATCGTAAGAAAAAAATGCAGGAGCAAGGGGAACCTACCTCAATTCCATACCCTTCTAGTTCAATGGCACCAAAACCAAAACCTAGTAAAACACCAACCAGTACTGCTAATACAACAGGAAAGCCGACAACACCTGCAACTAAAGTTGATCCCAAGAATTCACTATATAACGATTCGACAAAGCATACCCAAATTGATCCGACCGATCCTAAATTTGGTAAAAACATAAAACAATCTGATAAATTAATTGGTAAGAAGGCGACATTATATGCAATTGAAGCGGATGCTGTTGCGGCATATCAAGCAGGTAAATCAAACCCGCAATCACAAGGGTCTATTATCGTTCAAGTTAATGGCATTGATTATAGTGATAATAATACATTACAAATAAGGGTTACACCAGATTCTGCTAAAACAAATTATTCAACGACAACTCAAATCGAAATAATAGTTTTTAATAGAGTTAAAGGAACTTTCACCATTGTAGGTGATACTAAGGTATATTATAGCGAGAGCATTAAAAACATATTAATTGATGATTACTTCTCAACTGAGTTGGCGTCAAATAATAAAGTGCAACAATCCAACATGAGTGAAGAGATTGATACGGATGATGAGGAGATGGAATTAAGCAAACTATATAGTGATGAAGATGAGGATGAGGATTCATTCGATTTTGATATGGAGAATGGTAATTTTAGTTCTGAGTTTAGCAATCCTGATGATTGGGAAGATTTGCATGACTTTTCTGTAGCTAGAAATAACTTACCAAAACATAAGATGGTTGATATGGGTCGTTCTGGTCCAAAAGATATCGATTATGATAGGGCACAGCATTTTTACAATGATATACCAGGTATGTTTGATCGTCCTTCTGAACCTAAGCAACCAACTTCGGATTATTATTTAAGAACGTATGGTACGCCAGATCCTGATATGGAATCAGAAACATTGGCTGATAGAAAGAAAAACGCTCCGCTTAACTTTCCAAAGACGACAGGAAGGGATAAGTATAGTTCTGAAAATTCATTATCATGGGAGCAGAAGAAAGCGTTGTTAGCGCAAAGAGAAGAGAAAAGAATTGCAAGAGAAAAAAAAGCAATGTTCCCATTGCTTCGGGGTTGGGGTCGTAGAGGTGGAATGAATGAGTCAATTCAATTAACGGAATCAGAATTGGTTAAACTAATAAAGAAAATCATTAACGAAGCCAAGTAGTATGTATAAGAATTTTAATTTAACAGAATCCGAAAAGGAAGAAATTCTCAACAAACACAAAGCACATGGTTATAAGAAACCATTGAACGAAGAAGAGGATGATGAACTGGGTACCGGCGGAATGATGTGCAGACCTATTAGTGGTTACTTCGCAATGAATGGTAGTGGCGGTTATTTCAGTGTTGATTTTGCTTTTGATTCAGATGCTGGAAACGAAATGATTGCAAGTTGTCATATTAACACTCCTGAGGGTAATATTGAGGTTAATGATGACAATAGTTACGTCGACCTAGATCCTGAGTTGCTTGAGATTGCAAAACAAGAATTTATCAAGTTATGTAGATTGGACGCAGATGGTAAGTTTGGATACAATATTGGTGGCACCTTCAGTATTGGACAATGGGAAGGTGGTGGCGTCAAGTTTATTGATGACAATAACGTCGATTTTGACTGGTCACATTAATATATTATGAAATTAAGGAACGTCATAGAAAATATACTTTTGGAATATAGGGATAAGTTCTATGCGTTCCTTAAAAAGGATTTGCCACATGTTCCCGAATATATAATTCGGGATTTCTTCTATAAGGGCTTTAGATACAGCACAACCTTTAATGTCCCAGGGACAACCGACTTCTTTTATTACAATCGCTATAAAACCATTGAATGGACCTATAAGAAGGACTTTCCCATTCAGATGGATATGTTCGATAAGACCACCCGAGAACGCCTCGAGAAACGCCTAGGAGGTGACATTGGTAGCCATCAGGCGCCAAACGATGAAGTAAGACACGAGAGACAAAAGGCGTTAATACAAACAAAAGGAATTACCGAGCCGATAATCCTATTCATATCCGCGAACGAACCCGACAAGTACGAGCTTGGCGAAGGTTGGCACCGAGTTATCCAGTTATTTAAAATGAATCCGAAAGGGTTTAATTATCCTAATGTTTATGTCGGTCGATATCCGGACCAAGATTATATTTATTAATTATGGGATTTAATAGTTGCATACTACCGTCGATTGAGACAATGTTAGAACAGATTGAAAGAGATGGGCTTGAAATCTTTATTAAGGGTTATAAAAAATACGATTCCATTTCCGGAGAGAGCGACCGAATGAAATTCCTTGAGGATAAGGTTGCCGAGTATTTCGATAAGATTAACTATACCCCTATAATTTAAAAAATCGCGCGCGGGGCTGCGCCACTTATATATTTATTTGTTATGAAATTTAAAGCGCTAATTGAAAGCATCTTATCTGACAGAGTTTTATTGGAATATGAGGTGCAACCCTATACACTGACAACCGAAAGAGGTAGTCGACTAGATTATTCTTTTAATGTTGGCGATATTGAATACGTCGTGACACTACTTGGAACCGAAGATAAACAAGTGTATGAACTTGGCTTTGGTGTTGCTGGCGAAAACGACTCCACTTATAGAACAGGAAAAGATGTAAAGCATTTGAATACCGTTCTATATACCGTTGACGCAATTGTTAAAGAAGCGGTTGTTAAATACAGAATTAAGAAAATCGTATTCAGTGGCGCGAGAGGTGAAACGGATAGCAACCTACCATTCATCGATCCAATCAGAATGAAAACTTATTTCAGATTCTTAAACAACAAATATCCTGATGCAAATTTTGACAAGGATAGATTCGGTAATATTGAGGTTTATATGAAAACCATATATCCTGAAGTGTTTGATAACAATAAGGATATGAAAGAGATTATGCTTGATTTCCTAGAGGTGGTTAACAACGATAGTGATGAGAATGATTATTGGAGATGGGATAGAGCATTTGAGATTGATGAATACGGTGGTTTAAATGGGTCAACAGACGCGATAGCAAATACAGAATTTGGTGTTGTATATCTTGACTTATATCACGACCATGGGTATAAAATGTATCAGTTGGAATTAAGTTTCTATGATCTTGGCGAAGAAGAAAGAGAATCATTCGATAAGTTTGGTGATGTTATGCAATACCTTAAACAAAGATTTAATTTAATATGAAAATAGTAATAACCGAGTCACAGTTAAAAAAGTTATTGGTCGAAAATGAGGAGAAGTCAGAATATGCGACAGAATTCATTTATGACACAGATGATGTTGAGTGGCACATGCCAGATGGCGCATCCACAGAAGTGATGATGATAACCAGCGAAGATGGTGATATTGAAAGTCCTAATAGAAACGAGTTCATGATGTACGTTGATTTCACCACCGGCGGGTATAATAGAGATTCTGAAAACGGACATTATGTTGAGGATCTTGGATGGGTTGAGAATTGGTACATTGATAAAATCGTTCAATTATATCCAGAAGAGAAACCGTTGGATGAAATGTTCATTGATATGTTTACCAACGACAAATACATCAATAATAGGATTACCGAGATACTTGACGAAATTTATACACACCATAAACACGGTAAATGGAACGACGAACATATTACCGAGAGAAAACTCATATCTGAAAATGTTATGCAACAACCTATCATTTATGTTGAAGAAAGTGATAGAAGTTTTATATTTGAAAAGGGAACCGTATACGCTTGGCTTTATGATATTCCAGATGCACAGGAGAAATTAAACAACAGAGAATTTGATGCCGTGTTTTTTCCACCGAGCGGACCCATGAGAATTGGCGGTCAGAATCTATTAACCAAAATATGGTCAAAAGATTATCAAAAACGACATAAAGGTTCCGAACATTTAATCGGAGTTATTAAGGGTTGGTACGATGAGGAAAAGAACATTGTTTATATTGATATGATGACCGTTAACCCCAAAGCAAGAAGACAAGGGTATAATTCATATATGGTTCAAAAAGTTAGAGAACGTTTTGGTTTGTCACAGGATCAAGTTTCATTCGACGACCCTACGGACCAAGGTAATAAATTTATAAAAGCAAAGAAATACTAAAATAACCTAAACCCTGATAGCGATATCGGGGTTTTTATTTATATAAAGATATTTATTTAACATGAAGCAAACCCTTAACGAGCAGGTATCTAGAATCAAATCCATGATGGGTTTGAATGAAGATACTGAAAATCAATATTTAGATTCAGCGCTATCTAAATTAGATCAAGGGGCACATTATAATGACCTTCCAGCAAAAGAAAAAATATCATTGGACATTATGGTTAATGATACTGACAGAATTACACCAATAGAATGGTACAAACAAAACGGTGGGACATTTGGGTTTATGGAAACTAAGGTTCGTGTTAAGAATGTGGATGCTCAAGGTCAACCATCAAAAAGGGATGCTGAAAATGCTGGAGAGATTGGTTGGTTATTTCCTTATATACATTACTCACAAGATGAACCACCGAGACCATATGTGCATATGAAAACCGAGGAAATCGATAAATCAGATTTTTGGCGCAGTAGTGATATGGGGTATAATTATAAAGAATTATCCGTATACCTAGATAATATTGAAATAATTGCTGTTGAAGATATAAACCCTAAGTTTGTTGAATATGAAAAAGAAAAAGCAAACTTAACATATGACATTGTCATGGCAAGAAGAAAAAAAGAAAAAGAAGAAGAAAATGAAACAAACTCTTAACGAACAAATCGGTAGAATTAAGTCAATGATGAACATCAATGAAGATGATCAACAAATGGCTATGTTGCAACAAGCAACTCAAGAATTTAATGAGAAAGCGGAAGAAGACCTTACGCCTGATGAACTTCAAGAAGTTGCGTGTACTAGCCCAGATAGTATAGAATTACCAACAGATACCACTAACGAACACAAACAAAAGTTTGAAGAGTTTAAAGTAAAGGTAAAGGAAATGGTAAAAGCTAGAGACATAGATGGTTTAAAACAAGCAAAAAAACAACTTAAAGATTTAAAGAATCAGTCAAAACAACAACAGAACGAACAAGCGTTTACTGGAACCTTATACACTGTAATAGGAATTCAAATGCCACTTGGATTTGTAATTTTTCTTTATGGGTTTTTATTCTTATTGATTTTAAACGGAATTCTTTCAATATTTGGAATCCATATTATAAGGAACGTAACCGATTGGTGTACTGGTAGAAAATCAGTAGGTTATAGTGTTAGATTTGGAAGAGATTAAAGATACCTCCGGTTTGAAGACCGGACTTAGGGCCGGGACTAGTTACTAATCCCGTTGGGATGTGAATTCGCTACTCACATCCCTTTTTTCTTATATTTATATAAAAACACAATTTTTAGTCATGGGACAAAATCAAATGAGAATTAAAAACCTTATAACTAGATTGCAAAAAGCAGTTGACGCTGGCTTAACACACGTAGTAATTAAGGATGATAGAATAAAGGTAATATACCCTGATGACCATATACAGGATTTAGCTCCAATATTATCTAAAGAAAGATTAAGATTACCACCAAAACCATCTGACCCAATGTATGCACCAGATGAACCAGTACATTCTCAAGATCATTGGCATGACATATACGAACAAAAAGAAAAAATCAAAGAACAATTTAAAAGATTTTTATAAAACATTATATTAAACAAATGGAAAAAAAACAAATCAATGAGGGTGTTGAACGCATTAAAGATTTAATGAAGAAACTTGTTAATGAAGACATTGACAGACCCGTACAACCAGAACCTGAAGAATTAAACTATGTTGATTTTGAATGTGATGTAACAGTTTCATCTGGCTCAAGAGCATATGCAAATGTTGTATTATATTTTGACAATGAAGCAGATGATTACAAGGAATATGAATTACTAATGAATTATCGTTATACCCCAGGTGATAGTGGTTCATACTATGACCCACCTAGTGGTCCAGATTTGACTTATGATTACATTGGAGGCGTAACTGTTGGTGAAGAGAATCGTAAGTTAACTGATAGTGAAATGCTAGCATTTACACACGACGAAAAAATAATGATGTGTATTGACGAAAAATTAGGCGAAAGCGCAGGCGACTATGATTCAACTGAGGATTACGAATACGAGCGCGACGATTATTAATATGAAAAAAGTAAAATACGAACACAATAATAAACCTAGCGTTGTAAACGAAGAGGTGAATAGAATGCGTGTTATAATGGGTCTTCAGGAACAAACAGTTAAAGACAAATTGGGTGACTTTTGGAAAAACAAAGTAAAACCGACAGCCCAAAAGGTTGGTAACGCTGTTCAAACAGGGGTTCATAATGCAAGTCAAAAAATTGCTGATATGACAAAAAAACCTGAGCAACAACAGCAAACAACCCCAACACAAAAAAAATGTAGACATCCGTATGTTAATTGTATTCAACCAGAACAAGTTGAAGCATTAATGAAAGAATGGTCCGCTGTAAACACTGATATGACAAACTTCAAGGGGTTTGGGACTGGTACTAGTAAAGATGATAATATAGCACAACAAATGGCTGAAATGGCCGCTAGAACTATTATATTAAAAAAATTGAAAAAAAATAACGCTAGTTTTGGAAGTGAATTGATTGATATAACATATTGTGATCACCCAAATGGGACAATACAATATTTTGTTATATTAGAAAAAAGTTAAACAATGAGATTTATAATAACCGAAGAAGAAAAAACTAGAATGCGAAAATTACATCTTGAACAAAGTTCATTAGATGGTAATCGCTATAACACAATATATTCTGATCCCGATAAAGCCCAAAAATTTAATAGAGAACTTAGAGATTTGGCATCATCACTCACGATTGATGACACAATAGATGTTATATCTGGTTTAATAGACGGTATTCCAGGTATTGGTCAAGTGGTATCAGCGGGTATTGATGTTACACACGCTTCGGCTTATGCTGTTAGATTTTTTTTCGAAGAAGATGAGGATAAGAAAGTTGAATACGCTTGTTTGGCTATTTTAACATTTGCAACTAGTTCACTACCAATGGCTGGAAATTCAATTAATATTGTAGCTAGACAAGGTATTAAAAGAATAATTAGACACACCCCAGTAGAGATTTTACTAATGGCTAAAAGATTAGGGATTTACGAAAAAACATTAATATTACTAAGCAAGAGCGGGTGGAAATATAATTTCTTTTTGGCGATGTCTAGAATTGTGGGAAGTGAGATTATTGAAGTAATACCGGCTATTATTAATAAAATTAGATTATTAAAGTCAAAGGTGAAAGTAAAAGAAATTCAAAAGGGATTAAATGAACTTGAGATGCTATTACAAGAATCTAAACAATATTTTGACGTTGTTAGACCAATAGCAGGAAATTTAACATAATAAACATATTTATATACTAAACATTCGGAAATGAGAAAAATTATTAAATTAAATGAATCTGATCTTTTGAAAATTGTTAACAAAGTTATCAAGGCGAAAAAGAACTTAATAAATGAGGACGCTGTAGGTAAGGAACCAATTCTTAGAGGTCCTATCGGAACTGGAACTTTTTACTTTGATAAAGGCGCCACAGTACCTAATATGTGGAATGGTCAAAAAGTAAGTGAGGCGGTAAGAAAAAATTTAGTGCAAGCGGTTTCTGAAATTATTGATTATAACTTTCAAGCAATTGAAAAATTCTTTGATGATGATGTAAATAAATTACCAGTATTCATTAAAATTAATGTTGGAACAGATGCTACTGGTAGCGATGCTGAAAATGCATCTGTAGGTCAAGGTAGAATAGATTACTTTACAAAACTTATTGAAGATGCTTTTATAAAAGGCGGATATCGTGCCGATATGGCTAAACGATTTGTTGTGGGTAATAGTAAATCAGATTACCAACCAGCAAAAGTAAACAGAAATTTAAAAGACCCAACAAAAGTCCCAGAGGATGCGAAATTAAGATTTGCACGTGTAACATTGTTCCAAGTAGAGGTTATGGGATTAGACACTAAAGATATTCAAAATGTGCAAGGTGAATTAAACGCTGCATCAAGTATTATTAACACTGGATTTTTGGATTTAGTTGATGAAGATAGAATTGAAAGGGCGCTTATGGCTATTAAGACATATTCTGACATCATTGACTTAAATGATGCTATTGCGGCACAAAGAGACCCTAGATTTAGTAGTTTAGAAGGTTTTTTAAACTCTCAATTATTTGACGACATGGACACACTACATTCAATAGCCGATAGTTTAGATGAAGCATGTAGAAGATCTGAATTACAAAAAGGAACTGTTAGAGTTGTTGGTGACAAAATCAGCATCAATCTTAGAGCAAAATAAAACGCAAAATCACATATACCTAAGAACCCTCGAGAAATCGGGGGTTTTTTTATATATTTGCACCGTTTAACACAACTATAATATTTATCTATATGAAATTAGTCGTTACCGAGACCCAATTAAAAAATATCATCAAATCTAAACAAAAAGATGTTAAAGAGGATGATGTGGAGAGAAAAGACGTTTACACAACTTTGACCGACAAACAGATTAAAAGTATTGACGATTTAAATAAAGATGCGAAATTTTTAAAATGTGGTGCGTGTAGGAAACTATACACTCAAACAACATATAAGAAAAAGAAATCACTACCAATTTGTCCTTGGTGCGGTAAACATAACTAACAAAATATTATGAAATTATACAATTTAATAACTGAAGCCACCGCCTGTAGTCAATGGAAAGATAATACCTTTGTAAATGGTGATGGCGTAAAAACACCAAAGATTACAATTGAAAAAACTGAAACTAAGGTTACTGGCACATATGAAGGACCAGAATCCGGATTTTGTATTCAAAGTGCTGAAGGAAATAAAGGTGATAGTGTCCATCAATTAGCGGGAATAACTGTTTTCCATGAATGTGGACCATATCTTAAGGAATTATATAAAGCAGGGACATATGTTAGACCAAACTTAAAAGGTGTAACATTGGAAAGAAAAAAGAATTATTATAAAATTTCAATTCCATTAGAAAAAACAACAGAAGATAAAGCCATTACTAGTATTAATCAAAGAGGTAGTATGGGTGGCGGTGAAGGTGGAATTGATACAACGGAATTCAATAGTGCTAAAACTAGACCAATGTTTTATACCGAAACCTTGAAATCTACAGGTCTTTCCGATATGACTGAATATTTCTTTTGTTGGAGAAATTTACAAGATTACCCTATTAAAACAAGTTCAAATAAAGAAGTTGTTAAGAAAGCGGAAGAACCAAAGAAAGAAGAACCCAAAAAAGAAGTTGTTAAGAAAGGGGAAGAAACAAAGAAAGAAGTGACTAAAAATACTGGTCCCGAATTAGTGGTTGGTGGTTATTTTGTTAAAAGCGATAAAGGAATAATATATGGTATGAAAGTTTTATCAAGTTCCCCTGGAAATACGATGGTTATGTTGTACAATGAAGACGGTAAACCATTATTTAAAGCGAATGAAACAGCCATAATTCTTGACAAAAAAACCGCCGAAGGCGTAGGTGGTTATAATATTTTAATCCAATCCGGAGTAAATGAATTTTGGTTAAAAATCATAAAGTTATAATTTTATTCTATATTTGCAATTATGAAATTTTTTGACATTATTAGAGAAAATACCGATTATAAGGTATCGTACAGCGCAGTTGTTTTAGATAACGGCTCTAGAGAGCGTATTCTTAACCACTTAGCGATTCCTAATGACTGGAAAGTTATATGTCATCATATGACCATTAAAATGGGTGAATTACCCGAAAATCTTAAAGAAAAGATTGGACACACAGTTACTCTACAGGTAACTAAACTAGGTAAGTCGGATAAAGCCATTGCGGTGGGTGTAGAGACACCTTTATCACAGAATGCTATTCCACATATCACCGTGGCAATTAACGCCTTAAACGGGGCTAAACCGAAGGATTCTAACGAGATTAGCGAATGGGTTCCACTAGAAGAAACTTTTACGGTAAAAGGTAGGATTGAAGAGGTGATGTTTAAACCATCATTTAAATCGGATAAGAATTCTACCGTGTTAAACGTTTTTGATTTTGACGGAACATTAATGGACTCCCCGATGCCAGAACTAGGAAAGGAGATGTATAAAGAAATGACTGGTGGTGAATGGCCACATAGAGGGTGGTGGGGTCAATTAGATAGTTTAGCGCCGTTTCACGTGAAACCTATTGAAAAGAATAGGGAATTGTACATTGAATATTCAAGCATTCCAAATTCCTTAAATGTTATAATGACAAATAGAATTGCAAAGTTTGAAAAAGTGGTCAAAGAAAAATTGGCGCCGTACTACCCGAAATTTGATAGCTATGATTTTAAAAATGATGGGAGAGAAAAACCAGATAGGATTTTAGAAATTCTTAAGAATAACCCGTCAATTAAAACTATTAATATTTTTGACGACATGGATGACCAGATAATTCGTTTCAAAGAATTTAAAATGAATCGCCCAGAATATGATATTAATATATTCCAGGTTTAAAGACGGTTCTTGATTTTTAATACCGATTCAAACAAATCATAATTTGTAATGTATTTTACAAGATTTTCTGCTTGAACATAACCAAAGTACGACGTGTCTTTTTGTTTGTTTTTAAAAGCAATCTCAACACCTTTTTCACAATCAAACTTTTCTAACCAAGGTCTTTTAACCTCAACATATACATTATCGTTTTCAAATTTAAGATTTTCGTCAAAATATTCTGCAAGGATATCTTGAATTTCTTTTTTCTTCTTAAGACATTCATTCTGTTCATCATTATCTTCACTTGGTGCCAAATCACTTAAAACATCTGTAATAATACCCTCCATATCTTTTAATCTTGGGTATACGTAATTATATTCGGGTTCTTCGTCATAATCGGTCGGGATATCATATTCGTCAATATATAGATTAATTACATCTTCAACATATTCATATCGATTACCTTCACCAATTTTATTTATATCTTTTCTTAATATGAATAAAGTAAAATAAACTTTAGAAACTTTTACCGTTTTATTGCGACCATAAAAGCCATCAAATTTAATGTATTTTTCAATATCATCTATTTCAGCACGATACGCATTTTCTAATTCGGTTGATGTTGCGTCGGAATATGTGTCAATGTATTTTTCAAAAACCTTATCACTATCTAGAATATGTTTAGAATACCAACGCAAAAATAACTCTTTAGTTTTTGCAGTTTTACCAAACCATTTAATCATCAAATCTTTTTCTTGGTCATAATATTCCCCTAATATTTCTATTAAACTTTCATTAGTGTATTCTCTATCGTAATAAGCATTCTCTCTCACACTTTCATACGCATATTCCTTTGCGCGTTCGTACGAACTAATTA
>Ga0208232_1000023_pt1 | contig 43956 bp, 55 predicted proteins | sample LakMenEpi24Aug12_FD_150729 | JGI IMG/M metagenome (GOLD analysis project Ga0208232, IMG submission 150729) | Freshwater microbial communities from Lake Mendota, WI - 24AUG2012 deep hole epilimnion (SPAdes) | ecosystem: Environmental > Aquatic > Freshwater > Lake > Epilimnion/Euphotic zone ... | reverse complement strand
AGATTGCACGCAGTGGATGGTCGATTTGCGTCAAAGTAAATATCAAGCTGATCTGCCTTTTCGGCTAATTGAATGTCACGTGTAACATAGCGAGAAGTTTTTGCTGTATCCGTTTGGATGTTGTTGCGAATCAACTTAACATTTAGGCGGTCAGTGTCAATGACTGGAGTGATATAATCAGAAGTAGTATATAGAGTAGAAGTAAGCTCTACCAAATTATTACGATTCACACCATCCTCGTCATCGGACCATGCCTTCTTGCTCTTATATGCTTCATATGTAGAGTCGGCTTCAACTTTATAATTGTTACCAATAATGGTGATTTGATTTGTAACTGATGTTTTGATGTCAGCTGATATTGCAAGCTCAACTGTATCTTGATCTAAGACGAAGTTAGAGACCTGATGATTAGCCATCACTGCTATTGCTGTTGCTTGTGTACCGCCCGATCCTGGCGGGTCAATTGTGACCGTTGGAATGTTGGTATAGCCTTCACCTTGATTCGTGATAACAATTTCAGAGATTCCGTCACTTGAATTTCGAACTGCATACGCGGTTGCGCTACCATCAATAGTGACTGTTGGCGCTGACGTGTAACCTGAACCAGCATTTGTAACTTGGATTCTTCTTAGCGTTTGTACTGATGGAGTATTAAATACAACTTCTTTTTGAGAGTTTGCATCAAATTGAGCACGGTATAAAGTAAATGTAAGATCTACTGTTTGTTCTGGCGTCCATGTTGATGAGTTTGCACTGACAAAGAATACGCCTCCGTATGGATTCTTCGAGATAGTCTGTCCAGCATCTGCGATGTTGGGTTGACCTAATGTTGCCGTGAATACTTTGTAATCAACATCAGTACTCTTACAAACGACTGCATATTCTTGATATGGAGATAGGTACACTGGCTGTTCAAATTCAAAATATGTCGGAGGTCCTGGAAGTTGATTGTCAGATACAATCACATCAGCTGTCTTCTTAATCACCGTTGAGAGTGGAACTACATTTTGCGTAGGCATCCCATTTTCACATGTAACAATATAAATTTCAACTGGAGTATTTGTGGAAGATTTCTTGGAAAAGAATAAGTCAATACCAACAGCAAAGATACCTTCATCATTGTCGATTAAAAAGCTCTGCGCAATAGGGTCTTGATATCCACATACACCATGACTGTTAGCAACAGTATGAGTTACATTATTGATTCTGATTTCAGCAACTGGTGTTCTTACAAGTTCAGGAACGGCCGTCGAAAGAATCGCTGACTGAACCGTCTTAGTCATTCCAGATGCAACATAGTTAGTTGATGCATAACTCGTTATCTCTGGAGAAGAATTTCTTGGAGAATCTGATAACTTAAATTCACGTTCACCCGTCAAGAATCGCAAACCAGACTTCGTGAAGTCTGGTACAACAAACACTCCAAATAATTCACCGTCTTCGTTTGACTTAATTTGTGTTTGGCTACCTGGTGTAATTTCAGGTAGATATGGTCCTACGATGTCATCATTCTTTCTTTCATTAAACTCAGTTTCAGTTAGATTGTAACAAGTAAATCCAACATCAACTCCATCAAAGAATGGGTAGTAAATAGTGTTGGCCTTAAGAGCTTTGGCGCTGAAATAAATGTAACGGCGACGAATATATGGTCGAACCGAAAGGTCAACCACACGTTCACCTAAATCAACGGTCGTATTATCAGTACCAATCGATGTGGTTAATCCGTCTCTGCGGTATTCAATCTGATTAGCAAAACGTTTTCTTATTTTCTTACGAGTCTTCTTTCTGTATGAGTTCACCGGCTTCCCGCCCCAGTATGCGGTCCAGCTATTCCATTCAGTGCCAAGAATGTCAACATCAAGCACGTCTTCCAGTCCGGTTAGAACGTTTATAAATGAATCTTTAAGCGAGTCATTTTGAACAACATTTGGTGCAATTTCATTTGTCTCACACCAATAATCTGCTGATGGGTAAAGACTTAATTTACCAACAGCTGTTGCTGTGTCAAGAGGAACAATTGTGCGTGATTCGCTTGCCGCGCTCTGTTTGATATAAGCAAGTGGTTTATACGGTAAAGTTATTGAACGATCATGTACACCGCTCAACCAGCCTTCAGGCATTACCTGAGCGGTGCTAAATGCCTTAAGTTTAAGACTTCTTGTTGAGAAAGCGGGGCGGCACTCATTGGTATCTGGATCAACCGCGCACACGCTGTTGCCTTCGGATGTATCACTTACATTATGACCTATGAAATTGTCGACTACAAAACCATTCTTAAATCGGTCAATACCGAGGTCATCGAGAATAGTCGCATCATTTGCGTTCTTTTCAAGCAATGAAAGCGTCGTGTAGTATTCAAGATTTGAGATTCGTTTTTCTAATGAGCGGATGTTACTCATTGTGTATCTCTTATTGTCAATCTTTTCTATATCTACGTCGTCAGGACCGAATGTATATGGGCCGATGTTAAGAGTGTATAACTCCATCGCGTTTGATGGAATAGATCTCTTCCTAGGCTCAGTTGAAGCAACACCTTTAAGAATTGAAAATTCTCCGATATTGTTAACGACTACGCTATCAATTCGAGGAATGTAGTATTCAAGATCAAACGTGATTGTGCTGTATGGATCAATTGGAGAAAATTGTGATGCGCCAAGTACATAGCGGAAGTCAAGAACGTCAATGAGCGGAGTAGTACCATATGATGGAATATCCTCAAGAGGTATTTGAACTGTCGATGTTATTCCTCCGCTTACGACGGTCTTCTTATAACTGAGAGCGTCATAATAAACCGCGTCGGACGTATCAAAGTCATAGTATGTAACGGTAAGAGTAACTGGCACAGTGTCCTCACCCGTTTTAGTTATTCTAATCGTTGCGTCTTCATAATGAGAATCATATTGTCCATCATTAACAATTTCATATGTAGGACCACTAGGACCAGTAACAGACACAAGATGCTTAATGCCAGTGAGTGTACGTACTCCATTGACAGGATTACTTATTGTGCGTGTCGCTGTCTTAAGAATTTTATTACCTCGCTTAGCAGTGCCAGTCACAGAAGCAATAACAGTTGCCGTTACAGACGTGATGCCTGCGGGTAAACCGTTCAATGTCAAGGTTAGAGTATTTGAACTGGTTCCTTGAGTAACATTTATGTCTGTAACTATTGCCGTTGATGGAGCTCCACTCACAAGACCAGCGACTCGAACAATAATGTTTGTCGGGCTCTTATCAAATGCGCTCCCAGTATCAGTTACAACTGTAAGTGTGCCAACCGTAGAGTCGGTCTTTGTGACAGATACGTTACTAAAGACTTTCTTCTTAAGAATTTGTACATCTTCGATGTTCTTTATTGGAGAAAATGGAAGATCATAAAGAGCAGTGCGAACATCAGCATCTTTAAGAACTGTGTCTGAGATAAATGTAATAGAACTGCCTAAGACGATTTTCGTATCTTCGTGAATAGTACGAATTTCAGATGTTCCTATAAATTTTATGTCATATAGGAAAAGGCGATATGTTCCATCACCATTTGATTCAATTGAACGGATGCGGGTGCTTCCGATTGTCGCGGCGCCGTAAGTCCCAGACTTAAGAGTATAGATCGTTTCTACATTCTCAATGTCTGGAATGTCACTACCCGAATCAAATATACCATCGACATACATTCCCATGTCAGCTGAAATACCAACATTTTGTAAACTGTCGGTTTCTCTGGCTTTAGAAAATTTCAAAGGAATTGCAGAATTCAATTGTACACGATATCCTTTAACATATGCAACCGATGGATCGAGCGTGCATATCAAGTCTTCTTGCGCAGCCGCAGCATTTGTGTAGCCGTTATCAAGTAATTGGTTATTTACGTAGAGACCACCATTTGTTAGATCGTTATACGCTTCACGAATATGAATTGGGAATGGGTTAACCTCATAGTTACCTGACTCTTCATATGTACGCTTTGCAAGTTTATCATCAATCCCAGTAAATTCCGCTTCAGCGTAATTGACCATCACCTTGTCATCAACAATCTTTAAGATCGTAATGTATTTTTCATCCGATGGTATATCAGTTCCGCTTAACAATTCTAACTTAAGATCGATGTAATAGCGATCAGCTCCAGGTGAGCTGTAGTTAAGATATCCTCGAGCATTGTCAAGAAGAGTCTCGTCGGTCTCAGATGTAGCAATGCCTTCGGTTACTTTAAGAACTGCATATCCGGTGAATTTAGAATTCGCTGGAATATCAGTTGCAACATACTGCTCATCGACTGGAACATAGCATCCTTTGATGAAGTATACCCCTTTTGCAACCTGTGCTCCCACCGAAGAATGTACCGATGTAACGTTTAAACCAATTGACCCAACAGTATCATCTTGACTGTTATCTAATGATAAAAGATCGCCGACGGAATACTTCGAGATATTTGTTTGGGTTGCACTCGTTTCGGAATTTGTATTCTTAAGAAAAAGCTTGTAACGATATTGACCATCTATAGTAGGCGGCTCTAGCGGCTCAACTATAACAACCTTTGCGCGCAGTGGTAGTTCGGCGCTTACTCCAACTGTAGTGCGAGTAACACGATTGTATGATGTAAAATCAAATACATCATCCGTAAGGTTTTCGTCTAAATCAATCAGCGGAGTCGATGTTGTGACATCTACACTATAGATTTCAAGCTGATCATCAAATCGAGCGCTACCATCAATTACTGGCTTACCGCTCTGATAAATGCTATCGCCGAGACGATCAAGTTGAGCTTGAATGAGTGACTGCAGCTGATTTAGTTCACGTGTTTGAACTGCATATCCTGGCTTAAATAGGATACGCATGTAATTTTTATCCAACGGTGTTTTACCGTTAGAGTCTGGCACGTTAACGTCGTCGCAGTAAGTTGTATTGTATGCAGTAATTGCCATTATAGTTGGATGATGATTTTAAGTTCTTCGTTTTGATCAGCACTACGATTAATTGTCGCACGATTATCTATAAAGAGTACATCGGCGGTATTAACTGTTGGAGTGCTTGGGCTGCTTGGAACAATTGATGTAGCCGTTTCAACCCCAGTTGAACTTACAAATACAATTGTATTTCCAGAAGTAGTGAGTGGCTTATCAAATCCGTGCTTAGCGCTGTTTGTGTAATAGATGACAACATCGTCTCCATTTTGCTTATATGAATCAACAGTACCAAGTCTTTTTACAATCTGACCAGAGCCGTTCTTTTGAACAATAGAATACGTTTCATCAATCGAAGAAGCAGTGTAACCTGCCAGCGTGAAGCTTTTCTTCATATTTTGAAAAGCTACATTTAAAATAGACAGAGCTCCGTCTAAGGTTGGATTTCTAATCAATGAAACCTGAGAGTATTTTGTATAAACGTCCTGTGACGATACATTAGTGTTTGCGAGGAAGCAGACATACCATGCAGGTGTATACTCAGTCATGTCGTACTTAAATCCATTTGTGTTTGAAACATTTGGATAAATGGTGGCCTCAGTGGTCTGAGTGATGCCTTCGGCTGTAATCGCAATTTTAGCAGTTGGCTTCTTAAAGCTAAAACCGCTTAAGGTAGAAGCGTTTGTCGCAAGGTCGGAATAATATGCAGATGTTGGTCTAACCGAAGTTATCTTCCCTTCAAAAATTGTGCATAGGACTGGAATTTGTAGCGGAGCTGCGTACGTCATTACAGTTGAGCCGGATTCATACACTGTAACAGTTCCAGCGACAGATGTTCCATCACCACTATACACACCACCGTTTGCGACGTGGAATCCATAAACAACTCCTTTGTATTTAAGAGTGCCTGATGTATTAAGATCTTCTTCTACTCCAACAAATTGCGAATTATTAAATTTGCTGTTTGGATCAATATTCCCAATGCATACAATTGTATATCCGGAAGTGGTTGTTATCATTTCAACCGCACCGTCTCCAGTGTTACCATTTAAGAAAAATGTGTATGGAATTGGATCGGAGCTTGTTACTGCTAATGTAGTCGCCGTCGTCGGCGCGTCTAAAACTAAAAACACATTACCGCTTGATGGCTCGATAAAGTATGCAGGCTTATAACTAAGACCTCCTATTGTAGAAGGATATAAACACGATGCATCATATGGGTCAAATTTCTTATAGTATGATGCAACTGTTGTTGGATTTACGTTGGGTATGACACGTGAATAGTCAGCAAAACTCATCTTTATCAGATCTGTTAAATTACCAAGTAAGTTTAACGAATCTCCAGTTGTACCTTGAGGAAAGGGAGCAGACAATCCACCCGAAAGATCTTCATACCATTCATCAGATTTGCCAATGCCAATGTAGTAATTATTAATTGAATCTTGTAGATTTTCGTCCAATAGCTTAGCTAAAGACTTTCTGTAATTCTCAGTGATGATTGCGGCCATGTCTCTTTGATGTTATAAGTATTTATATGAGTTAGAATATAATTTCATCTGCTTCCGGGATGTAACCATAACGATGTTGTCGCTGCATTGCGATTTCGAGATTGATTGTTTTTGATCCGCCGCTTAACGTAACGGAGGCAACGTCTGTCAATGATAGATTTGGTTTTACTTCTCCACGATTTGGAGTTGTTTGTGTTGCTGTTATAAGGTTACCTGCATACAAATTCAGAGCAGCTGTTATGTGACTGCATAGAGCACCCGGCATTGGAGTAATCGCAATGTTATTTCCAAATATGTCGATTGCAACCAAATCGTTTTGTGTAACAGTTGCGATTGGATTTAGCAGTCTTACAACTATAAGATTACCATCAGGACCTCGATTGTCAGCACTGATTGCGATTGTGTTGGTTAAGTTATCAACTGAAGTATATGTTAAGTTTCCACTTGCAGTTGTATAGTCATACATATTGCTGATGTCAGGAGGAATGACCTCCTCAACTGATGAAGTTTCCCAAATACAGGTTGCGCCACTTGCTCCTGTGGCACCAATGCATCCGCTAGAGCCGCTTGCACCTATTGTTGCATTTACATAGCCTAAAACATAGTCGTCTTCAATTTCAATCGTCGGCGTCATAACTTCGAATCGACATTCGTTCATTGGTCGATATGCAGCTGATGCGTCATCAATCGTTAGGTTAGAATATCCATCAGAAATTTTTAGAGAATCCTTATATTTTAACCATATCTGATATTCACTGCGAAATCCAGGTGTCGACCCATATGAAAGTAAACTTAAATCAAGAAGTACATTTAATACAGCTGCATAAAGTTCATCTTCGCTGATACCACGAATTGGGTATGTATGCGTTCTGTAACTATGAGCAGAATCAATAATTACCTTGAACAGATAGTCGATTGGTGCATCTGTATTTGGTTGCCATTTTGGAGAATGCTTTCCGAGTATAGCCTCCATCTTGATGTTGTTCCAATATTCGTCTGGAGATAATGCATCAGGATTGTTAATAAAATCTTCTAGTGATCCTTCCCAGTTATTTTCAGCAAAGCAAAAAACAATAACTGCAATAAGTAGTTTTAATCCAGCTGGATGAACAAACTTAAGGAAAGAGTCTTTCCATTGTAAAGGGTTATTGAGTGTTCGAATTTCATACGAATACTTTTGCCAACGTTCACCATCCTGTAACCTAAAATTTGTAGATGATTCGGACTGATTGTCTGATGTATGAAACAACTCAGACGATGGATAAAATATAGTCACAAACTCATTGAAAAATATACGAAAGAAAATGTGAATGCTTTCTTCAGACCCGCGCGTCTTGTAGTATTGAGCAATGATCTTAAAGAGACGTCTCTTATCAAGCGTTACACTGTTAGGAACAGACTTAGCAATTTGCAATTCAATAGCCGTTAAGTATTTGTCAGACATTTCATCAATGTCATGATTACTAATTAAGTTCTCTAATTCATGCGATGGATTATCTTTTGAATTTAGGTACTCATAATAGTGACGAATCATTTGCACAATCTTAGCGTCTGGGTTTTCCCGAACATATCCGGGAAAAAGAGAAGCTGAGCGTGTTGGTTCGTTGTGTGCTATTGATGCTGCACTTGCCACGGATATTGACATTATCGGTCGCGCTTAAATGTTTGATAGTTAATACTACGGCTTGTTCCACCAACCGCAATTTCGTCTACATATCCAAAGATGTTGCAACGCGCAACATCGATTTTTACAATTTGGTTTCTTTTTGAAACAACATCATCTGATATTGGAATCAAATCTATTGAGACATCAAATGGATCGTCCGATATTCCAAGAGGTGATATTGTCAGGATTCCGGTTGATAAAACAATACTTCCAACATTATCATTTACTGTATACCTAGACCCATTTGTTGCGATAGAGTATGTATATAGTATTCTCTTATCCATTGACGTCGGATCTTCTTTGTCTGCGAGGTAAACCCGAATACCGTCGTATTCCCATGGCGTGTCTGATGTTACTGCAGATGAGGCAACCGCAATTCCATCGTCAACCGTCAATGGTGATCCATACTTAACCGTAATGTTTGCAAATGATGTAGGATCAATGGTTATATCCTTAGATAGGAACACTCGGACATGTGAATTTAGTATTGCGGCCGAAGAGTTATCAATCTTTTTTGTAAACTCCGAATGCCTAAAGATCTTACCAAACCCCTTTAGCTGAACATTGTTATAATCAGTGATTACCCCAGATCTTAAATTATTTTCAAGCTCAGATTTTGTAGAAGTCGTAATGTTACTGTTGTACTTGAAGAGAACATCAAGAATAATGTTAATACGTTCCGCATCAACAATCTCGGGTATTATAGCAATGACTTTCTTATTTGCAATAATCCCTAAAAGCTGTCTCTTCTCGGATTCAGTTAATATGTCAGCCTCTTCATTGGCCTCTTCTTTGCTAGGAGAGATAAACACCTTGCCATATTGAGGAGGATCGTTATCTTCTCCACCCCAAATGCTTACGCTTTTAACAAGAGGAAATTCCTTAACGATGATGCTGTTATAGTCATCAGCTGTAACTGCACGATTTTGTGAAACGAAACTGGATGTTGCATTGGATCGTATTTCATCGACACTTTCACGATCGTTTCCACCAGTTGATGGTCCGTTTACATTGATAGCAAATGAATATACAATTTCTGAAGTGTTAGCAAATGGATTAGATACTAAACTAAACGAGCCGCTGGCACCGTTTGCCTGTGAACCATTTGTTATGATGTATTCCAATTCTAATACACTAAGAGGATTTGGCTTGCGACTAATTACACCATTACCAAAAGTAATTTCAAACTTCCCTAAAGAATTTTCAGCTACATAATACAGAGCCGCTTCAGGCGATGTCTGACTGATATTTTCATATCGAGAATATTCTGTTACATTATCCGTATCATTTGGATTAGGATAAACTCTAACAATTAAACTTGACATGTCAATGTTCTCGTCATCGATGACATACTTTTCATAGTCATATGCTCCATTAATTGGATATCGTTTTGTGACACGCTGTCCTTCAACTAAAAATAAAGGAGATGATTGTGAAATATATGTTGACGTACCACTTACTTTTTGAAATGTCGCGCCGTCCTTAAGAGTGTAATAGTATACCTTATACAAAGAAGATACTTTAAATGTCGTGTTTCGATCCAAATATAACGAATCGGGTAGACTATATGAATTGTTTGTTGGCGTTGCAGTGATTACAATTGATGCATCAACACGACTAGAGGTTGCACTGCGGGGAACGTAACCAAGTAACTTTGCGGCCGATACTACACTGCTGCGTAGCTGTGCGCTGTCAATGAAAGTTTCATTAACAGCCATATGAGCCGTCATTGCATTGTAATGAGTATTATACGCAAGAATACTCATAAGAGTATTTAATGCACTACCCTGAAAATCATAATCTTGATAAGGCTTTTGTCCTCTTTCATCTGTCACATTCTTAAAGTATGTGACAAGATTATTTTTGATTGTATCAAAGTCTAGCTCAGTGATGTTAAGTTTGTCAGGCATTATCGTAAACGATTGATTATGAACTCCACTGTTTGTGGATTTTGGTTGTTGATTGCAAATTCAACTGTGACATGATATGCGTTTTCATCGGACATGTCAATTAAGTTAACCTTGACCGTTGAGACACGAGATTCGTATTTGCGAATGACATTTAGAATTTCGTCCTTAACAGCAATTGCCGTAAGAGGAGTTACGTTTTCAAATAAAAGACCTCTTAGGCGCGTCCCAAGATAAGGTTCAAATGGCCTGTCATATGTTGTACATAAGACAAGATTGCGAATTGAATTTTTGATAGCATCAATATCAGTTAGCGGAACAATATCGTTTGAGCTACCTTTGGTTAATGTCATATCCAAATCAGAATAGATAATATCTCTAGTTACAATAGGCACATAACCCGGATGATTGTAATCTGAAAGAATGCTATTCATTTACCGTATTTATATAGTGACATCTTATGGGCCGAAGCGCGCCTGAGCTTTCTTGTATTGTGGAGCTTCTTTGCTTCCACGTGAAACTAGGAATACTTGAACTGCTGCCATATTAGATGCTTTATATGGTTCAGGATTTAATGCAAAGATATCAACCTTTTTATATGTTAGCTCCTGATTTCCAGTATCATGAACCGTGTATACGCCACTTGGATTTTTACCACTTGGGTTGTATGGAGTACCATCTGGATTCTTAAGAGCAAGTACGCTACCAATTGGAACACGCGTACTTGCACATGAAAAACCATCAATCAATCTATCACTAAACGGTCCTTTAAACGCATCTTCATAATCGAGAGTGCCAATCCTGAAAGACTTTCCTTTGCTATTTGTATATGTATTACCAGAAGGTATTTTATAGCCTCGGGATTGCCAATATGCTGTTAATTCCGGCGGGCGCTGTGAAGGTTTAATGTCTAAGAATGTCGTGTAGTCAGTATTTGGCCCGCCATACACCGTTACACCAGTTGAAAGCATTGAGCCTGTCACTGGTCCGATTTGATTGCGCATTGCATACGCGCGAACAATGTCACCTGAACGGCCAAGCGATATTCCGATATTATTACATCTGTTATTATAATCGGTTTTGATTTCTTCATTCCATTGAAGATTATGAGTATTCAATTCAATACCAACACTCGTCTTAAATTCAGAAGCAAATCGCGCATCATCGGCATTTGACTTCGACTTCATTAACTTATCATGATATGCAAGAGCAATTGTATTTACCGATGTTATCATTGAAACATATGAAGAGTCGCCTGTCTTTGATGTATCCTTGCCGGTGTAATTCTTGATTTCGAACATTAAACCATCATAATCATTCTTAGCTGTTATTACTTGAGTATTAACGGTTGCACCCGGATGTGTTGGCGGTGACGCCATCGGGATAATTGCTGGTGAAGATATCCCATTGCTGAGAATCGCACCATTTGCAGTATAGTTTGGCGCGGAACAAATATCAAGAACATCAAGATTGTTAATCATATCTGTTATATTATTCACCGCCCCTCCAAATTTAGTTAAAATTTCCTGAACCTTTTTGACCTTCGCTAATCCTTGTAAACCTTTTGCGATTGCTATTTCTGTGAGAAGATCTCTTTCCTTAATGAGCTTGGCAACATTAATGACTTCTTGTAATGTGCTAGCATATGCTTGAACTTGGCCGAGTTTCGAAACTACATCTTTTGCGGTTGAATTATTTGTAAGTAATTCCATTGCCTTTTCTTGAGCTTTAGCCATAATGCGATCCTCAAGATTCATTACACAATCGAACAAATTTGCGGCTGGCTCCAAGTTAAGCGCTAAATTCGCTTTAACCATGACAGCACTAATGTTAGTCATGCTGTCAACAGTCATTGCTGTATTAGCATTCGAAACATTCAATAAGTTTGCTGGATCTGCTAACGTGCCAACTAAAGATATTCCCGTTGGATCGGATGATAACTTTGATTTATTAAACGTGTTTTTAACTGATTCTGTCAGCGAAGATAGTTGGGTGTTTGCCATATGAAATTATGGAGTTGGAGGTAATGTAACCGAATTGGTTTCAACGTGAACGTGATTAACAAGAGAGATTGATGCGCCAATAACATCTATATCAGATGTCACTGTTCCTTTTACACTAGCTTGTCCTGTTACATTTACATTTTCATCGACTGTAAGATCGCCTGCTTCAAGATGCATATCAGATGGAGCGTTTACAATAACTCCTCCCCCAGACGCTAAGTTTAAGTTTGCACCGCTAGCAACGGTCGCGTCTCCTCCTGCAGCCATGATTGATTTTCCGCTAACTGAGTTAACATAATTGCCCATGACAGTAGAAGTGGAATCACTGGACACAACAGTTTGCATTTTTTCACCAACTGTTAAACTCTTTGATCCCATAATCTTTTCCTGATGAGCTCCGTGTACCGTTGAAATGACATTACCTGACACGTTTGTTCCAATGTCGCCGACGATGTCAGCCGCAATTCCGCCGCCATTAATCTTAGTATTAATCTTACCATCAACTTTTAAGTTGACATCCTTCTTTACATATAAATTGTAATTACCTTCAACCACTGTTTCACAATCACCCATGACAGTGATAGATGCATTACCGCCGATGAAGATGTGTCCATCTTGAATGATGGTGACCCAATCACTACCGACAATCGTTAAAGTACGTCCGCCGTCTGCGCTGTAAGTATCACATGTTCCGCTCTTGTGTTGGCGATGAATTCGTTCGGCTCCAAGAGTATCGTCTACTTCATGAATGTGTCCGCTGCGTGACTTTTGTACTGAGTTAAACGGGTAAATGGATTCACCACCTTGTAACGGCGGGCTCCACGAATTAGATGAAATTGGAAGAATGTCTGCCATAATAGTATTTAGTGATTAAGCTGCAATGATAGAAGCATTCTTGGATATAGTGATAGCGCTTTGTACACTAGTTCTAATATTTCGATTTTTTTCAAAGACGCCCCATCCAACTCCTTTCCCTCCACCTGATGTATTGCCATCTATAGTTTTAAAAGATCCTGAAGCGTCACTGTCGGTTGATGCAATACCAATATGACTATATGAAAAGATGACTATATCTCCAGCTTTAATGTACCTTGGGTTTTCGCGAAGTTGCGCATATGATTTGCCTTTAGCCCATTTCTCCCATTCAAAGACCGCTGCCGATTTAGGTCTTTCAGCCTCAGATAATACGCCTGCTTGCTGTACACACCATGCTATAAATGCAGCACACCATTTTCCTTTTTCTCCACCATATCCACCTGGGTATTCGGTTGCACTCCAAAACTTTTTAATGTCTGCTCCGTTATTGGAGCCTGGCGGCTGTTCTCTAACATGCAGTTGACTACGTGCAACATTTACAACATTAATCATTCCGCCATTTGGGACAAACTGAGCTTGAGGTTGATCAAACGAAGTCGATAAACCATTAGAATTCATATATGATCCATTAACTGCGTTTGCGGCTCCAAAGCTATTAGCAACGGTTCCAGCTGTCGAGGATGTTGCGGTTCCAGCTTCAGGCGGTATGTCATTTCCTATAAAGCCATCAAGCACTCCGTGTGGATCGCCAAACCCAATGTTTCCAGTCACGTCATATCCAACGTCATACCCACTTGCAGACGTAATTGTTCCCATGATCACTGGATCTTGTAACTCGGCACCATCACGGAAGAAACCAAATACCCATGTGTTAGGGATTAACGCCGTCGCGCTTAAACCGATACCAGCAACACTTGCGGACGTTGTCGGCAACATAACAGTTGCAAGAGGTAAGTCCTGCGTTGGCAGCTTATTACGATCAGGCGTATGATACCCAAGGCAGCGAACACGTACACGACCTTGGCCTTGAGGATCATTGATGTCCTCAACTACTCCTACATACCAATCATTAATTCTCATGTGTTATCTCTAATTATTTTAGCACGTGTTAAGTAATATCCGTTTTCGAAAGTGTGTACTGCTACCGCTACAATGTAACTACCACTTAACGAGTAGTCTTTATCATCAGTTTCGTCTGGAGTACCTTTTTGCTTTTCGTAAAATTTCTTAATGTTTGCTGACTTTGGAATTTCAATATTGATCTTTCTTCCGGGATTCAACCCAAAGTCTCCAAATACAACAATTTCGTGTGATTGTGAATCAATATTTGCAAGGTATGACTTGGCTGCAGACGATTGCTGTTCAAGAACGCTCGACGCATTATTACTACCAGCTTGAGCCGCAACCTCGGTGATGTTTGCGTCAACAGCTCTGTTTAGTTCAAGAGGAGCTTTAATTTCCTTTAGGCCACTTAAGAACCCAAACGCTTGGCCCCATTCCGTAAACTTGTAATTCGACAACGTTCGCGCCATACGGTTTTTTCGCACCTGTTCATCTTTGTCGATATTAAAGATACGATCAACAAATGTCTTAGTACCAAAATCTGTTATTTGCGTCGTGTTAGCAAATCCACCACGTGATGCCTGTGCTAACTTATCAAGCTTAATGTTTGAATTGACGCTTAAGATACGCGCCATGTTTTCAGCATATGCATCTTGAGTCAATGGAGTCGACTCAACGTATTGCTTTAATTTGTAAGTAAAATCATTGTTAGGATAACGATTGTCATTATCAATCATTGCTGACCAAGACTTATACACAACCTTATTTTCACTTATTGTCGTGTAAACATAAAACGGAGCGCCTTTTGGATCAAACGATTTTTGACGAAGCCACTCAATTGCCTTAAGAGGTGTTTGAACTGTCACGACACCATCAAATTGTGTAACACATGCATATCGGCTCTTGGGTAACGTAATCTTATCAGGCTTTACATTTAAGCTTTCATTGAAGATCTTGCTAATGTTATCTATCGTATTACCATGTACACTATGAGAGATTCTTTGAAGATTGCTTAAATAAGCATAATCAGAAATTGCGATCAAGTTATATTCCTGAGCGTCAAGTGTTTCATTTGACTTAACGTAGTTTGGGTACTCTTTAACCGTAAGATATAAATCAATCGTTTTTGGAACTCTCCACTTACTTGAAGGTAATTGCATTTCTTCGTTGTCAGGTCCTTCAACTTTTCTTAAAACTAACTTAATAATTTCTTGACCGCTTAACGCAAATTCCTCAAAGAAATTGATCGTATCACGTATGCGAGCGTTAAAGACAACAATAGGAGAATAGATTTCTTCAGTTATTGTAAAACCGACAACAAGACCGCGAATATCCATCGTTCTACCTTGTTGATTAGAGATGATGAATTTTTCAACCTTATATGAAGAAGGTATCTGCGCTGCATCATTGCTTAACCCGCGAGGTGTGTTTTGCGAGTTAAGATCATACGTGTTATATTGTTCATTATCCATTATTTAGCGCAGTGAAGTATGATTCAGTAAATCTCGCAATGTTAGCCGGATTAATAACCGAAATATTTCGTTTTTGGGTATTCTTAATTTCCTCCATCTCTTCATATGTGATGCGATTAACATTAGTGTATATGTTATCACCTGCAATAACATCATATGTCGATAATGAAGTTGGTTCTTCATTGATGTATGTATAAAACTGGTATGTTGCGTTTTTCATTAGCTCATGATTAAGATCATTGCCAGAACTGTCAACTGCTACATTGTAATAATACTGCATAGCATCTTCATCATCGGTTGATTGGTATGCAGAGTTAACTTGTAATGCAAAAGCCTCATTTGGTCCATCGACATAATCTTTGCTATCATTTGGGTGGTTAACAAACTGTATTGAAACTATACGATATGAATCAAGCTTTATGAAGTCAGATATACTTATGTCAACTGGATCATATTCATTTCGTTCTGCTTCAGTGTAAAAGTTAAAAATTGGATTAGCTCTTTCAACAATCATCTGACAAGATAGAGTATCGTAACTAATGATTTTACGATATGCAATTCCGTTTTCAGTCTCAGCTGCAAGGTATAAAGAATCTATGTACTCAGTTGTGAATGGGACATATGAAAGGTTTGTGTACGGTGAGGTTGGATCAAACGTTATACATGCATACTTTCCATACTTCAATGATATGTAATTGTCAAGTTCATTTTGAGAAAGAGGCCATTCGGAAATGCCTTTTCGTAGATGATCATTAATTGTAAAAAATGTCCAGTGGTATGCTGTCGTTCCATACAACATATGCGACGTGATGTCAGGTCTTTCTCCATCACCAATCGTATAATTCATATACGATATGTTCTTAATTAGATTTGCGTTTCTAACTTTAAAGTTAGGCGTAAAGTCAGTCATCAGTGAAGATACACCATCACCTAACGTATCATATCGGACTGTTGGAAAGCTACGGAAGTATTTCATTTAGTTTGTTCTTCTGGTGTTTTTGTTGAAAGATTGGTTGTTCCACTATTTGCAAACAACGGTTCAGTTTCACCCAACACTTTATACCCATCTCGATTTCCTGGAGGAATATTGATAAATGCGTTTGTATCAAGGTTGCGAATATCTTGATGACGCAATGCTCGGGTTTCTTTAAACGATACGCTAATTTCACATTCAATTGGAGCACCGTCAGTATGCCAAAGATTAGCCGATCCGTTGTATGATACACTGAGAGCAGTCAAGTAGCATTCCCAAATCTTAGGAAGGTAACTAATATCATTATTACCCATCATAAAGCGAATTGTCCATGTAGGCGGATATTTCAGCGCTAGGCGGTCTGCCTCTGGATATAGCCCATTACGAAACGCAGTACCGATGTTGCGAATGATTTCAGATTCTTTCTTCGATGAACCAACAAGCTTAAATTTGAAACCAAATGAACGAGTAGAAACTCCAGTAAATTCAGTCACAATGTGTTTGTTTGTCGTCATCTTCATTGCAATGCCAACACCAGATTTGATATTATCTCCAAGCTTAGAGTTAGAAATTGCGGCAATTGCAGCACTTCCAAATTTGTTTTTTAGGGAATCAATTCCGCCATCTCCAATATCTCCAATAATTCCAGCTGCTTTAGACGCAATATCACTCGCTTCCATGCCAGTTTTTACAACAGCTGCGGTCGCTGCGCCAGCATATCCAAGTGCAGCATCATCATAACTTGCACCATCCGAAAACTCAATACCCTGAGGAATTGGAAAACCAATGTATTGTGAGTCCCCATTTGCAACTCGAGATGCGCACGTGAACATAATGATTGGTCGGTTGACGCTTATTGCGTCTGGAGTCTTCGAAGGATCAGACCCCATGTCAATCGGATAGAATAACGTGTTGCCAGGAACACCCCACTCTTTCATTGGCACAGCCGACGGAATTACTGGTGAATAGATAAGTTCCATATAAATACTATGAATCTATTTATATGGCGTACCGCGGAACATATCGAGTCAAGAACCCAGGTAAGTATGATGGCGATCATACAAAGGTTACCTATCGCTCGCTTTGGGAACGACAAGTGTTCCGTTGGCTAGACGAGAATGATAACGTCAAAAAGTGGAACAGCGAAGAAACAATCATACCTTATCGTTGCAAGACAGATAACAAAATCCATCGTTACTTTGTTGATCTAAAGGTTACATTCAAGACAGGGCAGACCTACTTCATTGAGATCAAACCTGAAAAGGAAACAAAAGAACCTCGCCCACGTAGTCGCAAAACACCAGCTTACATAAAGGAGGTTATGACATACGTCAAGAATATCTCAAAGTGGGAAGCTGCAACTGAATATGCAAAGGATCGTAACTGCATCTTCGAGGTGTGGACCGAAAAGACTATCAAGTCGCTTGGAATTAAGCTGTTGACATGACACATATAAATAGCAGATATGGCTTCTATATTTGCTAAGATCCAAGATCGTGCTGAGCGCGCTGGAATAGTACCATACACTGAAAAGTCTCGTAAGTGGTTTACTCAGAGACTACGTAAGATGTCAAATGTCGGCTCACAACGAGTATTGACAGATGATAGATTGACACGTCGCAAGAAGCCTTTAATTGGTCGCATGTTTATGTTCCTGTATGATCCAAAAGGAAAGGATACATTACCATACTATGACCGCTTTCCTTTAATCCTTATGGTGGGTCCAGCTGAAAATGGGTTCTATGGACTTAACCTACATTACCTTTCGCCACGTGCACGCGCAGTTTTCTTTGATGAACTGCAGTCGTTTCTCAACAATGACAAGATGGACGAGTCGACTCGATTTCGTTTAGCATATAGTACGCTATCACGCGTGAGTAAGCTACGAGCTTTTGCTCCTTGCTTTAAACACTACCTCTACTCACATGTGGTAAGTCATACTGTAGAGATTCCTCCATCCGAATGGGAGATTGCATTATTCATGCCAACTGAAGATTTTGTTGGTGCAAAGAATCGCAGCGTTTGGAATACTTCTAAAAATTTAGCATTATAATATGGCAACAATCAACGACATAAAAGGAGTAATTAGTAAACGCGGCGGATTAGCACGGCCTAACCGATTCAAAGTCGACTTCACTGGACTACTAGCAGGTCCTGTGACCATACCAGGTTTAGACGTAAGCACAATTAAAGATTTAAACTTCTTAGTTGATAACATCAGTATTCCAGGCCGAGCCATCAATACGTTTGAGTATGCAATTTGGAATCATTCAATTAAGGTTCCAATTGGTTATGATGAAGATGATATCGAAATCGTGTTTAACTTAACAAACGATTTCATGCCAAAGAAGATCATTGATGCATGGTCTGCAATCATTATCAACCAAAGCAGTTACCTAGCTGAATATGATGAAGCATATAAAAGAGACATCATCATTTGGCAGCTTGATGAAAATGACAACATTAAGTATGGAGTAAAACTGCTGGGAGCATATCCACTTGCGTCCAAAGGATTGTTCTTAGACAACAGTGCCGAATCAGCAATATCTCGTTTCAGTTGCACTCTAACCTTTAATCGCTTTCAAGTTGAGCCAATTCCAAATTAATGAATATATAGATTTATGAGTTTACCAATTATTGCATCTCCTAAGTACACCATTGAAATTCCTTCAACTGGTACAGCCGCCGAATATCGCCCATTCTTAGTTAAAGAAGAAAAGGTATTGCTTATTGCTCAAGAAAGTCAAGACCAAGGGCAAATTATGAATGCCATTAAAGATGTCATTCGTGCGTGTACATACAATAAAGTCGATGTTGATAATCTTACATCGTATGATCTTGAATACCTTTTCATTAAGTTACGCTCAAAGAGTGTTGGTGAAATTTCAACGGTTGGACTTAAATGTACAGAATGTGATTCTCAAAACGAGATTGACATTAATCTTGATGAAATCAAAGTTATGGGTTCAGCTCCAGATGGTCGCGTTCAACTTACCGATACTGTTGGAGTAAACATGAAACCGATGAGTGTCAAGGACATGAGTAAAATTGCATCTAAGAAGGACATGTCAACTGCTGATCAAATGACTGAATCTGTTATTGCATGTATTGATAGCATCTATGATGAAAACAAAGTTTATCCAAAAACAAGTTACAGTCGATCTGATATGGAGACCTTTGTTAATTCTCTAGCGCGTTTACAGATGCAAAAGATTGAGGCATTCATCACTAACCTTCCAAAGGTTGAACATACAATCAAATTCAAATGCAGCAAATGTTCATGTGAAAATGAACAGTCTCTTAGCGGCATAAGATCTTTTTTCTCATAAGTCTCTCCCATGAGTCATTGGTTAATCTGTACAAGACTAACTTTGCACTTATGTATCATCATAAGTATAGCATATCAGAAATTGAAGATATGCTACCATGGGAGAGAGAAATTTACATTTCGTTATTAGCTGACCAAATTAAGAAAGAAAACCAAGAACGAAATAACAAACAAAACCACCTTTAATATATGCCAGAAACATCCCAGGAAATGACCAACATCCTGCAGCAAATGTTCAGTAATCAAACTGACATTGCTGCAGCTGTCGAGCTAGTCACATATGAAGTAGGCAATACGCTGACTCCTTTAAGGGACTCATCGATTATGTCTGAGCTTTTCCTTGAGGAAATATCCAAACTAATGGGTATCATGGTCAAAGGAATTGACACTCTGGCAAAAAACAAAGGAGGGGCGCCTGGTGGTGGCAATAGCAGTCAGTCAATCATACCTTCAGCTAGTGATATTGTTAAGTCAATTACTTTTGGCGTTTTCCCAAAAGTAGTTAAGGCATATGCAAAGGGCATGCGCAATTTGATTACGGAATTGTCAGATATCAATGATGTATCACTCGAAAAACTAAAGACATTCTCAGAAGCATCAAAGGCAATATCTGAATTTGCAAAGATCAGAGTTAGCGGAGTAATTAAAGCTGGAGTAGCATCACGTCTACTAGGGGGAAGCATAAAAAGTTTTGTTGAAACTCTAAGTAAATTGAGTGATGCCAGTGTTAAAAAGCTGTCTGCATTAGCTGAAGCATTTTCTGATTTCAATAAGGTAGAGGCGGGTCCAATGCTGAAATTTGGATTGGCTTTAATCTTCATAAGAAAGCCACTAACGGATTTCATCGATGCAATCAATAATACAACAGTTGGTAATTTTGTAAAATCCGCCGATAATATCTCAAAGGGTGTTACTAAACTTGGTAAGGCTGATGTATCATCTCTAACAAAACTTGGTAACACTATTCTAAAAGTAGGAGGAGGCTTTATCCTATTTGCCGGTGGACTGTTTGTTCTTGGAAAATCTCTTAAGACATTCTCAGAAGTTAAGTGGGAAGATTTAGGTAAGGCCGGTCTTGTGATTGGTGGAATTGTTGCAGCAACATACGGTTTATCAAAAATACAGGGGTCATTGCTAAAGAGTGCATTAGGAATTGCTGCAATGGGTGCAGCTTTGGCAGTAACTGCAATTGCGCTTCGTACATTTGAATCTGTTAAGTGGGAAGATTTAGGTAAGGCGACAGTTGCACTTGGCGGACTAGCATTGCTTGGCACTTTCTTAGGGAAGTCAATGGCAACGATCGCAAAAGGAGCATTGGCTATAGGATTACTTGGAGCTTCGCTAATTCCATTAGCATTTGGTCTTAACCTTCTAAAAGATGTCTCATGGAAATCTTTAGGTATAGCTGCTGTTGCATTAGTTGGCCTAACGTTAGCCGCTGCTGGATTAGGCGCATTGTTAATGGGACCACAAGCCGCATTGTTTGCAGCAGGAGTACTTGCAATTGCTGCACTTGGTGCTGCATTGATACCTTTGGCTTATGGACTAAATGTTCTAAGTAAGGTTGACATGAAAGCATTTGAAGGTCTAACCGGTGTAGCAGCATCTTTGGCTAAAGCATCGCTGCTCCTATTACTGGCAGCTCCTGGAATGACTCTGGCAGGCGCAGCGATGCTACCTCTATCAGCTGGATTGACTCTATTGAAATTAGCAATAGGAGATGATAACAAAATTGGAGAATTCTTCGATTCATTTAGTGAAAGAATTTCTAAGCTTGACGGGGGAATGTTATTTGGTATCGCCGGAGGTATTGCTGCAATAGGAGCAGCAATTGCTGGGTTTGGTGTTGGTGAAGCAGCAGCTGGCTTAGGTAATTTTATCGGCAAGCTTCTATCATTTGGAGCAGATAGTCCGCTTGAAAAGCTGATGAAGCTGTCAAAGGAAGGATATAATCTAATTGGTATTGGTCAGTCTATCAAGGCTATGGGCGAAGGAATGAAGTACATATCTGATTTGAATACTGATTGGGCTTCATTTGGTAGCTTCCCTTGGGATAAGATTGAGGAACTTAAGGACTTCAAAACTCCGATTCAAATCATTGCATCCAATTCGCCTGCTGCGGCCGCATCTAACGGGCTCAGCACAGTAACTCCATCTCCAGCTGATACCGTATCAGCAATCAATAGTCCAGGTAATTCAGGTGGTGGAATGATGGTTGTCAACAATGTCAGCCGTGGAGGAGACGTACACAATGTCTCGAACAGCAACGTCAATCAAAACTTAAATGGCGCCGCTGGTCCAATTCTGACCGGCAGCGCCATGGGGTTATATGCTTACTAAGCAGATGCGGTATTAACCACGTGCAAGCTTAGCAAAGTAGCTGATGTCATCATCGTCTCCTTCGGATGATGTACCGCCGTCAGACGTGAATGGAATGTCATCATTGACATCGTCATATGAGCTACCAGCTGCTGGTGCTGCTTGTGCTTCAACGGCACGACCAACATTAACTTCAGCAACTGCAGTATGTGCAGTTGAGGCTGATCCATTAACTGCTTCTTCGCCAAGAACCTCGATGAGCTTCTTCTTGAGTTCAGTGTAGGACTTGTAGCTCTTCGGATCGACGAAGTCGGATAGGCTATGGAGCTGGCCATAGATTTCCTCAAGACGTGCATCGTCACCGCCAAAGAGTTCGGTTGGTTTATCAAACTCGCTCTTATCATAGTTACGATATCCTTCGAAGTTGCGAATCTTCAAGCGGAAGCTTGCGCCACCCCAGAAGTCGAACGGATTGACCGGCGTCTCGTCCTGGAATTGCGGTTGCATCAGATCATTGATCTTGTCAAAGATCTTCTTACCATATTTGAAGATAAATACCTTTCCTTCATTTGCTGGATTAGCAGGATCGCTAACAACCAGGATGTTAGAAACGTAATGCAGACGACGCTTACGATCGCGTGCAACTTCCTTGTCTTTTTCATTACCGCTGTTCCAAAGAACAGAGTTGAGTTCAGAAACTGGGTCAGTCTGACCGATGCTGGTCAAGCTGTTCTCAATGTACCAACGACCAGTTGGTCCCTTGAATCCATGATCCCAATAGCGAACCCATGGAAGATCTTCACCTTCCTTAGCAGGGAGGAAACGGATAATAGCATACCCGTTACCAGTCTTATCGACGGTTGGTGCCCACAGACGATCATCGCCATAGGTTTTAGTTCCGCCTGTCTTTTCAGCAGCATTCACGAGTTTTGAGATTGCGGCTGCACGATTTTGTTTCAGTTTATCAAACGACATATGTTTTTGTATTGTTGTTGTTGTTGTATTGCGTTGTATGGTTATTATATACTATTTGTTTACATATGTAAACGAATTTAGTACATTTTGTTTTGCCTTCGAAACATCAATTTTCGATCTTAAGAAGGGCTTGTAGCGAGAGACACGGTAGGTAATGTCAGAGACAATCTCTAGCGGGTCGCTCACAAACTTATTTATACTCGACGTGTAGTTCACCAATGTGTCGAGGATTACTAACGTCTCGATTGGAAGTTTTCCTCGAGTGTATGCCTGGTAAATCGGCGGCATGTCTTCACGTGAAGACGGCTTGATGATAGAGTCAAATGAACTTGCATTGTTAGACAAGTCTGACATTGCAGAACGGAAGTCATAGTCCATTCGTTGAACGCGGCCTTGCCATCCTGCATAAGAATCGTCATTCATTGAACCAATCCAAGTATTCCCGTCTAGCAGGTTTGCAAGGAAGTATTCGATTGTAGAGTTCTTATTCGGATATGCACGTGCTATTTTCTCAAATGCATAGCGCTGCCGATACGCCATAAATGTTTCACGCTTGCAGCGCGGACCTTTAAAGTTAAAACGAAATGCGTCATAGCCGCTGTCCTTACGGAAATGCAATGACAGCGCAGTGTATATACTCCAAGCGTCAAATGGGGTTATAGTTGTTTCATCTGAAACACTAATCATAGACCGAACAGGCTATTTGGTTTTGGTAATAGGTTGTTTCGTTGTGCTTCAGCTTTAAGCTTTTCTTTAAGACTTCCGCCAACAAGCTTAGCGATGTCCTCAGGGTCAATACCTTTCATATCACACACGTGAATGATTGCTTCAGCATAACCCATACTTTCAGTACGAACTAATGCCTCAGCCTGAGAAATTAGATCTGCTTTAGTTAGGATAGGAATGATTGTTTCAGGAGTAATATCTGTCATGGTCGATGTTCAAGTACTTTGAGAATAATAGTGTGTTCGTTTAGACGGCCATTAGCTTTCTTCTTAGTGATCTTAACTCCATCAAAGATTTTATCAAGCTTCTTCAGAGTCGACGATAGTACACCAGTAAGAATATCCTTTGGCTTGCGCAATGTGGCATGGAAGCTAAGCGCATCATCAAATCCTTTAAGTGATGTACCTTTAACTTCAAATCCATTGTTACCGCTTGCATAGTAAACACCAATTTGTCGAGTCTTGGTATTGAATATGTATAGACGTTGGGCGTATGGGATACGCGACGGTGAAACACTCTCAAGTGCATATTCTGCGGAGTTAGACTGATACTTAAGACGTTGCACTTGCTTATCGGCAGCCTTAGGCTTCTTAGTTCGCGGCTTACGCATTGCATTTTTGATCTTGCCATGCGATTCAACGTCAGCTTTAAAAGTCTCTAATATCGAAACGATCTTACGTAGGTTTGGCTTAGACATGTATGAATATCCTTCAACCAATTGGGGATCAGTCTTTTCGTATGCGCCTCGATATTCTTCGAGGTTGCGCTCAATCCATTTGATGATGTCGCCTAGACCTTGCGCAGGGATCTTATGATCTCTTAACATATTACCTAAGTTAAGAGATGCAACCGCTTTTGAAGTATCGGTCCAGCTATCATTCAGTTCATCTAAATAAATTAAAATATCTTTTTGAACACGTTCACGAATGCGATCCAGTGGCGTGATCTTCTTTTTTTCGTCCTGTTTTATCAGTGCGACCGCTGGAGTTTGTGTGTCAGCGTTAATCGTCTTAAGAGCTTTTCGTATATAACTATCTACCGCTTCGATAGAATCCTTTGGCTTTAACGGTACGTCTTCGTCATATCTCAACAGACCTTCAAAGTATTCTTCAGCCTGCGGGTGAATACTTGGCATACCCACGTCCATCATACGAATAAGCTTACCTACTGTTGTCGGAAGATACCATGGAGCTGAATCTTTAATTAGAGACATCTCATCTTTGGTATATCCATTCTTCTTCATCCATGACAAAACGATAGGCTTAAATGCATTGCTATCAAGATAGTAATTGTAAAAACGTAAAGCTTTGCTTTGAACTTGGTAGAACTTTTCTACTGTCCACTTTTCCCAATTGTGCCAATCGGGTTCTTCGCCGGTGTACTTAAAGTCAGGTGCATGAACCTTACCTGACTTGTTAAAGAGATTTGCCATATTCTGTTATTGTTTTGTAGAATGCATGTGCCTTTTGATATGATTCGGAATGTTGAACACCTTTAGGTCTTTCATAATCACCAACAACTGCATTTAGATTGTCGATATATGTTAGCCACACGCGCGGTGACAATGTCTTCTCAGCCATGTGCATCGCGTCAAGACTATGGTAATAATCCAATTGAATTGTACCACAGTGATTATTGATCTCAGTGTTAATTGTTTCGGATATCATATTACTTCTCTACCCAAAGGTCAAGTGATTTTAGGATTGCCTCGGTTCGCATATGAGGACGACAAGAAAGAAACATAACTGTCATCTCAATTGGAGAAAAAACATCGGATGGAGCGATTTCTGAATTGCCGTATGCGTCATCAACCCATCGCAATTCATCAAGGCTATTGTAGAAGTCATGTATGATGACAAGACGTTTTTTATCATCATACCCATGGAAGTTAGACCCAATTCCAATCCACTTACCCGTGAATTCATCAGGATTTAATCCGACGAGACGAGCAAGCGCAAAATTTTGACTCCACTGATCCATTATGCAAATACGGTTGCGCTCTTAACATTAGCGATGATGAATGAACGCCATCCTTCAGCCTCAAGATCATATGCGCGAATCACGTCAGGATTGTCATCAACGAAGTTTTCATTCTTCGGAATCGGAGCATTGATGGCTCGTTTCAAATCGCGAGTGCAACGCATAAGGCGTTCACCGCCATCCTTTTTAGTAAAGATCACTTCACATACATCTTGTCCGAGAGACTGTAGGAGTGAATCGCGCGTAAGTTCAATATTGTTTTTCATATTGTTATTATAAATGGATTATGGTTGTATGTAAATCAAATTAGTGTCCGTCTGAAAGAATGTACATTGACATCTCGTACTTGTCCTTTAGACAACCCGGCTTAAGATCTGAGCTGTTATGCACATTGTCTGCATACTTTACAATGCGAGTGATTGGATTCTTTTTCGCACGCAAGATTGCTTGCAGATAAGTTTCACTTGGAATCTTAGTCAAAATCCGAACACAGCCCGCGACTTCTCCTCCAAATACCTCAAGCAATTCTTCATATGTAACATCAGTATCTTCAAGAACATCGTGAAGCAATGCAACCTTCTCAAGCAGTGAATTGTCAATCCAATCACTATCAACAATATCCTTTGCAATTGATGCAACCGCAATTGGATGCGTGATGTAAGGCGTGCCCGTAAACTTTCGGGTTTGTCCGGCATGCGCACGAGTGGAAAATTCCAAAACGTCAGAGTTAATGATCTTATCGGTATCCATACAACAGTATTATAAACAGATTCCTGGAAAATGTAAACAACATTATTTGTAATAATTTGACAAAATGATCATAGTTGTTCTAGGATAACCTTACAATTTTCAGGATTTGTATGATAGCGATTAAAGTAATCTACTGATTGACTACGCAAATACATCATTGCTAAACGAATCCATTCACCATGAGCAACAATCACAATGTCATCATGCGGATATCGCCCAATACGAACTTCTTGCAAGAAGGTCACAACGCGAACATACGTATCTGCAAAGCTTTCGCCGCTTACAGGTCGATAGAAGAAATTGAAATGCATGTTAGCATCCAATTCAGGGCTGTCGACAATTTCACGTAGGTTACCCCAGCTGCGTTCATACAACAGAGGAGATTCATGGATCGCTGCATACTTCCCGTCAAGAATACATTGCTTGTCAATGATCGACGCCGTTTCAGACGCACGCACAAATGGAGAATGAACAATCGTGAATGGACGGTTCTGCACCAAGTAAGATACTCGCTTGCCCGCCTCCTTTGCCTGTTCGCGCCCAAGGTCAGTAAGACTAATCAGATGATCATGCTGAGTGAAGTAATGCGAAGGATCGACATTCGCGACGCTTTGGCCATGTCGGATAAGATACAGATTTTTCATGAGTTTTCGTTTAGATATTCTTCGATCATATCTTTGATACTTTCGGGATTATACCAATTAAGAATGACACCATCCTCATTGATGTCAAAATTGATGTAATCGCCATATTCATTTGGAATAAAGGCTGGGACATAATCATGAATTGTCTCAACGATCATCCCATTATCCATAAGATTATATCGACCTGAATCGCATACCTTTAGATACACATTTGCCGATACGCCCTTTGGCCAATCGACAACACGTCCAGTGTCAAGTTCAATTGCCGGCGTCCATACGTTCTTTGTTCTGAAAGGGAAATCGTATGGAATGTCTTGGTCTTCATATCGCACTGGCACCTGAATCCAAACATGCGTCAATTGGATTTCCTTCGTTGTTTGAATTTCAACAATCATGCCTTTGCGGTCTGAGGGAATTTAGATGGGTCACCTGGTTCAAAGAGTTTGTTAAACTCATCGGCGGTACCTACCCATGAAACTATGTGTTCAAGACGATCACTCATTTCAGCATCATGCGCGATGATCTCCTTCATGCTTGAGAAGACTACACGCATTTGCCGATTAAGAGCGGTCTGGCGCCAAACACTACCTGGTCTTGGAAGTTGTCCTGTCATAATTACTTGTCAAGAATTAGAAGAATAGGACGTCCGTTACGATACGTGATGTTCCAGTCATAATCACGGTCAAGCATGATCCCATCACCTTCAATAGATACGCCAATGGAAAGGCCGCGAACCCATTCACCGGTGATAATCACCAAATCATCTGCGAGGTTATCTAAAGCACCTCCAACTTCGTTTATCCAACTGCGACCAAGCTTACGAGTAGCACGTTCCAAAATGTTTTTGCTTGGCGGGTTCTTTGCGTTCTCAAGTTCATTTCGGAGAACGCCCAGACGTTCTTCGGTCTCCTTAAGTTCACGCTGAATCTTATTCACAAGATCGCTGTTAATAGCCGTCGAGGTATCAACCTTTTCATTGACTTCAACGAATTTCCTAGCCGCATACCATTCAACGCAACCAGAATCATTGCGAATCTTGTAACGATCGGTGTATCCACAACGATCAAGCACCGTATAAGTGTCGTTGTTGTTGATAGATTGCGCGCTTCCTTTGTATTTTACTTTCATTGTGTTATGTATTTTTGTGTTTTAAGGTAGTGAATGATTTCGTCTTGTTGGCCGCGAGTATGCCATCCTTTCATCTTGCGACGAGCGGCAGATATCGACAGTCCATAATACTTGCGAGAAAATGAAATGTGCAGGACCAGCGGCACTTTCTTGAAGAAGATGCTTTGGCCATGGATTTCATAACGTGGTTCAGATGAATTCATCAATTTCCATTGGAGAGTGGGGCTCAGTGTAAGTCTGTTTTTTCTTTTCGCCTTCGCGACTTTTACGATCAAGAATCTGCTTACGTCCGTTCTTGAGAAGACGCGCACCAAGGCATGGATCCTGAGCGGTCAGCCATTGATCAAGTGTGTATGTACCGTCTCCTTTGTCATACAAAGGGCAAACGATTGGGTTAAACTTAGTTGCGCCGTTGGAATATTGAAAATTGATAGTTGCACGATTGCCTTTGAAAGAAAGGACAATTTTGGTTCCGTTACCTTTGCATTTGAAGTCATTCACGTCAGCCCAATGACGCAACTCTAGCAATTTACTGAGGATGTGACGAGCGTAACCTTTACGACCTTCAAGCTTACGCTCAGCGTAGGTCATAGGGCGAGTAACTGTGGTGCCTTTTGGCGGGGTGAAAGCAGAAACGGTGAAGTTCATATTATAGAGTAAGTGTGTATCCGAGAGCTTTAAGTTCCTTACAGACGATGCGGAATCTTTTTCGGTCGGCGAAGGTTAAGTTGGTTTTTGACTTGAGGATCAGCACTCGAAGTTCATCGAGGTAATCATCGACTTTTGATTCGTCTTGCATCTATTTAAGATTGATCGTTTTCGTTTTAATTCCATCAAAAATATACGCAACTGGATCTCCATTTATATCTCCAGAAACAGTAATCTCAGGGTGCTTATTTAGTAATGCAGAGAAATCCTTTTTGAATTTTTCGAGTTTCTTTTGAGCGTCTGTCATGTTATGTAGTGATTAGAATTAGTAAGCGCGAGCGACTGCGTAAAACTTTCCGTCAGAGGTTTTTTCGATCTCCCAATAGACTCGACGATTGCCGCAGTCACAACGACGGTCGAAGCCGTCCCAGCCGCTGCACTCAACTTGACCTTCCTCGAGGTAATCGTTGCAGTTCATGCCGTCAAAAGTATCAACACCGCCATTTGCTTCGGCATACGCCTTAGCGGCATCTTCAGCTTGTTCAGCAGTATCGTAATTGGTATTCATTTTGTAGTGGTTGCCTTACGGAATTATTATAAACGGAAAATGCTCGGATGTAAATATCTTTTTTCGTAAATTTTCACAAAATTTCGTATTTTTCGTCATTCTAGAACGCCTCGTGGCATTCCTGGCAGTAATTTACCCAGATCGGAATAAAGAGATGATTCTAGAGCACTACAGAGAAGATATGTACGACTATCTGTCTTTGACGCTAAAATGCGGTCAAATTCTTCTTTGAATGCCCTGACAGATGCAGACTCAAATCCAACTTGCGTTAACTGATGCTTGATGTTGTTGGCCAATTCTAGTGCGTCATCTCCAGTCAGCGTTGATAACCCCGCAGGACATCTTACTTGAATGAGAACATTATTGTTTTCCGCCGATATTACTCTTGCTTGAAGACAAGGTAATTCTCCGTTAGTTGTAGAAATTTTAGACATATCACCATGGACGGAAAGCACGTGCAAATCCGACAAAGACCAACACATACATGATTGCTCCAAGAATGACTAAACCAATCGGGACACTAATCAGCCACATCCAACCAGGCATGGAAATGCTATGCGATTTAGGTGATAGTGTTATTTTGAAGGAATCATCAAATTCAAATGATTCGGCAATCCATGCGGGTGAAACGTATCCAACTGGGAATACATTTTCATTTCCGCTACGGACTACAAATCCTTCGATGTATCGGTCCAGTTTGCGTCCAGTTGGAATAGCAATGATGTGAATGTCATCCCGTGTTCCTTTTAGGATTCGGCTGCGGCGATAACTACTCTTTTCATGGTCAGTATACCACTGACTGTATTCTTCGTTTGTCATGCGAGTTGGATAGCAGCTTCAAATTGTTCCTTGATCTTGTCAAGCGAATCGGCTTCAGTCTTGTCCTTACGGAATTCAGCAAATCGTGGAAGGAACAGGCTCCACTTCTTACCTCCGCGCGAAGGTTCCATGATCATATTAGAGTCAACCGACATAATCGTACCGATGTAACTGTCGATGCTTTCGAAGATTTCCTTACGATGACTGTCGGTAAAACCAGAGACAGCGACCTCAAGCAGACCGTCAGATGATTCACAAATTAGCGAGCCAAACAAGTCCTTGTTCTTGTTCTTACCAGGACGCCAGCCAGTGATAACCAATTCACATGTAGCGGTCAGCTTAAACTTGATCTTAAACTTGGAAGTACTGTCAACCCATGGAGCGTTTGGCTCAGACAGAATAGTACCTTCCTTGCCAGCTTCAAGCATTTCACGATAGTGTGCTTTTGCTTCGTCCATGTTGTGGACAACCCGAGTGTCGATGACTGCGATTGCCTGACTATGTTCGCCAAGTTGAGCCTCAAGCGCAGTGAGACGCGCAAGATAGCCAACGTTGTACTTAACCTTGGTCTTTACTTCGGACAGCGGAATCTGATCCCATGCATGGTAAATCGGAGAAAAGCCGTCAGGCCATACTCCACCTTGCGCAATCTTGTTGAGCATACCATTACCAATTTCCCGCGGCTGAACTTCGCCAGCAGCATTGATTACAAGCAGCTCGCCTTGAGTCTGCGTGTTATCGTTGAGCATTTTCTTTGCGGCTTCAACAATACCTGGGAAGGAGTCGGTGTCAAACGGCTTACCACTGCGGGACATCATTGCGATATCTCCAGTGGACTTGTTGATTGTGCAGTACATTCCGTCAGCCTTTTCCTGCGAAATCACACCCTTCTTCCAATCCCAAGTAGAGAACTTAGCATCCTTTGGTAGTGCACAGCGCATATAAGGGAAGTCAGGAATGATGCCTTTCTTTGCCTTATTGACAGTGGATTCACCGAAGCCTGCCTTAGGATCCTTGTTAAGAATACGGATCATGAGGTCAGCGGGAAATCCAGCAGCAACCAAGCGACCGCAAGCATAACGCGCTTCGTTTCCAGATACATTCCGTTTCGCCAATTCATCAAAGATAAAGTAAGCGTCATCAGAATTCCAGGTTGATGGAGCATCGGTCGCTGGCTCGAAGTTCTTGATGTAGAATCGCTTGAACGGATTCAGCATCAGCACAACGACCTTTTCAAAGTCAGGTGTGTTTTCAAGGTGCTTCTTGACGAGCGCTTCTTTGTCCTTCTTACCAGGAACGCTAGCAATTTCGTTCAGAGCGGATAGTACGTTTTCAAATGTTTTCATATTAATGTGGTTTTGAGATGAGTGTAAAATTGTTGATGTTAAGACGCGCAATGTATCTTTTAGGAGTTCTTACGGTAACAATGTTTTCCTTTACGGCAAGTACCAAGTAAGATAGCGTGACGGGCTTGTCATTAAAGGTCTTGGTGATTTTAAGAGTATCCCCGCGTTTCATATTAGTATTCAGCTGCTTCGGCGAGGTCTTCGTAGCGATCCCGGATCGCGCGATCCTCATGTGCCGAATTCATCCAGTTGGAGTATTCTTCTTCGGCCTTTTCATAGACGCGATCGGCTTCTTCTTGCTCAGCTTGTCGTCGGCACTCAATGCGAAGGCTATTGACCTCAGCGGTCAGCTCCTCAACGGTCGACTGCATCAGATCGAGGAAGTCCAACCGGTATCCGTATATCTCCTTATTGCCGTCATAGATTTCGCATGCAAGGTTGTATTTGATGAAGTCCTCAACCGTGAACACTTCGCACGTGTTCCAGTGCTCAAGATCCTCAACGTGCGTCGTAGCGAAACGATGTGGATTGGCGGAGACCCACTCAAGGGTTTTGCGGTTTTCGGCTTGGATGTGGGCGAGTAGAGCGGCAGATTCGGTAGTCATGTGGTAGTATCGTTACAGAATTATTATAAACGGAAACGCCCGGAATGTAAATAACTTTTTTCACAAAAATGCATAAATTTTCGTCAAAATTCCGAAAATTACGATTTCCGCATCATTTCATCCAAGAAATGAGATAGTCGTCATCACGTGAATCCACCGCATATTCGAGTTGACGAAGTCTTCGGACAGCAATTTCGCTTAGATGATCAACGCTTGTGGCAAACCATCCTTGCGCGGCCTTTACTCTTAAAAGCACGTCAAGCTTTTCGAGTTCAACTTTTGCGCTTTCTTCATCGAGGCGATTCTTCGCCTCAGTCGCAATGTCGTTTAATTCAGATGCAGAGATCATAGTGTGTTTAGTAGTTGTGTTTGCAGTTCTTCATCGGAAAGTTCGTTTGCTCGTTTCATACTAAGGTATTTGTTTCAGGTTCAGCAGTCATCCAATGCTCGTCGGTTTGGACATGATTAGTACGGACATACTTAGCGACGCTCTTCGAGAAGTCCTTCATGCGGAATGAATCGGCTAGGCGAATTACATAACCTTCACTGCGTGAGAAGTCCATTTTATTTTGAATCTCCTTGATGATCGGATAGCTATAGACTCCGCTATAGAGAACAGGAACAGTCTTCAGCCCAAGAATCTCAGCCCACTCAACAGTATCCTTCCAAGAGAGGCATTGTTCGTGGCTCCAAATACTGAAGACCTGGAAGTAATCCACAAGGTTATCGTACTTGATGCTATGCTTGGCATAAAGGTTTTCACCGCAGATTCGCAGATCTTCAGGCAGATCATACAAGCGAGACTGCAGTTCTTTGACGCGTGAGCGCGACCAATGATGCGAACTGTCAATCGAACGAGCGTGAACATGGTCATGATAGATTGTCGTATTCTCACCGTCCATCTTTTCGGTGATCACAACCTGCTGACCAATGAAGTGATCGCTGCCTGCCAGCTTCTTATCGTCTGATGTGCAGCCTTCGCTCCATGGAAGATGGAATGTGCGAGGATATTTGTAGCGAAGTGGTTTCATTTTACTTATTCTTTAGACATGTATGCCAGCTTTTCAATCTCGGCGGCGTGTTCGCGTAGCATTGAAGCCATCGCGTAAGGGACGTCCGATCCCGTCCCGCAGTCAGCATTGCCTTCCTCATCGTAGATTTCAGCTTGAGTGTTCCAACGAATCGCCAAATCCAATAGACGCAACGAATGGTGGTTTGTTGGTGTATTCATACCGTTTGAAGTTTTTCGTTTGCGGCTTCGTTGAGCTGACGAGTGTATTTTGCAATACGCGGGTATCCTTTGGTCGTTGGAGCAAGCCATCGCTCAAGTTGCCAATCGAGTAGTCTGCGGTGCTTAAGGTAGTACTTAGCAGTAAGAGTTCCGCTGTAAGCATCGCATGGAGCGAACCCGCGCATATTGAGGTGGCGAGTATCGTTGCTGGTCTTTTCGTCTTCGACTTGGCGGTTGAAAAGAACAACAAGCGCCCGACCTACGATTTGCGCTTTCCGCTCTGGAGAGCCGTCAAGCAGTTGCAGTAGAGAATCTTTAGTAACAATCTTTTTCATAGATGAGACGCTTGTTGAGTTTCAGAGCCGATTAGCGCATTCCGCGAGTGTAGTTTTTCTCGCGGAGTTTGTGCATTTTGCGCTCAAGATTGCGGCCTGTGGTATTGACAGCCACGATCCAACCGTCTGGTTGGCGAGTCAGTCTCCAATTGGTGCCAAGACCGTGGCGGCCGCGCTTGAGGAAGATTCCAAGGGCTTCATACGGAGTGCGAGCCAACACGGAATGTTCCTTACTGTTGATTCCAATGACAATGTATTCTTTGTCAGCGGCGCGAGTGGTGGCGGAGAAAGCGGAAGTTTTAGTGGTATTCATATTTTGTAGTGGTTGCCTTACAGAATTATTATAAACGGAAACTCGCGGAATGTAAACAAGAAAATGCACAAAAGTGAAAAAAGTTCCCACTTTTGTGCAAATTTATGAATTTCAATAGGTTACGGGTATTCAGTCAAATTTTCGGAGCATATTCCGTCAAATAGCGGAAAAGCTGCACCGTTTTCTCAATGTCATAATCGGCATTATGAGCAGAGTCTTCATTCCATCCTAATTCTGCGGCTCGGCAGACAGTTCCCAGTTTGAAGTCCGGGAGAGCACCTCGAACACGTTGTGTCAGCCATGCGGCAGCTTGCATGCAACAAATCGGCGGGTTCCAGAACCAGCTACCGAAATATGAGTCTCCATTTACGGTAAACCACTGTCGCGTAAAGTCAACATCAAATCCAGCATTGTATGCAACGAAGTGCATCTTATCCTTCTTGTTGAACTTCTGAACATGCCTTCCTAGGATTTCGGAAAATTCGGCGTAAGCCTGCGAACTAGACATTGGGAATGAAGCCAAATCTTCGACAGTCATACGCGTCTTTTCAAGCGCGCCTTGTTCAACATGCTCAAGACTGTATGGTCTGAAGACTAAGTTAAATGATTCTAGTTCCTCAAGGTCAGGAGTCGTGATACGACCGCTGATTTGAAAGATATGATTCCTTAGACGATCGGTACCAGTTGTTTCGGTGTCAATGAAACAGTACTTATAGCCGTCATATTGTGTTTGTGTGTTACTCATTATTGAAAGATTTGTCGTTTAATTGCGTCGACTTTATTTTCTGCGATTGCAGCAATTGTTACTGCTGCGTCCCACTTGTTTTTCCAGCCGACAATTTCATTTTCATTAATCTTTTGAGATGCTTTCAGCGACCGAATTTCTGCTTCAAGTTCACGAATCCTACCCTGTAAGATACTGTTCTCTTGCGCGAAATGACCATTAGCTTCACGCAGGTTTTTAAGATCAGCTGGAAGACATGGTATCTTCGAAAACTCAACCAGGCTGTCAGCATACTTTGAAAGAGCTTCATAATCGGCATACTTAACATAGTCACCATTTGGATCTTCAACTACTCCACAATCAGTTACATAACTATACCGCTTCATAATTACCAATCAAAGTTAAATCCAATCTTCTTGTTCTTTAAGCACCAATCATAAACATCGCTTTCAAGCTGTTCATAACTGATCTTAATCTCAACGCCTGTTCCTCGATCTCTAAGAACCGTAAACCCGTCAGCATAGTCTTCATCATCAATGTTTTCGGCTGCGCATAGCAGTTCGTTTGGAAGCGAAATGCATTCACCGCGATTACGATAATCGGTTTCAAGGAATGGCCAACTGTCATCAATGAAGTATGTTGCGCCTTCACGGATTGCAGCTTCTTTCAGTTGTTCAATGTACTTTTCGCGCAACGGATGTTGGATCCATGAATGCGTCTCAAACAGCTTATAGTTTTCGATCAGCATCAAACGATCCAGCTTTGACAGCTTTTCATCAGCGCAAATTACTTCAAGCAGTTGCTTTTGGATCTTTTCCATTTCAGCTTCAAGCCGAAGAAATTCAGGATTAGTTTTCAAGTTCATAAACGTATAGAGTGATGTGTGGATTGTTGCCGTATGTAAAGACCGTTTCTAGCATTGCACTTACAATTCGCCAATCTCCGCCAGCACGATCGGATCCCATGCGATATGGAACTCCAACACGCTCGATGCCAGCGCTTTTAAGATATACGGCTGCCTTTTCGAGACACTTATATAATGCTTCATAATCAAGATGACGAATACCTCGGCCATAACCATCCTGTGCATGTAGATTAATCACATTATGACATACGCTAATGGTTCCTAGTTGAAGTCCAAACTTAAACCCCGATTCAAACTCCTTATATGTATAGTATGCGTCTGGAATCAGGTTCTTTACTTGAAGCGCAATGCCGCTACCCATCACACCTTTGTTATTACATACATGCAGCATAACCTGCGGCTCATCTTCACTTGAATTAAGAACCGCTTTTACAAGATCGCCTTTTACTATTTTCATTCTAAAATTACTGTTCGGGTTTGCGTGATTACCTTGATGTGATTTGGACTAAATGCTCCTCCAACGCTGGCACAACGCCAGAATTTTTGGTTTTCATCATTAGCCAAAATGACATCGTCTCTAAAAGTTTCGGCTGCAACGATTGTCGTAAATTCTGGAGTGTTTGGAATCTTTGTATACTCAACGGTCTCATGATCTTTAAGATCATTGACTCGATTGATGATACCTGCTAGGTAATAAACGATGTGTGGTTCGACGGTACTTGGCATACGTATTATTTGCTGTGTAACTATTATAAACGGTTTAGTCTGCTTTGTAAATTACTTTTTTCATAGTCTTTCATAGCAATTTCAGAAACGCGGCGGACAATGTTTTCTTTCCTAGCGGAGTAAAGACCAGCGCTTGAAAAAGAAGTGAGTTCCATCATCCAGAAGTTTCCGTCAGAGTCCTGCACAATATCAATGCAGAAAACGCTGTCAGGGTAATATCCTATCTCAAGAAGCTCTTTACATTTTTCGTTGGCGCCGTGTGGAGCAGACGGAATACGCGTAAGTACTCCTTGATAGCGATAGCTTGATACTGCTAGGATTTCCTTTTCAGCCGTACATACAAAACGCCATTCTCCGATAATGTTCTTTGGAGTACTTAGCAGGACCAAGTCATGTTTGTATTGGTCTAATTCTTCAAAGAACTTCGGTGCATCTTGAATGTCAAGCAGTTCAGCTTTAAAGGTTTTGTCTCCGTTGTTTGGTCGAACAAAGATCAGCCCTTGCTTACCAAAGATGCCATAGAATTGATACAGCCTACGCTGAAACTCAATCATCGGCACTAAGACATAGTTGTCATTGAAGACGTGCTCAGCAAAATGCGGATAGTAAGAGGTACACAGATACTTTTCCCAATCACAATAGATGATTGGACTGCATCCTTGAGCGCTTAGAACTTCCTTTGCAATCTTGCACATCTCAATGCTACCATTGAAGATTACGCATGTGTTGCGATAATCAGCCAGGTCGGCTTTAAGAAAGTCACCTTTGATAGTTTGGACATCATATCCCTGGGCTCTGACTTCTTTTTCAAGGTCAAGAAACGATTCTTCCTTTGTGAAGTTTTCTATGATCCATTTAGGTTTCATATGTTATTTGTCTACTTCTATAAATTCAATTTGATACCCACAAGCGTCTGGATCCGTTAATATCTGAGTCAATCGAGGTCTGATTGTAAACCGCACAGCATGTTTTAACTGAGCTGAAGCCCATCCTGAGGTAACACCATTAAACCCAGTAAAATATAACCCAGTGAACTTATTCATAACCACTATTCGAGGTTTCATATGTTACTAAAGTCGTTTGCATATAATGCTTCGATCTCAGGAGAACATTGTATACATTCGGTCACGTTATCCTGTAACAATTCCCATGCCACTGTTAATGCTTTAATTAGAGCTTCACGTGTTTGAACTTCCTTTTGTCCACAGTATGGACTTCTATAAACTTGAATGTATTTAGGTCCAAGAAATGTCCAAAACCCAGTTCTAACACGCTTAGTATAAACTGTTATGTAACTGCAAATATGACTAAATCCAGAATCAATATGTACATCAACATAAAATGCTTCGTCACGAAATAGAATCTTTTTCATGATTTTAGTCTTTCGGCAATCTTTGGGTGAATCCACCCAGGAGTTGTTGCAGAGATGTTCATGCTGGAGTAATATGCAAGATCCCATCCATATTCGCTCATACGTTCATCATAGCATACTTCGATTCTGCGACGAATCTCAGTCAATGCTTCTTCAATGTCAAAGTTTTCAATCTCCGCAAGTTCTTCGCGGAATGCTTTACTTTGCTTTTCAGTGAATTCAACATTTACCGTGAAAAACGTAGTATCTTCACCAAGAGTGGTTTTGAGGTCCGAAGATGTAGTATTGATGCCGATGCATAGATGACGCTTGCGACTCGGTTTAACCACGGCCACATCATATTTCCCATTACGGTAATTGTAGTTTTGTTCAATTGGCGTATGCCATACTTCACCAAGGTACAATACTTTCTTGGACTTTGAAGCATAAACGCGGCCTGGAATCAACTTCGAGATTGCCTTCTTTTCACCAAATGAAGTTGTCTCAATCATCAGTTCATGCAGCTTGCTACCTACGCGAATCAGCTTCATTTCTGCTCCAATTTGTGCAAAGATGTATTCGCCTGGTAATGTTGCATTAAGTCCCATGCCGACATTGATCATCGTATCAAGCATAACGTCTTCACGCATATCAACAAGATACTTTTCATCAACCAATGCTTGGTATGCACGACCACCATTTCCTCGAATGTCAAGACCAATAATCCGCACACTCTTCACTGGCAAGTTATCAGCTTCAACGATCGTGTAAGGCTTGCTGACATCGACTCTTTTTCCAGTGACAGGGTCCCAATGCCATTGTGCACGTCCTGCCCAATCAACCGCAGTCTTTTGGGTCTTTAGATTTTCGGCGTCAGTGATAAACACTGGGATCGCCGATACGTCTGCGGCAGATGGATCTTCAAATTCAACATCAGACCACCTGAATCGAATCTTGGTCTCAGGTCTACAATAGAACTTAAGCTTCTTTGGAATTTTTCCGAATTTCATTTTAATGGCATAATGTATGTTTTGAACCCATACATTTTATAAATAGATTTATGATTTGCTTAGAGTGTCAAAGAGAATTAAAAAGTATTGGTTATTTACATCTTAAGTATTGCTGCGGTCTTTCTCCAAATGAGTATAAGAAGAAACACAATGTAAAGTTTTTAATGGACAAAGAAATAAGAGATTCATGTGCAGTTGAAAGAACATATGATAAAGATCCACTAGCTCAATTAACAGAATACACTAGAACGTGTCAATGCGGCGAAATTGTCATTCATACTGGAATTGGATGTTACTATCGAGCATTAAAGGCAACCACGTGTTATAAGTGTACTGATCGAAGTCATGCTTTTAGTCGAACACATACTAAAGAAACCAAAGAGAAAATCAGTAAAGCAAATAAAGGAAAAGAATACAACAAGTCACGATTAGGCATTACTGAAAGTCCTGAAACTAGAAAACGTAAATCTCAAAGTCTTAAAGGGAGAAAGCCTGGATTTACTGGAAAAATTCATACACCAGAGACTAAAGAAAAACAGAGAGATGGACGTTTACGAGATATTGATTCAAAGTATCCTTTAGGCTGGACATGTCCAAATTATAATGCAAAGGCTTGTCGATTATTTGAGGAAATAAATTCAGAGCTTGGATGGAACGGAGTTCATGCTGAAAATGTTGGTGAATTTAGAGTTGCTGGATATCTTCTTGATTATTATGAACCGGTTGAAAATGTGGTAATTGAGTTTGATGAAGCTTATCACGAAAGACCAGATCAAAAACTTAAAGATAAGCTGCGTCAGGATAGAATAATTGAAGAATTACAATGCAGATTCTTCAGAATCAAAGATGGTGAAGAATCTGATTGGAAACGTATCATTCAATCGGCGTAAGGATCAAATACATCGGCACCTGCCATCGCAACTCCGATTGGAGTAAGAACGTCGAGAATACGAACAGTGTCGCCCTGAGCTTCAAGGACATCAGCCAAACGCTTGTAAGCATGTGGAGATTCATCGACGCCTGCGCCGCGAAGAACAACGCCAGCCTTGTTAACCCATTCGTCCATCATGGCCTGCGAGACCTTGCCTTCCGAAATCTTGATCTTCTTTCCACCCTTCCACTTGGACTTACCAGCAGCTTCGGTGCGCGACATGACTCGGCCTGCACCGTGAACAGTCGAGAACAGAGTAGAGGAAGAAAGGTCCGACGCGACGCCTTCGAGGATCACTGAGTTTTCACCCATAGTTCCACCGACGAAACCACGCTGACCTGGGAAAGCAGGAGTAGCACCCTTGCGAACAACCCAAAGGTCTTCACCGTCATGAGTTTCATTCCAAGCGAAGTTATGGTGGTTGTGAACGCTGTCAAGGATAGACGCACCAAGGATACGAGCAACTTCTTCACAGACCCAATCGCGACCAGCATACGCATATTCACCAGCGAGGTTCATAGCAGCGATGTATTCGCGACCAAGGTCAGTATTCACATCCAAGATAGCAGGATCGACGTTAATACCGTCAACACCGCCGCCAGCCTTGATGTAATGCGAAGCAATCTTGTGACCAAGACCACGTGAACCAAAGTGAACTCCGATCCAAACGCGACCCTTTTGATCATAGAAGATATCGACATAGTGGTTACCGCTGCCGACAGTACCAAGCTGTCCGCGCGCCATGTCCTTCAGCTCGCCGAGCATAGCGATGTCAGTCCAAGCATCGTTGTCAAACAACGCATGGTCAACATCAGTCTTGTTCTTGCGGCCGATTCCAAACGAGATGCGATCAAACACTTCGTCCATGATACGGTTCATATCACCCGCGATATCTCCATAGTGCAGGTCAGTCATCACAGCCTTGTTTCCGCAGCCGATGTCGAAGCCTACACCTGAAGGCGAGATCTTGTCCTTGTAAGCAATTACGCCGCCGACAGGAACAGCATAACCAAGGTGATGGTCAGCCATAAGTGCAGCCTTGTAGCCACCCTTGACGAGACAGTTCGACATCTGATCAACGGCATTCTGGAGAGGATCGCCGAAAACCGGAATATTGTTGTTTGAACCTAATAGTTTCATAAGATTGTCATTTTTATAAATAATTTCCACAGGCAATATCACTATGGATTATTTAAAGATTTACGAGAGTTCAGATAGTTTCGAGTCGACGAGTTGAGTCGCAAGTTTAACCCACCGATTCATCCACTTATTCCATTTACGTGAGCGCACTGGATGACGCATTGCATTAGAAAATGCGCGACTACGCTTTTCACAGATTCTTTTGTTATGATTATACGGAGAGTGCATTGTGTAGTCTTTGGATTGTTTCGATTCCAGCACGCATCTTTGCGGCGGCCGAAGAGTTTGCGGAGTGAACGTGAATGATTGGAGGAACAAAGCCTCGCAAAGCAACGGCTTCCTCAATCCAAAGAACCACGTCATATCCAGTTCCGATTTCGTCGTCATCACCAAGGTCATGATCGAGGCTAAGCTCAGTCACCAGACCAGCGTGCAGCAAATCAATCGTGTCGTCGGGATTGTATGTTCGGAACCATCCTTGCGGAGTGACTCTTTCGTCATCGAGAAAAACTTTCATCTTATTAAGCAGTTGCGACAGCGGTAAAGATTTCCTTTACACGCTTCAGAGGAATTGTGGCACCAGTCCCATAAACCAAGTCTGCGCGTGGAGATATGAAACGATCACGGTTTGCATTGTACTTTTCGGTTCCCAGAAGTTTCTCGAGACCTGTATGATTCCAATCAAATGTTCGGCCAAGGCGACCTGCATTGAAACGTCCGTTACACATGAATGTCATTGCACATCCAATCGTAACACCGTTCACGCGATACTCAAGCCACTTTCTTTTGGGCAATGACGGCTGCGGAGTAACATCGACGCTTGTGAATTTGATTTTCATCAGTACTTAAATTCTCCGGTTGATTCTTGGTATTGGAAGCCTTTGCGGTATTCTTCAATTTCCTCACTTGTCAGATTGATGACGGCTTCACCGCGACCAGTGCCTTGTGGATACCAGTGAGGGGAAAAAGCGCGGCGGTAATAAGCATCAGCGCTGCCTCGGTCAAATAGTCCGCCGTGGCGTTCACGATCAAATTGTGGTTGGTCAGTCATGGTATTAGCGATTCTTGTTAGAGATAATGTAATCAACCGTTGCGGAACTCGCAGCTTTTTGAAAAGCGAGTTCGAGCGAATCCTCTTCTTCGGCATAAGCTGCTGCTGCGATTGCAGCGGCGGTTTCAAACATTGCAAGAAGTTCGAGAGAATCGGGAAGCAGGGAATCGAGGTTCGACATGTGGTGGTTTCCTTACAGAATTATTTTAACAGGTTTTTAGACGAATGTAAACAAGAAAATGCATAAAATCCAAAAAAAGTTCATTTTTTTCCAAAATTTTCAGACAAAAAAGGCGTATCGGAGGGGATACGCCTCGATGATTTAGCTCTTAAGAGTTCTTTTAAAAGGAAAGAGTATATGATCGCACCTCTCGCGGCAATGGTTCAGCTGCTCCCTTTGGGAGAGATCCGATATTGGTAAAGGCATAGTTGATCTTGGACATGGCTGCATTATATTCAGCAGCTAGGCTGTTATAACTGGCAACGACACCCGCAACTTCTTGCTCCCATAGATTAAACTGTTCTTTATCAGTTCGATCCCAATCCTTACGAGAGGTGCCTTCATAGGACTTCTCCATACTAGTGAGACGGGACTTATAAACCTGAACATCAGCAAGTTTCTTATCACATTCTGCTGCTACATTTTTGAACCATTCATACTTCTTCAAGAGAAGAGCCGGATCTAGTTGTTGTTCAACGACAGCAGTTGCCTTGCCAACATAAGAACATCCTTTACTCAGGATACTACATCCAATGATGACAGTACATGCTACCAGAGAGAGAAAAATATATACAACGGTTTTCATATTAGCGGTCTTCGAGGTTAAGAGTGATGTTCTTTACAGCAATTGGTTGATCAGAAACATGGATGATTTGTCCACCAGTGAAGAAGTGACTATGGAAAGTTCCCTTAGAGCTGAACCAATAAATGTATTCACATGAACTGCCATAAGAGCCATCATCTTGTAGCACTTCTGATGTGTATTTTGTCTGCCCGTTAATATTGACACCCATACCACTATGAGGACTGTTGACATACTCCCAAGCACCCGCTGATACACTTGTAGGAGTTAGTCGCTTACCAGATGAAGTGACCTTACCTTTCACGGTGGAATACAGAATCACCTGACCACTATAAGGACTAATCACATACAGATGCTTGATTGCTCCAGCGACATTATCACGCTTGAGTCGTTCAGCAATATTCTTCTGTTCTACAGTCCAACCATCAGCATCAGTTGATACCTCAACAGTCTTCTTTGAGACACTGCCGCTGGCATTACTTGGCTGGGTTTCTTCAATACACGAAGGCAGCATAAGAGCAGCCACAACGATTGTCATTAGTTTCATTAGTTTCATCTTGTTTATTATATTGGTGTTCCTTTGGTTCTTACTTGTTCTTATAGATCTTTAGTTCTTTCTCTACATAACTTTGAGCTTTTGTATCTTCTAGATATTTGTAATAAAAATCCTCTAGTCGAATTTTAGTTGCCTTAGAGCAGTGTAGTCTCTCGTCAGTGTACTTACCTTTGTACACATAAAGGATTCCACTAGCGTATGGGTGATTGGAGGTCCAAACAGTAAAGGCGTTGTCGAATGTAATTGTGAAGTTATCTACTTTTGTAACAGTTCCTTTATCAATCAGGAGATTCAATAGTTTATCCCATGTCTCATCAGGTTCAGCTTGAGACATCCAGAAGAATTTAAAAAGCCTAGATAGTTTACTTGTACGATTCATATTTTTATTTTATCAGAGTTCCTTACTTAGAGATCTTTAGCTTGCTTACATCAATCCCAAACTTAGATGCAATTTCGTCCATCGTCAAGACGATTTCTTTAGCGGTTTTAAGAAGGAATTCTTGTTCACTTAGTGAAACTCCATCGATGAACCAAGCTTTACATCCATCGGCAAGTTCAACCGCAGGACCGTCTTCACGATGGCGTTTTCCATTGACGTACCATTCTTTACCTCCACTGGCAAGTTCAACCGCAGGACCGTCTTCACGATGGCGTTTTCCATCGATGAACCAAGCTTTACCTCCATCGGCATATTCAACCGCAGGACCGTCTTCACGATGGCGTTTTCCATTGACGTACCATTCTTTATGTCCACCGGCAAGTTCAACTGCAGGACCATC